>Ga0315553_10001680_pt1 | contig 18165 bp, 17 predicted proteins | sample SalMarSW160140MG_FD_203099 | JGI IMG/M metagenome (GOLD analysis project Ga0315553, IMG submission 203099) | Salt marsh sediment microbial communities from the Plum Island Ecosystem LTER, Massachusetts, United States - Salt Marsh Sediment SW1601-40 ... | reverse complement strand
CATGACTGATCCCCGAAGCAAACGGAGCACGACATTGAACAACATTCCGAGCTTTGATCTTCGCGGCAAGGTTGCGCTCGTGACCGGCGCCGGGCGCGGCCTCGGTCGCGCGATTTCGCTTGCCTTTGCCGACGCCGGCGCCGACGTCGCGCTCGGCCTGCGCGACATCGGCAGCGACGGAGGTCTCGCCGATGAGATCAGCGGCATGGGCCAAAGGGCGCTCAGACTGCAAATGGATGTCACCGACCTCGACCAGGCTCGCGCCGCCTTCGACAAGGCGGTAGCCGAGCTTGGCGCCGTCGACATTCTCGTCAACAACGCCGGCGGCGGCATCGCCGACATGGCCATCGACGTCAAGGAAGATGACTTCGACGAGGTCATCGCCCTTAATGTCAAGGCCACCTTCTTCTTGTCGCAGACCGCCGCCCGCCACATGATTGCGCGCGGCAACGGCGGCCGCATCATCAATCTCAGTTCACAGGCGGGATTCGTCGCGCTACCGGGCGAGCCGGTCTACTGCCTCTCCAAGGCCGCGGTTTCCCATATGACCCGATGCATGGCCGTCGAGTGGGGCAGCTACGACATAACCGTCAACGCCATCGCCCCGACCTTCATCGAGACGCCCGGCACCGAACAGGCCTTGTCCGACGCTGATTTCAAAGCCGACGTCGTCGAGCGTATCGCCGCGCTGCATCGTATCGGCAAACCGTCGGAGGTCTCTGGCGCGGTGGTGTTCTTGGCCTCGCCCGCGGCGTCGCTGATTACCGGCCATAATCTCATGATCGACGGCGGCTGGACCATCCGTTAGCCCCGCCGCATCGCGCCCTCAGCGCCGGTCTTTTGGATTTGCCCGCCCGCTGGATTGGTGCTTACCTAACCTCGCGGAGGACCATTCCGTCCAGGGGCTCAGGCTCGGCATTCGAACGCGGCCAATCCGGGCCACTCCGCTTGTGTGAGCATGAGGGTATGAAAACGATCACTGTCGGTGAATCAAGCCTCGTCGCGGCTTTCTCGATCATCGACGAGACGCCGGACGTGCAGGAAACGGTCGTCAGGCTGAGGGATTTCCTTGGCGTCGATCATCTCGTCTACCATTCGTCGAAACTTGGAGCGAGTCCGTCGGCCGATCCCTACATTCGTCTCACCTATCCCGCTTCCTGGATCAAGCGCTATCTCCAGATGGGATACGCTGACGTCGATCCGGTCCTGCGCGAAGGGTTCCTGCGCACCCTTCCCTTCGATTGGAGCGAGGTCGACGTCGGTAACGCCGCTGAACAAGCGTTTCTTGCCGACGCCTTCGCTCATGGCGTCGGTCCTCACGGTCTGTCGATCCCGGTCAGGAGCAAACACGGCCATCGCGGCCTGATCTCCCTTTCGTTCTCACGTTCGGAAATGGAGTGGCGGGATTTCCGCGAGTCCAATCTCGGCCTCCTGATCGAGATCGCCAACCGTCTGCATCAGCGCGTGATCAGGGAAGTATTTGGCGAGGATCGGCCTCACCTGACCGCGCGTGAAATCGAGTGTCTGCGCCTCACCGCCGACGGGAACGGTGCCGGCGAGATCGCGTCGATTCTCGGCATATCGCCGCACACTGCACGCGACTATCTGAAGTCCGCGCGGTTCAAGCTCGAATGCGCAACGTCAACCCAGGCAGTCAGCAAAGCGGTCAAGCTGGGGTTGTTCACGTTGTGAAATGGTTACGATGCTTTTCAAATAAGACTAAACGTCGATCGCCTGGACGTATCCGTCCTTAATAAGCCGCGCCCATGATGCATCCGGGCGGTCGTGTCCCCACGAGGTCGCATTCGGCGGAGTCTTCGGCTTGGGGCTTGCCGCCCCGAGGAGGCTGGAGACTGGGCGATGATCGTCGTTATCGACCAACACAACATCCACCTGCATCCGCGCCTGGTCGACGCCATGTTTCGGCTCAGGGCACGTGTCTTTCACGACCGGCTGAAATGGGACGTTCAGGTCGTCGACGGCATGGAACGCGACCGCTTCGACGACGAGAACCCGGTCTACATCATCTACGCCAACCCGGACGGCGATCGGGTGCTGGGCAGCCTGCGTCTGCTACCAACCACTGGACCGACTCTGCTGGCCGAGACGTTTTCCGACACGCTTCCCAATGCGGCCGGGCTCTGCGCACCAACCATCTGGGAATGCACGCGGTTCTGCCTCGACGAGACCTTGATGGACCGCGAGAACGTCCAGGGTGCGGTCATGGCCTCCTCCACCTTATTCGCGGCCCTGGGCGACTTGGCCCTCAAGGCGGGCATCCACGCGTTCCTCGCCAACTTCGATTCCACCATGCGTCGGCTGTACCGTCGAATTGGCTGCGACGTCGAAGTCCTCGGCCGCACCGAGCGCTACGGCCGACCCATCTACCTCGGGCTGTTCCCCGTTTCCGAAACCCGCCTTGCGCAGCTGAAGGCGCGGCTTCGTGATGCTCGTCCGGCCCTGTTGCCGGCAGCGGACCATGGACGCGATTTAGTGGCCTGACGCCCGCCACGATCGCGACCGGCGGCACTACCCCTTCCATTCCTCTGGCGCACTTCACACCGGCGTACCCCCCAAGTTGAGGGATGGCGGCGGGTTGCAGCGTATGAGAAGCTTGGCAGCGCGTGGCGGGCTGGGGCCCTTGCAGCTCGGGTTTCGTCACCGCGAGTCCAGCAAGTTGGTGTCGGAGTCCTAAAAGATCGTGCGCATCCTTAAAGCCCGCAAACGTCCACTCGATCGGACTCGAAGAGGCCCAGGTCTATCCCCACCCGACGCGCTTCGTCGACCGGGCACTTCGAGGAGACCTGGTCACGGGCTTCTTGGTGTGGGTGCTGGCGATCTGGAAAACGGTCGACGTGTTCGGCCTGCTCTAGACGCCTGCCGGCGGGCCGCACCGTCGACGGGTCGGTATGTCCCCGCGTCCTGCCGCGAACGCTGGCCCCTGCCAGCGCCGGCCCAGGGTGCGGCCCGCACTGCTGCCCTCCACGCCCTTCGGCGTGTCTGACCCGCTACACGCACAACGGCGCCTTGATCGTCGACGACGTGATCCGCCACGCGAACATCCTTGCGGATTTCAATAGGATCTTAGAGCGGCTCGGCCTGCCGCCGGTCAGTGAGCTGCCGCGAGCGAAGAGTGGTTTCCGGCGCGACGGGAGGCCGGCAGGCGATATCCTGTCGAGCCGCCAGAAACAGATACTGCGGCAGGATTGCCGGCTTGAATTCGAGTTGTTCGGCTACGGGCGGTGACAGCGCCGCGCGGGTCTTGGGAGCGCCTCACCCGCACTGGTCGTAGCCGAGCCGCTTGAGTTCGTCGCGCAACTGATCCCTGACATCCCGCCTTACCTCGTCGCGGACGGAGTACTGGTCCCGGTCGCCGCGGCCGACGCCAAAGAATTCGGGATAAGCCGCCCCCTTCGCCATTTCTTCGCGTGAACTGCTCTCGACGATCGGCCTGATAGTGTTGGCGGACGCATCACCCCCGAGAAACCGAAACAGCCGCCTGAGCTCGTTCTTTTTGTCCGCAACCAGCGCCTCGTAGGTTGTCGTGACAAAGTTCGGCCTCTTCGCGGCATAAGCGAGGTATGCATTCACAACGTCGTTGTAGCGCGTCGCGAAGAGCCGCACGTAGCCGTCGAGCGTGTTCGCCGGGTTGCGCAGCCGCGCGAGGTGCTGGTCGGCGTTGTCGGGCTCGCGCTCGGCGAGGCGATGGTTGTGCCGCCAAGTCGATACGGCAGTGTCGACGGGGTCGCGGAAGATCGCCACCATCTTCGGCCGCTGCAGGATCTGGTCGTAGTACGCCAGTCGCCCCAGGACGCTGTTTTCGTTCAGCCCTTGAATGGGCTTGGCCCCCGCGAACGAAGACGCCAGCGCCGTGATCAGCGCACTCAAGACGTTGTTGCGGAGCTCATGATCGAACGAACGAACGCCCTGGCCGCCCGTACGGCGGTCGATCAAGCCGATTTCCTGCTCGTAGTTGTCGAGCAGCGCCGTCAGGTTGGTGGTGAGTGCCCCGAACGACTGCTCCGACGGACACGAGATCTGCGGATGCATGTCAAGCATGCGCTGCAGGAACGTCGTGCCGCTCTTGGGAATGCCGAAAACCAAGAAGAATTGCTTCGCCACGACGACGTCCTCTCCCGATTTCATCGTGCGCGAAGCCAGGCAACTCGGCGTCTCGGCCGTGATCGTCCCGACGAAAGCAATTGGAGCGGGCGATGGGATTCGAACCCACGACCCCAACCTTGGCAAGGTTGTGCTCTACCCCTGAGCTACACCCGCTTGTCGGACCCCGGCGGGACCACGCCGGCTTATATCGTCCCCGTCGCATCCATTGCAATATGGTCACCCGCCCTTGAGCCGCGGTCGAGAGCGGCCTATGCCAGCCAGGGCACGCGGAAACATCCATGGCTGCGACAACCGCGGATCTCTTGGCGACGCTCGACCGGCTGGGGATTGCCACCAAGACGGTCACCCACCCCGCCCTGTTCACCGTCGAGCAGTCGCGGGCACTTCGCGGCGAGATTCCCGGCGTCCACACCAAGAACCTGTTTCTCAAGGACAGGAAGGACGCCCTGTTCCTGATCACCGCCGAGGAGGACGCCGTCATCGACCTCAAGCAGCTCCACGCCCGGATCGGCGCCTCCGGGCGCCTTTCCTTCGGCCGACGCGAGTTGCTGATGGAGGTCCTCGGCATCCCCGCCGGCGCTGTCACCCCGTTTGCTGCTATCAACGACGCGGCCGGGCGTGTCACCGTAGTCTTAGATACTGCTTTGCTGGCCAACCGCGAGATCAACTGCCACCCCCTCACCAACACTGCGACTACCACCATTCGCCCCGCCGACCTCGTTGCCTTCCTCCGGGCCACTGACCACGAGCCTGTGGTTCTTCCGGTCTCCGGCGAATTGTGAAAATCGCGCCGAGGCCCCATATTCGACCAGCAACCCGTTGCGGCTGACAGCCAGCGTTCATGAACCCTCGGACCCGACATGAGCATCGATCTTCCCGACAGGGGCGACGCCGCCGTCAACGCCCGAACCGGCAATGGCGCCGACCTGATCAAGGACACCACCACCCAGGCGTTTGCCGCTGACGTCATCGAGGAGTCCCGGCACCAGCCGGTTCTCGTTGATTTCTGGGCTCCCTGGTGCGGCCCCTGCCGCACTCTGTCGCCGATCATCGAGACGGCCGTCCGTGCCGCCGGCGGCGCCGTCCGCCTAGTCAAGATGAACATCGACGAACACCCGGCGGTTGCCGGCCAACTCGGCATCCAGTCGATCCCAGCGGTCATTGCTTTTTCGAACGGCCAACCGGTCGATGGCTTTGTCGGTGCCCTGCCGGAAGGACAGGTCAAGGCGTTCATCGAACGCGTCGCTGGACCGGCCGGCCCGTCCGACGCGGAAGTGCTGGTCGACGAGGGCAATCGCCTGATCGACGCTGGCGATGTTGCCGGAGCTGCAGAGCGCTTCGCCGCGGTTCTTGCCGGCGAGCCACAGTCGATCCCCGCCATCGTCGGTCTGGCGCGCTGTCACCTCGCCCGCGGCGACCTCGACGCCGCGCGCCAGACGCTGACCGCGTTGCCCGATTCCGCCGCCCGCGATCCCACCGTCGCCGCGGTGCGCGCTCAGCTCGATCTGGCCGGTCAAACCCCCGCCCTCGGTGATGCGGCTGCCCTCGAGGCGCGCATCGCTGCCGATCCCAAGGACCATCAGGCGCGTTTCGACCTCGCCCTTATCCTCAACGCCAAGGGCGACCGAACCGGCGCCACCGACCGCCTCCTTGAAATCATTGCCACCGACCGTAGTTGGAACGATGAGAAGGCTCGCAAGCAGCTCGTTCAGTTCTTCGAGGCTTGGGGGCCAACCGACGATGCGACGCTGTCCGGTCGACGGCGCTTGTCGTCGGTCCTGTTTGCCTGAGATCGACATTTTCACCAATGAAGTCCGGCAACATCACTTACCGCGTTCCAGAGGACCTGCCGCCGGTCGTTCCGGTCTTTCCGCTCTCCGCCGCACTGCTTTTGCCGTGCGCTGACTTGCCGCTCAACATTTTCGAGCCGCGCTACATAGCCATGGTCGACGCGGCGCTCTGCGGCGACCGCGTCATCGGCATGGTCCAGCCCGACGACCATGCTCCGCCGCTGAAGTCCGGTCCGGCTTTGCTGGGCGTCGGTTGCGCCGGGCGCATCACTTCCTTCGCGGAGACCGGCGACGGCCGCTATATGATCACGCTCTCAGGCATTGCCCGCTTTCGCATCGTCGAGGAACTGGCCGCAACCACACCGTTCCGCCAATGCCGCATCACCGCGGAGCCCTTCGCGGTCGATTTCGCTCCGTGCCCGGCTAACGACACCGTCGACCGCGACATGGTGCTAAAGACCTTCTGCGCATATCTGAAGGTCCACGAGCTCGAGGCGGACTGGGAGAGCGTCGGTCGTGCATCCAACGAAACTCTGGTCAACACCCTTGCCATGATCGCGCCGTTCGGCCCGGCCGAGAAGCAAGCGCTGCTCGAGGCGCCGGATTTGCGCGCCCGCGCCGAGACGCTGATTGCCATCACCGAGATGGCGCTCGCCGGCCAGACCGGCGCCCGCGATCACACCCTTCAGTGAACCCTGCGCCGATGAGTGAGCCCACCCGCCCCGCCGGGACCGTCGATCCCAAGCTACTGGAAATCCTCGTCTGTCCGCTCACCAAGACCGCGCTCGAATACGACGCTGAGCGTCAGGAATTGATCAGTCGCGCGGCCAAACTCGCCTACCCGATCCGCGACGGCATTCCGATCATGCTTCCCGATGAGGCCCGCCCGCTGGACGAGTGACGCGGCTCAGTCGCCTTAGATTGCCTCGCCGCGCAAGAGGCGCGGTACTTGCCCTGCCGTCCCCGCTGCTTGGCCGACGAACAGCCGCTTTAGTTCTGGCAGCCGGTCGACCATACCGAGGCCGACGTCGCGAACCAACCTGAGTACCGGGCTGTCGTTTGAGAACAGCCGGTTTAGCCCGTCGGTGACGAGCGCCATTTCCATCGTGTCGTATCGCCGCCACTGCTGATAGCTCTGGAGTGCCGTCTCGGCGCCGATATCAAGCCCCAGCCGATGCGCCTCGACGATCGTTTGCGCCAGCGCCGCCACGTCACGATATCCGAGGTTGAGCCCCTGCCCGGCGATCGGGTGAATCGCATGGGCGGCGTCGCCGACAAGCGCGAACCGCTCTTTGACGAAGGCCCGAGCGATTTGCAATCCGAGGGGGAAGGCGCGCGGCGCGTCGACCACCCGGATTGCGCCGAGTCGGTTGCCGAAACGCCGCCCCAGTTCGATCTGGAAAGCCAGGTGGTCCCCGATCAGCCGCTCGGTCACATCGCTTGTCTCCGTCCACACCAATGACGACTTGTTACCCTTCAAGGGCAGGATCGCGAACGGTCCGCCGGGCAGGAAGTGTTCCTCGGCGCGTCCACCATGCGGCTTCGCGTGTTCAACGGTGACCACGATTCCCGACTGCCCGTACGACCACCCGATCGTGTCGATGCCGGCAAGCCCCCGCAGCCGCGAGCGGACACCATCGGCCGCGACCAGCAGGCGCGCATCGAGAGCCCTGCGACCGCGTGTTGCGATTTCGACCCGTCCGCCCTCGACCTTGAAATCCGTGACTGCCTCGGGCGAGATCACCCGGGCACCGGACGCCGTGACGCCTTCGCGCAACGCCGCGACCAGCACCGCGTCTGGCACCAAGTGCGCGGCGGCTTCGCCATCCTGTGTCGTGTTCGCGAAGGTAAGGAACACTGGCCGCACCACATCGCGCGTCCGGCTGTCTGTGATGACCATCTCGCTCACGGGTTGGGCTTCCGCTGCTACCGCGTCCCACACCCCGAGCCGCGCGAGCAGGAGCCGTCCGCCGGCGGCGATAGTCGAGGCACGCCCCGCGCGCGCGCCCGCTCCTGCATCCGTCTTGTCGATCACTGTCACCGACAGGTCGGGCGCCGAACGCCTGAGCGCCAGGGCAAGCGCCAACCCGACCTGACCACCGCCGGCGATCAAAACGTCGCTGTCTGATTTGTCGGCTGCGGCGCGCGCCATACCGTCGCCAATGCTTGACACCCTGCCGGCGGGCTGGTCGAAAGGCTGGCCCGCCTCGCCATCGGGACTCGCCGGACCACCGCTATGACCAGCGCGATCGAGACTCTGCTTTCCATACTCGACCTGGAGCCATTGGAACGCAACCTATACCGTGGCCTCAGCCCACAGGTCGGCTGGCAGCGCGTCTTCGGCGGTCAGGTGATCGGTCAGGCCCTCGTTGCCGCTGCACGCACCGTCGAGGGCCGCTCCCCCCATTCCCTGCACGCCTATTTCATGCGGCCGGGCGACCCGTCCGTGCCGATCATCTACGAGGTCGACCGCATCCGCGACGGCAATACGTTCACCACGCGCCGCGTGGTTGCTATCCAACACGGCGAGGCGATCTTCTCGATGGCCGCGTCCTTCCAGATCGACGAGCCGGGGCTCGATCATCAGATTCCGATGCCGGAGGTGCCCGCGCCAGAGGACCTGCCGAGCGAGGCCGAGCTCAAGGAACTCTACCTGCACAGCGCGCCCGAATCCGTTCGCCGCTACTGGCAGCGCGAACGGCCCATCGAGCTCCGCCCCGTTGACCTCAGGCACTACGTCAGCCGAGAGGCCCTCGAGCCCAGCCAGGCCGTCTGGGTGCGCGCCACCGGCGCGCTGCCCGACGACATGGACATTCACCGCTGCGTCCTTGCCTACGCCTCCGACATGACGCTGCTCGATACCTCGCTGTTTGCGCACGGTCGCGGGATCTTCGACCACGACCTCCAGGTGGCAAGCCTCGATCACGCGCTTTGGTTCCACCGCACGTTCCGCGCCGACGAGTGGCTGCTTTACGCCGAGGACAGTCCGTCCGCGTCCGGAGCTCGCGGCTTCACCCGCGGGAGCCTGTTCAGCCGCGATGGCCGATTGGTCGCCTCGGTTGCCCAAGAGGGACTGATCCGGCTTCGCAGCTGATCGTCGACTGCCCTATTTTTGGGCAGATTGCGAAAATTGCCCAGGAATTGAGCGACGCCGCTTTGGCAACGCCTACAGTCCGCCGAAGCGGTCGGAATTCGATCCGGAATTCAGTCGGTTACAACACACGCACGAGTTGGCACGGACCTTGAAACCGTCAGTCGCGACAAGCGTCGGGCGGCGCCGTTTGGCGTCTGCCGATTTTTTCAGGTGCCGCACGTTTGCCCCGGCGGACGGCGGACGGAAAACGGGAACCATGACATGAAGATCATCACGGCCATCATAAAGCCGTTCAAGCTGGACGAGGTGCGTGACGCTCTCACCGGCGCCGGTGTGCAAGGTCTGACCGTGACCGAGGTCAAGGGGTATGGCCGTCAGAAGGGTCACACCGAGATCTACCGCGGCACCGAATACGCCGTGAGTTTCCTACCCAAGCTGAAGATCGAAGTCGCCGTCGCGGTCGATCAGGTCGACAAAGTTGTCGAGGCGATTCAGACGGCCGCCAAGACGGGGCAGATTGGCGACGGCAAGATATTCGTCAGCACGCTCGATCACGTCGTTCGCATCCGCACCGGCGAAACCGATGCCAGCGCGCTGTGAGGGGCTCGGCGTCATGATCACAGACAGCCCATCCAAGCCCAACTGCCGTGAACCGAGCATGCGCTCCCGCTTTCCCGGCATCCCTTGGAACAACCGATCCGTCAGGAGGACTTCAATGAACCATCGGATCACCAGATCGTCTCTCCTCGGCGCCATCGCCACGCTGCTGGCCTTTGCCGGAACCGCGTTCGCGCAGGAAGAGGCAATGCAAGAAGTAGTGGGGGAGGTACTCCCCACCCTCGACACAGGCGACACCGCCTGGATGCTGACCTCGACCGCCCTTGTCCTGATGATGACCATCCCGGGTCTGGCGCTGTTCTACGGCGGTATGGTGCGCAAGAAGAACGTGCTGACGATGGTCATGCAGGCCTTTGCCGTCACCTGTCTGATCACGATTCTCTGGCTGGTCGCCGGCTACTCGCTCGCCTTCACCGATGGCGGGGGCCTCAACGCCTACGTCGGCGGTCTGTCGAACATGTTCCTCGCCCAGGTGGGCGCCGACACGCTCGCCGGCACCATTCCCGAGACCGTGTTCTTCACCTTCCAGCTCACCTTCGCCATCATCACGCCGGTTCTCATCATCGGCGCCTTCGCCGACCGCATGAAGTTCTCGGCCATGCTGTGGTTCATGGGCCTGTGGAGTCTTATCGTCTATTCACCGATCACCCATTGGGTGTGGGGCGGCGGATTCCTGTCCGATGCTGGCGTTTTGGATTTCGCCGGCGGTACCGTGGTCCACATCAACGCCGGCATCGCTGGCCTAGTCTGCGCCCTGGTGCTCGGCAAGCGCTCCGGTCTCGGCCATGAGAACATGGCCCCGCACAACCTGGTCTACAGCGTCGTCGGTGCCTCGCTGCTGTGGGTCGGCTGGTTCGGTTTCAACGCCGGCTCCGCCGTCGCCGCCAACGGCTCCGCCGGTATGGCCATGGCTGTCACCCAGATCGCGACCGCCGCCGCCGCCCTCGGCTGGATGTTCGCCGAGTGGATCGCCAAGGGCAAGCCTAGCATCCTCGGTATCATATCCGGCGCCGTCGCCGGCCTGGTCGCCATCACTCCGGCCTCCGGCTTTGTCGGCCCGATCGGTGCCCTGGTGATCGGCATCGTCGCCGGCATCGTCTGCATGTGGGCGTCGGTCTTCGTCAAGCCCGCCATCGGCTACGACGACTCCCTGGACGTCTTCGGCGTCCACGCTATCGGCGGCATCGTCGGCGCACTCTTGACCGGCGTCTTCGCTGTCGAGGCGATCGGTGGCACGCCCGGTCTGCTCGAAGGCAATCCCGGCCAGGTGATCACCCAGATCTACGGCATTCTCGCCACCATCGTGTGGACCGGCGTTGCCGCCTTCGTAATCCTCAAGATCGTCGATGGCGTCATCGGTCTCCGGGTCACCAAAGAGGTCGAGACCGAGGGCCTCGATATCAACCTCCACGGCGAGGTGGTGCCGTAGCGATACCTGTAGCAACCGCGATGCCTTGGCCCCGGCTGGGATGACCCCTGCCGGGGCCGTTAGTTAATGCCAGCTTTACCTACCCCCTTTACGGTCGATTCCCGACGTTTTCCGAGTTCGGGTCGACCCCATGCGTTCATCCAGATCGGTTTCGCTTTCGGCCACAGGCGACGGTGCCGTCCGCCGCATGGTCCGGCGCAATCTGAGCGCCTTTTCGGGATTGGCCATGCTCGCACTGGCCGCCGCGGTCGCGGCTAGCCTGGCGACCTGGGCGGCAGACGATCCGAGCCTCAGCCACGCCGCCGATCGCACCGTCCGCAACGTCCTCGGCTTTCCCGGTGCGGTCGTTGCCGATCTTCTCACCCAGTTCTTCGGTCTTGCCGCCTCGCTGGTCCTGCTGCCGCCGGTCGTCTGGGCCTGGCGGCTCGTCTTTGCCGAGCCGAGCCGCTTCACCTGGCGCGCGCTCGTCACCTGGCTGGCCGGAACGCTGGCCGCAACGATTGTGCTCGCATCGCTTCCGATCCCCGCCTCCTGGCCGTTACCGACCGGCCTCGGCGGCGCGGCCGGTGACCTCCTTCTCAAGATCGCGGCCCTTTTTGTCGGCGGCGAACCGACCGGCTGGAACGCTGCCGCTGTCGGCGCCCTCTTTGCCGCCCTCGCCCTGGCGCTCGTCCTCCACGCCGCCGGCTTCATCCTTCGCCGCGTTCCAACGACAGCGGGCAACGCGATTCCCGCCGTTCGTCCGGGCAGACGGGTCGCCGCCGCCGAAGACGACGATTATGAGGTGGATGACGACGAATACGAGGAAGACGACGAATACGAGGAAGACGACCTCAGTGATGAATCCTCGACCCGCGCGTCACTTCTTCTGGGCGCGCTCGCCCACGCCGTTCTAAGGGTTGCCACCGGTCTCCGCCGGCTTTTCTTCCCCCGCTACGCGCGCGGTCTCTCCCTTCGCGGCACGCTCGGCGATCACCGCCAGCCGCGTATCGAACCGCGTCTTGCCGACGACGACTGGTACGACGGCGAGGAAGAGGACGACGAGGAGAAGGCCGCCCCGCCCCGCACCGCGGCTTCGGCATCGCCGCCGCGATCCGCGCGCCGCTCGCGCCGCGCCCACCGCAAGGCTACGCCGCCCGATGAGTTCGAGTTGCCGTCTCTCGACCTTCTCGCCGAGCCGCGCGCCCAGAACCGCAAGACGACCGTCAGCCCCGCCACGCTGGAGCAAAACGCTCGCCTGCTCGAGGGTGTCCTCGACGATTTTGGCATTCGCGGCGAGATCATCAACGTTCGGCCGGGACCCGTGGTGGCGCTTTACGAGCTCGAACCCGCCCCCGGTATCAAGACCGCGCGCGTCATCGGCCTCGCCGATGATATCGCTCGTTCGATGAGTGCTGTCTCCTGCCGCGTCGCGATCATCCCCGGCAAGAACGCCATCGGGATCGAACTGCCCAATCCCCGCCGCGAGACGGTTTACCTGCGGGAGATCCTCGCCTCGGAGGACTTCGAGGAGTCCAAGGCGCGCCTCGGTCTTTGCCTCGGCAAGACCATCGACGGCGACCCGGTTATCGTCGACCTCGCCCGCATGCCGCATCTGCTGGTTGCCGGCACCACCGGCTCCGGCAAGTCGGTGTCGATCAACACGATGATCCTGTCGCTGCTCTACCGGCTGACACCGGACGAGTGCCGCATGATCATGATCGACCCGAAGATGCTGGAACTGTCCACGTACGACGGCATCCCCCACCTTCTGACGCCGGTTGTCACCGATCCCAAGCAAGCGGTGATCGCGCTCAAATGGATCGTGCGCGAGATGGAGGACCGCTACCGCAAGATGTCCAAGCTGGGCGTCCGTAACATCGATGGCTACAACGCCCGCCTTGCCCACGCTCTGTCGCGTGGCGAGGAACTGACCCGCACCGTGCAGACCGGCTTTGACGAAGAGACCGGCGAACCGATCTACGAAAAGGAGCACCTGTCTCTCGATCCGATGCCATTCATCGTCGTCGTCATCGATGAGATGGCCGACCTGATGATGGTTGCCGGCAAGGACATCGAAGGCGCCGTCCAACGCCTGGCTCAGATGGCGCGCGCCGCCGGCATCCACGTCATCATGGCTACCCAGCGTCCTTCGGTCGACGTCATCACCGGCACCATCAAGGCCAACTTCCCGACTCGTATTTCATTCCAGGTAACCTCCAAGATCGACTCGCGCACCATCCTCAACGAGCAGGGCGCCGAGCAGCTCCTCGGTCAGGGAGATATGCTCTACATGGCCGGCGGCGGCCGTATCCAGCGTGTCCATGGCCCCTTCGTCAGCGAGCAGGAAGTCGAGGAGGTCGTCGCCCATCTCAAGACCCAGGGCGCGCCCGACTACCTCTATTCGATCACCTTCGAGGACGAAGGTGATGGTGATGACGACGATGGGTCGGGTTCGCCCTCCGCAGAGGACGAATCCAGCGACCTCTACGATCGCGCCGTGTCCATCGTCCTCCGCGACCAGCGAGCCTCGACGAGCTACATCCAACGTCGCCTGCAAATCGGCTACAACCGGGCCGCCTCGATCATCGAGCGCATGGAGCAGGAAGGCGTCGTGGGTCCAGCCAACCACGCCGGCAAGCGCGACATCCTCATCGGCGATGATGAGGACGACGGCTACCGCTGACGCGGCCCACCCACGCCGCGAATTCGCCACAGAGGCGCGTTACGCCCGCTTCCAAGGCTCGGGATCGGCGCACTGGCCTGCCGCCAACCTTTAACCTCCCCTGAAGGAGAGCATTTTGACCGGGACGACCGGTGCGATCAGGACGGCTTGCAGGAAGGTGGCTGCGGCTCGCCTGTGCGCGGCCGGCATTTGTTGGCTGGTCGTAGCCCTCTTCCCCCCGCCCGCCGCTGCCCTCGATACGGTGCCGCTGCCGCACCTCCGCCCCGCGCTGGCGCCCGCCGAACCGACCGCCGCCATCCTCCGCAAGCCAATCATCCCCAGAATCTCGGCGGACTCGCGCTTCACCCGCGCCCAGCAAATCGCACTCGCCAACATCAACACCTACTTCAACAGCTTCCGCACTATGCAGGGCCAGTTCATCCAGTTCGGGCCCAACGGCGAACAATCCGAGGGCGTCTTCTTCATCTCACGCCCGGGCAAGATTCGTTTCCACTACAATCCGCCTTCCAGGCTCGACGTGATCGCCGACGGCAGCTCTGTCGCCATCAAGGACGGCCGCTCCAACACCCAGGATCTCTATCCGCTGTCCAAGACCCCGCTCCGCTACCTGCTCGCCGATCGCATCGATCTTACCTCTCAGCGCCTCGTCGACTCCGTGCGTGAGGAGCCCGACCTGATTTCCCTTCTGATCGTCGAGAAGTCGTCCCTGGTGGAGGGCAAGCTCACTTTGATCTTCGATCGCCAGACCTACCAGCTGCGCCAGTGGATCGTGACTGACGCCCAGGGCCTCAACACCTCGGTTGCGATTTATAACGTAACCACCGGCAAGCGCCCGGATCCCTCGCTGTTCCGGATCAACATCTCGCACAGCAACTAGCTGGTTGTCAGCGGAATCACGGCCGGATTCCGCCACGTCTCGCGACCACTTGAAACGGCCCGCCCCGATCCCAAATGACTCCGCAGCGCGGGCTGCCATGATCGGTAGCGCCCCCCGTCTCGCCGAAGGGCGGCCCGCGGGCACCGGTGTCAAGCCGGTGTTGCGCGATAGCGCACTGGCGCCCAGCCTCCCCCGGGGCTGGGCGCTTGTTGTTTCGTGAGCCGGCGAATGGGTCAGGGTCTGCGGGTCGCCCGGGACCCGACGTTGGCCAGCGCCTCCCCCACCTGCCTGAGTTCCGACACCGTCGCATCCAGCCGCTCGGCCAGGGTGGCGCGCACGCTGACCGCGATCTGCGGATACTCGTTGAGCATGCGCAGGATCACCTTGCGTTCGACCTCCAGCACCTGGCTCGGCGCCGTCGCCGTCGCCGTCGCCGGTCGCCGGGTCTCGACGAGCAGTGCGATCTCGCCGACCAGCGCACCGACCTCGCAGGTGGCGACGACCCGCTTGTCGTCGCCTTGGCCGGTCGTGAGTTGCAATCCGCCGCTGGCGACCACGAAACCCGACGACGCCTTGGCGCCCTCGCGGAACAGCACCTGCTCGGCGGCGAGTTCCAGCCGCACGGCGCTGAATGCCAGCAGTCGCAGCTGTTCTGTCGGCAATTCGCTAAGCAGCGGAATGCCCTTCAACAGCGCAATGTCGCTGTCGAGGCTCATTTCTCGGCCAGGTCCTGCCGTCCTGGTTTCATCAGGGAATCAGCTTGTAGCCGCCGGCTTCCGTCACCAGCAGCTCTGCCTTGGCCGGGTCGCGTTCGATCTTCTGCCGTAGCCGGTAGATGTGGGTCTCCAGCGTGTGAGTGGTGACGCCGGAATTGTAGCCCCACACCTCATGCAGCAGCACGTCGCGGGTGATCACCTTCTCCCCGGCCCGATAGAGGAACTTGAGGATTGCGGTCTCCTTCTCGGTCAGCCTGACCTTGTGGCCGCGCTCGTCGGCGAGCACCTTGGCGCTTGGTCGGAAACTGTAGCGACCGATGGTGAACACCGCGTCCTCGCTCTGCTCGTACTGGCGCAGCTGAGCACGGATGCGGGCGAGCAGCACCGCGAAGCGGAACGGCTTGGTGACGTAGTCGTTGGCCCCGGCTTCAAGACCGAGGATGGTGTCGGATTCCGAATCCTGCCCGGTCAGCATGATGACCGGCGCCTTAAAACCGCCTTTACGCAGGAGTTTCACGGCCTCCCGCCCATCCATGTCCGGGAGGCCGACGTCCATAATGACGAGATCGATCGGTTCCTGGCGCGCCCGATGAACACCCTTGGCGGCGGTCGCCTCGGCAACCGTGTCGAATTCCTCGTAGAGCGAGAGCTGCTCGACCAGGCTGTCGCGCAGCACGTCGTCGTCGTCGACGACCAGGATCTTGCGGACGGGCATGCGGATCCTTGCCTTGAGTGGGACTTGCCGTGTCTGCGCGGACCGACCGGAATCGGCCGGAAACCCTTTGGAATCGAGGACATGTCAGGTGTAGACCCCAACCGGCCGGCGACGCAAGCTAGCCTTGGGTGCCAGCGCCGATGGACAGGACGGGGGCGGCATGAGCGCCAGGGGCCAACTGCGACGGGTTGTCGTGGCCGCAACCGGCCGTGATCGGAAGCGGGGCCTATTGGTCGCCGGACCCCTCCGCGCCACCTGCGCCCTGGGTCGTACCGGCATCCGCCACAACAAACACGAAGGCGACGGCACCACGCCGGCCGGCCGCTGGCGAACGGTCGCCGTTTTCTACCGCGCCGACCGGCAGCCGCATCCCGTGACCCGCCTGCAGGCCACGCCCATCCGACCAAACCTCGGCTGGTGCGACGATCCCGACTCCCGGCACTACAACCGCTTCGTTCGCCTCCCCCACCCGGACCGGCACGAACGCCTGTGGCGCGACGACCATCTTTACGATGTCATCGTCGTCCTCGACTACAATCTGACCAGCCCCAAGCCCGGCGCCGGCAGCGCCATCTTCCTCCACATCGCCGCGCCGGATTTCGCTCCTACCTCCGGCTGCATCGCCGTCGCCCCCGACGCCATGCGCCGTCTCCTCTCCCTCGCTGGCCCCGGAACCGTCGTCGACGTGCGCTAGCGAGCTGAGCCGCGCGAAGCGTTCACCCCCGCTCCCCAAAGATCGCCGTGCCAATGCGCACGTCGGTCGCCCCCAGCGCTATCGCTGTCTCATAGTCGGCGCTCATCCCCATCGACAGCGACTCCAACTGGAGCCGCTTGGCGATCTTGGCGAGGAGCGCAAAGTGGGGCGCCGCCGGTTCGTCGAATGGCGGGATGCACATCAGCCCGTCGACGTCCAGCCCGTGCACGTCGCGACAGCGGGCGACGAACGCGTCCGTCTCCTCCGGCTTGACGCCCGCCTTCTGCGCCTCGCCACCGATGTTGACCTCCACCAGCAGGCGCAGCACGCGCCCCTGCTTCGCCATCTCCTCGGCGACCGCGCCAGCGATTCTGTCGCGGTCGATGGTGTGGATGGCGTCGAACAGCTCGACCGCGTCACGCGCCTTGTTCGACTGCAACGGTCCGATCAGGTGGAGCACGATGTCCGGGAACTCTGCCTTCAGCGCCGGCCATTTCGCCTTCGCCTCCTGCACCCGGTTCTCGCCGAAGGCGCGCTGCCCGGCCGCGATCGCCGGTCGGATCGCGTCGGCGTCGAACGTCTTGGTGACCGCGATCAGGTTGACCGACCCTGCCGGCCGCTTCGCCGCGGTCTCGGCCGCCGCGATGCGCTCGCGCACCTCGGCGAGACTGCGGGCCGTCTCTTCTCCGCGCATCGGTCTACTCCGACCGCCCGGCCGTGCTGTCGATCAGGTCGGCGAACGCGTCGAAGTGACTTAGCGCCGCTTCTCTGACGCGCTTGTCGAGCGGCGGCGGTTTCAGGTCGACGCCTTTGGCAAGCGCCCGGCAGATGATCCTCAGCGACTCGACTCGCGCCCACCTCTTGTCGTTGGCCGCGACGACGTGCCACGGCGCCCGGTTGGTCGATGTCTTCGCCAGCATGTCATCGGTCGCTTCGACGTAGGCATCCCAGTGAGCCCGGTTGCGGAAGTCCTCGTAGGAGAGCTTCCACCGTTTCATCGGATCGCGCAGCCGCGCCTCGAAGCGCCTAAGCTGCTCCTCCTGGCTGATGTGCAGGAAGATTTTGACGATGCGCAGCGCGTCGTCGGTGAGCAGCCGCTCGAACTCGTTGATCTCGCCGTAGGCGCGCCGCCACTCGTCTTTCAATGCAAAACCCTCGACCCGCTCCACCAGTACGCGCCCGTACCACGAACGGTCGAACACCGAGATCGCGCCGCGTGGCGGCAGCCGCTCCCAGAACCTGAGCAGGTAATGGCGCTCCTGGTGATAGTGTCGCGGCGCGGCGATCGGCCACACCTTGAAGCCGCGCGGATCGAGCACCGCCGCCATGCGCCGGATGGTGCCGCCCTTGCCGGCGGCGTCCCATCCCTCGAACACGATGACCGCGAGGTCGCCGGAGAAGAGGTACGCCTGCTGGATCCGCTGCAGCTTCTTCTGCAGCGC
>Ga0315553_10001679_pt1 | contig 18168 bp, 12 predicted proteins | sample SalMarSW160140MG_FD_203099 | JGI IMG/M metagenome (GOLD analysis project Ga0315553, IMG submission 203099) | Salt marsh sediment microbial communities from the Plum Island Ecosystem LTER, Massachusetts, United States - Salt Marsh Sediment SW1601-40 ... | reverse complement strand
GTAAGCGCACCAGAATCCCGGCCGCCATCGATAAGCCGACGTCTGATAGACCCACGTTCCGTTCACCCAGAAGTAGTCGTCGCCGGGAGCCGGGCTGGAGGGACCAGCCTCCAAGCTCGCCGGGGGCCGCTCGGCGTACTGGAGCTCGCGTGTCCCAACCGGCGTCCAGAAGCCGCCGATCCACTGCCAGGCGTCGCTGCCGTCCTCGGCCTGCCCCTCCAGCCAGTAGCCGTCGACCCATTGCTGGTTGGGCGGAAGGCGGCGGAACACGCCGGTCACCCAGTAGAAGTCGTTCAGCTCCTCGTCGAACGCCCAGTAACCGCGAATCCAGACGTAGTCGTCCCCGTCGGGACGCACCTCGGGAACGAGCTCATCGATCGGCGCGGGGGGCTCCTTGGTGACGATGATGCCCGGCTGCGGTTCGTAGGGCACCACTTCGGCGAACGCCTCGTGTATGGCGCCGCGGGTGAGCACTTCGACGGCGTCGTCGTCGGCCACCGTCCCGCCGGTGGGATCCGCTGGAATCGCGCCATCGGCCGGTAACAAATCCTGCCCAATTGCGCTTCTGTGTATATTGTCGCCAACAACCGCCAGCGACAACGTCGCCAGCAGCGCGGCCGCCACCACCCAACAGGTTCGTTGTGATACGAACATTGCAGCCTCCCGCAGGCTTGTGCCCGCTGTCGCCCTCGCAATGTATTGTTTGCAATCGAGTCGAATTGGTCGACCCCAAGCTCTTGCCTGACCCGCAGGCGCGGCGCATCGAATCGCCCGGCCGACTGTCGGCGTACGGCGAACCGCCCACACACTTGGCGCGCACACACCTGCTCCTATGAGTCGGCAAATGATGTGCCAGGGCAACATGGCGGAGGAGTCGCGTTGCCTCGCCGCTACGTGTGGCAAAGATTCGTCGCGCATCGCAATCGGCCGTATCCCTAGTGTCTAGCGGCGCTTGCGCTACAATCAGCCCGCTCTCTCCAGGGAACTGGCGAATTCTCGCTCCGTTCGATGCGCTGCGGGCCGGTGCGGAGCGCGCAACCGATTGTGTCGTCGATTCGATGACAGACGAGTGCGCGGATGATGTCTCGCCGGTCGTGGAGAGACCACCGCCATAGCATCGCGGCGATTCGATCCACGCCTACTCCTCGGATCGCGGTGGACGCCTGAGCGATTTCGTCTCTGAGCGCTGGCGTTTGCTAGTAAGTCGCCTGGCTCGCGAGGCCTTCGTTGGGCGCGTTTTCTTGCGTCGACGCGGCGGAGTGGCTACTTCCAAGAGCATCGCTTGCAGCTTGGCCAGGCAGTCGGCAACGTTGCGGCTCTGATCGCGATATCGCTGGCTGGTCACCAGCAATTCCCCCTCGCCCGTGATGCGACGCGGATAGCGGGCCAGAAACCGCTCCCGCACCGGCTCGGGCAGACTGGGCGACTCGGTCACCTGCCACCGCAGCGTGGCCTTGGTGTTGACCTTGTTGACGTTCTGACCGCCCGGGCCCGCACTGCGCGCGAAGGTGAACCGCAGCTCCGACAGCGGAATCGCCAGGCCATCGCGGATCACCAGCATCGATTCTCATCCCCGTGCAGTTGACGCCAATTGATCGGGGGAAAGCAGTACCCGACTACGACAGCCGCGGCGGCGTATCGTATCGCCCGGCCGAACGCAGCCTTTCACCCCCGCTTCGATTGTATCGAATCCTCGCGGCTACGCACGAAAGCGCCCGCCTCACACCAGACTTTGCCAGCCCTTTCGCTGGTCGGACAGTCGGCTGAGCGTCTATACTGTGGGGCACACGAGCGAGACACTTTGTGAACGCGCGGCGCCGTGGGCAGCCGAATCATCCTTACACAGTGGGTCCTGGAGCGATGAAGCACCAACCAAGCTCTTCGAAGCAGCAACACGGATTGACCTTCCTTGTCGGCAGTCTCTGCCTGATGCTCGTCGGCGGCGGCTGCGGAAACTCAGGCAAGGCCGACGCTCCGACCTCACGTTCGGGCTCTGCCGCGGATGGAACACGCTCTCTCGTCGCCCCTGGTGACGGCGAAGCAAAGGGTCCCACAACCGAAAACGACCAACCTTCGCCTTCGCGGGAAGAGACCGCGTCGTCGCCCGAGTCGACGACAAAGCGCGCCCCGCCGCGTGGCGACCTGTGGACACGAAAACGAGGCGTCGACTGGCCCAAGTTCCTCGGTCCCACGGGCGACAGCAAGTCGAGCGAGACCGGCCTGCCGATGAAATGGCCGGAATCGGGTCCCCGCATTGTCTGGCAGCGGCCGCTTGGCGAAGGATACGGCATCGGCTCGGTAAGCCGCGGGAGATTCTACCAGCTCGATCGCGATGAGGACGAGGCGCGGCTTGCCTGCCTCAACGCCGAAACCGGCGAAGAGCTCTGGGTGTTTCGCTATCCGACGCGCTACCGAGATCTGTACGACTACGACGGCGGCCCGCGCTGCTCGCCGGTGATCGACGGCGATCACGTATACATCTACGGCGTCGAGGGGATGCTCTACTGCCTGAACGCGGAAAACGGCGACGAGGTGTGGAAGGTCGACACGTTCGCCCGCTACGGCGTGGTGCAGAATTTCTTTGGGGTGGGTAGCACGCCCGTCGTCGAGGGCGATCTGCTACTGGTGATGGTGGGAGGCAGCCCCGCCGAGTCGCACCGCATTCCACCGGGCCGCCTCGACCTGGTCGAACCGAACGGCTCGGCAATCGTGGCCTTCGACAAGATGACCGGCGAAGAGCGCTATCGCATCGGCGACGACCTGGCTGGCTACGCTTCCTTGAAGCTGGCGACGATCGACGGCCGGCGCTGGTGCTTCGCATTCGCCCGCAGCGGCCTGATCGCCCTGGAGCCAGCCAGCGGCAAGATCGACTTTCATTATCCGTGGCGGGCGCGAGTGCTGGAGAGCGTCAACGCCAGCATGCCGGTCGTCGTGGGCGACGACGTGTTCATCTCGGAGACGTATGGGCCCGGCAGCTCGCTTCTCAAGGTGCGCACCGGCGGTTTCGATGTGGTCTGGCAAGACGACGAACGCCGCCGCGAGAAGGCCATGCAGTGCCACTGGAACACGCCCATCTACGTCGACGGCTATCTGTACGGGTGCAGCGGCCGGCACACCGAGAACGGCGAGCTGCGGTGCATCGACTGGAAGACCGGCGAGGTAAACTGGAGCGAGCCGGAGCTGGGCCGCACGTCACTCTTGTACGTCGACAGCCACTTCATCTGTCTGGGCGAGTACGGCACGCTGCACCTCTTGAAGGTGAACCCCGAGAAGTTCGACGAGGTCGCCCAGTGGACACCGCGCGTGCCGCTTCCGGCGGCGAACGCAGGAGCGCCGCTCTTGCGGTATCCCTGCTGGGCTGCCCCCATCCTGTCGCACGGGCTCTTATACGTGCGGGGGCACGACCGGCTGGTGTGCCTGGAGCTGATTCCCGAGGCTTAGTGCTTATCCGAAAACCGTTCGGAGAAGGGGACGGGCACATTTTGCTCCGACACTTGCGCAAAATGAGCCAGTCCCCAAAGGTTTTTGGATAAGCTCTTAGACCGCGCGATACTCCCGGGTTAGCCGCGACGCGCAGCGGAGTGCGCTTTGCGAAGCACCACGGAGCGCGTACCTCACACCGCACCCGACGCCTTGCCCACAAGCTCTCCGAACGCCCTCTTCGACTGGGCGAGCAAATCGCAGTAGTCGGCGGCTTCGATGTCCTCGCCGATGAGCTCGACCTCGTAGAAGCCTTGATAACCACCCTGGGCGAGGGCCGATACGATCGCGCCCAGCGGGAGAACGCCCGCGCCGATCGGGCAGCGATTCTGTTCCCCCTCGGGGGGCTGCTTGGCGTCGCCCAGTTGCACGACCGCGACGCGGGGCGCGAGCTCGACGAGGCGGTCCAGAACCCAGGGGTCGTGCCCCATGTGGTAGGTGTCGAAGGCGAGCTTGAGGCTGGCGTCCCCCACCGAATCCATCAGCTCGATCGTCTCGTCCAGATCGGTCAGAAAGGTCCACTCCGCGGCGCAGCCAGCGTGCATCGGTTCGACCGCCAGCGCGACCCCGAGCTCGGTCGCCAGCGGCGCCAATTCGGCCACGGCGCTCTTGATGAGCCGACGCGCGTGATTGTGCGTGTGCCCGCCCCGCGGCCCCGTGTAGATGATCAGACAGGAGGCTTCCAGGGCGGCGGCCAAACGCACGGCGTCGCCGGCGTCTTCAACGCTCTCCTTAAAGCTCCGACCCTCGGTTCCGGTGAATCCACCCGCCCACAACAGGCTGGAGACTTTCAACGGCGTATCGCGCAATAGCTCGACCGCCTTTTCCTCCCCAAAATCGGAAAGCTTCTGCCGCCAAACGCCGATCCCCCCGACACCCGCCGCCACGTAGTTGTGTACGTCCTCCTCGAACGACCATCGGTAGGTGGTGATCTCGTTGACGGAGAACCGTTCCATCGACTATCCCTCCGTTTCGGTCGTTCTCGCCCCTCAGGCGGGGCGACCGCCGCTTGTTCGGCCTACCGACCGACGACCCTTTGGCCCGCCGGACCATTCCGTCCCGCTCGGAGACCTGCTGGGAGAAACAACGCCCCCTTCCATGCGGTCGCCCGAGCCGGCTGGGCCGCCAGCGGAAGGGTGTTAGTATACGACTCGCCCAGCGCCTGTAAAGAAATGCCCGTGGGCGCCGCTCGCAATGGCTCAGACGCCCTTTTTTCAACCCGATCCGCTGCTTGGGGAAGCCCCACCGACCGTAGCGGTGCCTCGACGACCCGATTCGCCGCGGTTTCGCGCCGCGCGAACTGGGGCCCCTAGTCGCCGGGCCATCTGGGGCCGGCGCAAGTGGCTCCACCTGCCGCGCGACTGGGCAATCGCCGCACACGCATTGTGCGGACTTGCAAGGATAGCTGCCCGACGACGCACGCCCCGACTGGGAACCGCCTCAAGGCCGAATCGGGACACTTGTCATTTTTCCCTGCAATTCCGGGCAACTTGCGCGACCGTCGGCGCCGACAATCAACAGATCGGATCGCGCCGGCACGGCGGTTGCATCTCATCATCCCGGATCACCGGCGCGGTCCCATCCGAACGCGCAGGCGGCACGGAAATGCAGGCGGCATTGTGCGATTGGCAGAAACGGCAAACCAATTCCCTATACGATTGAGGAGATGCTAGCGTGGTCGAAATGCTGCTTGCCCAACGGATGAACGGTCGTTCGCCTGCCGAACAGGCCGACAGTGAGTTGGTGCGCCGCGTAACGAGCTTTCTGAACAGCCGCTCGATGCCTGGCCTGCGTCGCCTGAGCATCGAGGCACATCATGGCACCGTCACACTCAGTGGCCGCGTGCGCAGCTTTTACGAAAAGCAGGTCGCCACGCACAGTTGCCGCCGAGTGGCGGGAGTGCGTCAACTCGTCGACAAAGTCGACGTACAGTACTGAGTGACGATACGTGGTAGGTCCTGCTTGCCGAGCAGGACCTGCGCCGCCACCATGTGAAGCGCATAGAAAAGTCCCGCCCGGCAGGCGGGACGTGCTTATTACTCTCGTCCACCCTACGGCCGTGCCGCCGGTTCCAATTCCGATCCCTCGTGCTCCGGCACGGAAAATGGATCGGATTCGGTGTCGGACGACGCATCCGCACCGCCGTCCTTAGTCGCACCGCCATCTTTCGTCGCACCGCCGTCCGTGGGCACGCCGTCCTTCGGCTCGTCGCTGTTCGTCGTCGTCGAGGCCGACTTCATCGACCAAGCGGTTACCCACCGCACCTCTTTGGCCTTCAGGCCGAAGTCGCTCCTGAGTCGCGCATCCATATCCGTCAGGTGGCCGGCGCCATAGAAAACACCGATCCGCTTCTTGCCCGCCTTGATCTCGCGCTGGAGCACCTCCAAGGCCTTCTTGTTGCGCTCGCTGATCAGCGTCGATCCTTCGGGCCCCTCGATCGCTGTCAGCGACCCCTCCATGTTCGCCAGCTCCTCGGCCAGAATCCGCTTCAGCCGCATGGGACGATCGCGCGACAACAGCGCCGCCAGCAGTTCGGCGTCGCTCGCCCCGCTGGGGCGCGAAGCCTGCTGCGCCATGGCCTGCCCCATCATCCGCATGAACATTTGCAGAAAGCTCTCGCCGCGATCCTTCATGCTTTGGGAGAATTCCTCGGGCGACATGTCCGCGTGGATGAAGTTCTCCTTGGTGTAGTCGATGCAGTTGAGCTGGAACTCGAGGTCCAAAAGCTGGGTCATACCCAGTTGCATGGCCGCCAGCGGATTGCCTCCCGAGCCCTCGCGGCCCCCCTTGGGAACCTGGGTCCCCTCGGGCGCCACCAATTCGTAAAGCAGCGCGTCGTACGACTCGAACAGCTTATTCAGCTCGTCGTAATACGACTTGTCGGCCACGTGTACGGCGCCGACCAGCTCGACCACAAGACCTTCCCGTTTCCCTTCGGCGTCGACGTACGTAACGATGGCCGTCTGCATGGCGACCGGTTGGCGCGAGTCGTCGTGCACCACCCGCACATAGTCCTGTTTCTTCTCAGCGGCGTCGTCGGCTCGTGCCCGGTTCGTGGCGCCGGCAGCCAGTGCGGCACACGCGATCAGAATGAGTCCGGCATTTAGGAAGCGTGTTCGACGGCAAACGGGGCGCATGGGGCTGACTCCTATCGCACAGTAGAAACGGTATCGAAGTATACTCCCCTATCTGGGGGCCGGCAATCTTCGCCGCAGGCCCGCCAGACGTGGGGACTGGCTCATTTTGCGCTCTTCCGCGGAGCAAAATGTGCCTGTCCCCTTCTCCAATCCAAAGCCATCGGGGAACGGGCGATTCACGCGCTGGATTCGGGCAAGAAAGAGCCGATTCTTTGCCGCCAAACCGTTGCAGTCGATGTCGCTCGAATCATACTGAAAGGGTGGCGGTCAGGGTGTCCCTGTACCGTCCGTGGCCTCCCCAGGTCCCTGCCCCACCTGTGGAGGCCTTCTTATTGCGCGAGAGAGCCCCCGATCCACAATCAGGTGCTTCGCACTGCCCGTTGCATACCTCCGTCCGCCGCGCGGAACTCAGCAAACTCTGGCCGCCGCCTTCCTTCCCGCGCTCACCGGGAAGCCGGTGTTTTTGATCACTTTGCCAGTGGTCCGTTGTCAGTTGACTGCTGCAGATTCATTTCCAAGAGCGCCGCCAAGAGGTCGTCGGCGATCACGGGCCATTAAGCGTAGGCGCCGAAGATGCGACGGCTGCGAAGTCGGGCGACTGCTGCTATCGGCTCGCCGCTTTCCGCTCCGGGTTCCCGTACTGTACGCATGGCGCGTTGGCACTCAGACTGTCCTTCGCTGGCGCTTCAGGCTTCGATGCCGCCTTCCGGCCTCCCCGTCCCGATGTGCGACGGCGGCCTTCCACCCGCTCCTCGCCCTGCCCCAGTTTTCCCAGATTACGAAGCAGGACCGCAGCCTTTTGCTGATCGATCCGGATTTTCGTCACGGTTTACCTTTCTCCCTCAACCTCCGCGACGCGCGCATCCGATATTACCGTCACCAGCAAATGTGCGGCGCCGTATGTGCAGCGCCGCGCCCAAGCCAGCGCGCGACTCCCTACCGGAATCGAAACCATGTCGCTTCGCACCATCGTATTGTCGCATTTTTGCCTTGCCCTGCTGCTTGTGCCAGCGGTTTGCCGCGGCGAGAACAACGAGCAGGCGATTCACACGAATCCGTACGAGGCCGATCTGCTACAGCCCTTTATCGCGCCCGACACGTTCGACCTGGACTACCAGTTCTTCGCGCCGGCGGACATCGACCAGTTCGGCGGGGACGTGCCTCTGAGAAACGGCTGGTTCATCCAGTACAGTCGGATGTACCTTGCCGTCTCGCGGCCCGATCACGTGGGGGCGCCGTATCGCATGGACAAGACGTGGGGCAATCGCTACGACATCGGCTACATGACCGAAGAGGATCATGGCTGGATGTTTACGGTTTCCAACCTGGGGGGCCCCAACGAAGTCGATACCTTCACCAGGTTCAATAACCTCGAGCTGAACAAAGTCTTCCGTATCAAGCCGTTCCACAACGGAAGCGTGATGGAATTGTTCATCGGGGCGCGGTATGTCACCCTCGAGGACTCCAGTTATGACGAGACGGTTATCTTCAATCCTATCACCGGACTCACGACGATCTTCGACTTCGCCGAGCATAGTTCGAACAATTTGATCGGCGGTGAGATTGGGGCTCGATGGTACAAGAAGAAGGGGCGGTGGACCCTGTCCGCGGATGCACGCGGCTTCGCGGCGCCCAACTTCCAGCAGCAGGACGGCTTCACACGCATTTACGTCTTCGCCGACCCTGCCGATCCCCCCCTCTCCGTCACCGACATCTTTAGGGGCGACGGCAGCAACGACTTTTTCGTGCCGGCGGGTGAGTTGCGCGTCGAGACACAGTACGATGTGACCCGCGACCTGTCGCTGAATGTCGGCTTCGATTTCATGTACTTCGGGCGCGGCATGTTCCGCCTGGTCAACGACGACCAGGATGTGGCAATGGCCGGCGTCACGTTCGGCGTGGTGTACAACCACTAGACGCCGCACCGATAGAAACGGCGAATGACCGACGGGCGGCACAGGCCGCCCGTTGCGTTTCTTGTGCCCGATGCGCTCGGTCGCCGCCGCTACGCCTGCGATTCGCAGAAGCTGCGGATTTCTTCCATTTCGGTCGTCAGGCGATGGCGCAACGGGCTTTCCGGGCGAAGCTGCTCGATTAACTCTTCGGCCTTTTCGAAGGCGTCGGGCGCGACCTCGCGACTGTTGAACAATTCGCGAAAGCTGCGCTGCACTTGCGATTCGGTGAGCAAGGGGCTCTCCTTACAGGCGGGAATCGATCGCCGGCGGGACCCGGCCAACAACGGCGGAGGACGCATGGCGGCGACGCCACCGTGCCCGGCCGCAGCGCCTCTCCCTATGCATTCTACATCGCACACCGCTGAGCACAAGAGCGAAAGGACCGCCGGTCGCGGGCAACCCTTTGCGTGGGCGGTTTTCGCAGCGTTTCGCAGCACGCCACGCGACGCCCGATCATCTCTCCTTGCGAAGCGCGACGAGTTGATCGTGGTACGCGGCGATCGCTTCCTTGCGCCGCAGCATGCCGATCAGCCGCGTCGGATCGTCCGGATCGACGACCGGGATTTCATCAATGTTCTTCTGCGTGAAGCGGCGCAGCGCCGTGTGCAGGTCGTCGTCGGGCGTGACGGTGATGACCGGGAAGGTGGCAATGTCGGCCGCCACGATCAATTCATAGCCGCTATCGCCGTGCAGCACGCCGCGAACGTCGCGGAGCGAAAAGATACCGACCAGCCGCTGTTGGGCATCGACGACCGGGAAGTACAGGCTCTCGGACGAAGTGACCAGCGGCACAATCTCGGCCAACGACATATTCTGGGGCACCAGCGTAACGGGGCGCTGGGGATCGAACACCTTGCGCACGGGGATGCCCTCCAGCACGTCGACCACGAAGTCGCCCAGGTGCGCCGGGCTGTCGATGAGCGAGCGCACCTGCTCCTCGTACAGCGTGACCCGCGACGATAGCAGCGCCACATTCACGATCGACACCAGCATCAAAGGCACGATCAGGTCGGGTCGGCCGCTCATTTCCGCCACCATGAGAGCGGCGGTGAGGGGCACTTTCGCAACGCCCGCAAAGAAGCCCCCCATGCCCACCAGCACGTAGACCTGGGGTTGGGGCACGTAGTCGGGCATGAGTCCGTGGAAAAACCAGCCGTACGCTCCGCCGAGCATGGCTCCGATGAAAAGCGAGGGAGCAAACACGCCGCCGCTGCCGCCGCTGGAGATGGTGAGCGACGTAGCCACGATTTTCGCCACGCACAATAGCGCAAGCATCCACCAGACGTGGAGCTCCCCATCCAGCGCCTGTTGAATCCAGCCGTAACCGCCTCCCATCACGTGAGGCGTGCCGATTGACTTTGCGCCCGGTACGTGGAAGGCCAGCACCATGGCTCCCAGCAGCAGCCCGCCAATCGCGGGCTTGAGCATGTTGGGAATGGGCAAGCGGGAAAAGACATGGTCGCGCATGCCGTAGAAGCAGCGAACGTACAGGAATCCCACAAGGGCGCACAGCAGCGCGAATACGAGAAAGAGCGGCAGCTCCGCCGTGCCGTGGAACTCCAATTGCGGTGCCGTGATGAACTCTCGCGACTGACCGTGAAAGCCCGTGAATACCGAGTAAGCGACGGCGGCGGAAATGATCGCCGGCGCGACGGCGGCGAATTCGACGGCCGTGGTGGCATAGAGCACTTCGCACACGAATAGCGCGCCGCCCAGCGGCGCCTGGAAAACCGCGGCAATGCCCCCGGCGGCCCCGGCCAGCATCAGGTAACGCCGGTGCATCGGCGATAGCTTGAGCCTGCTTGCCAGCAGCGAACCGAAGCCTGCCCCGATCTGCGCGATCGGCCCTTCGCGCCCTGCCGAACCGCCGCTGCCGATGGTAATGATGCTGGCCAGGCCCTTGACCCACGGCACCCGCGCCCGCACCACACCTTGCAGCCGGTGGAACGAGCGCACCATGGCATCGGTGCCGTGCCCTTCCGCCTCCGGTGCGAAGGTGTACACCAGCCAACCGCACACCAACCCTCCCAAGGCCGGCACCAGCAGCACCGCCCACCACACCACGTTGAGGCTGACAGTTTCCGAGATGTTGTGTGTGCCGGCTCCGGGCGGCACGTAATTCATAATGCCGCCCATCAACAGGTGCGACACCCAGTTGAGCACCGTGACGAAGAGGGCGGCGCCCAAACCGGCCACGACGCCGACCACGCCGCTATAGACCAACAGCTCGCCCGAGGCTTCGAGGTCGAAGATATTTTTCAGCGCGCTACCGAGCTTGCCGGAAAAGGACCTCAGCAGGCGAAAGACGTGCTCCATGAATTTTACGCACACCACCGGCGGCCCACCGGGGCGCGTCGCCGTATTGTTACTTGAGCCTCAGAGTGAATAGGCACGCGGAGACGCGCGGGAGCCAGTTTCATGCGAGTGCTGATCCCTCTGCCGTGCACGTCAATCCTCCGCGCGTCACGAAACGCGTTGCCGGGCCGCCTCGCTCGTCGCGTCGGCGGCGAGCGCCTGGCCGTTGTTCAGGCAGGACGGATCGATCGCGGCCAGCTCCTCGGCCGTCGCATCGACCGCCGTGCGAATCTGCTCGTCGCTATGCAGCGACGTTACGAAGAACCGCAATCGCGCTTTCTCCTCCTCCACGGCCGGGTGGACGATCGGCAATACGTTGATTCCGCGTGCGAAGAGCGCTGCCGACAGCCGCAGCGCCGACACCGTGCTGCCCGTGATGACCGGCACGACCGGCGTATTGTTGGAAAAGCCCGTGTTCAGCCCGCGCTGCCGGGCAAGCCGCAAAAACAGCCGGCTTTTGGCCTGCACGTCGGCGACGCGCCGTGGTTCCTCTTGCAACACGCGCAAGGCTTCGAGAGCGGCCGCGGCGCTGGCGGGAGGCATGGCGGTGGAATAAGCGTAACCGGGCGACGTGTATCGAAGGTACTCAACCAGTTCCGTCGAGCCGGCAATGCAACCGCCGCAGCTCCCCAGCGACTTGCTCAACGTGCCCATCCAGATATCGACCTGGCGTGGGTCGACACCGAAGTGTTCACAGAGGCCCCTTCCGGTCTTGCCCATGGTACCCAGCGAGTGGGCCTCGTCGATCATCAGCAGGGCCTTGTAACGGTTCTTGATCTCCAAAAACCGCGGTAAGTCGGGGAAATCGCCGTCCATGCTGTAGAGCCCCTCGAGCACCACCAGCACGCGACGATACGCCAACCGCAGCTCGCGCAACAGCTCGTCGAGCGCCGCTGCGTCATTGTGACGGAAGGGACGGCGACGTGCTCCCGACAGCTCAATCCCCTTGATAATGCTGTTGTGGGCCAGCGCATCGTGCAGCACCAGGTCACCCGGACCGAATAAATGGCCGATGGTGGTTTCGTTGGCGGAGTGTCCGCCGGGGTAAACGACCGCGTCGGCAACGCCCAGGAAATCGGCCAACCGCCGTTCCAATTCGCGATGCACGGTACGCTGGCCCCCTTCCATCGGCGTGGCGCTGGCGCTGGCGCCGTAAACGTCGATCGCTTGCCGGGCTGCCTGCGACACGCGCGGGTGGCCCGACATGCCCAGGTAGTTGTAGGTAGAAAAGCTGATCAATCGTCGGCCGCCGATGGTGGTGGTGTCGGCGGTGAGCCCCTCGTGCACGTGGAAGTAAGGGTTGGCCAGTCCGGCCGACGTCAACAGGGCCATCGTCTGCTTGAGCCTCTGAATTTCGGGCATGTCGGCGAAGCGGACGAAGGCCGCGGGAATGCGGTCGCTGATGCCCTTCGGCTGAGCCACCGATCCGTCGGCTTCGCGGCGGGGCTCGTCGCCAATGTACTTTTGCACGGCGGCGGCCACCTCGCGGCAGGTTTCGATCTCGGCCAGGACATCGTCCGGAAAACGGCCCCCGAATGTCTCTTCCAGCGAGTTGGCGATCTGCATCCGTTCCAACGAGTCGAGCCCCAGGTCGACGGCGATATTGGAGTCGGCGGTCAGATTCTTGGCACGCTCACGGGCCACGCGGCGCACGTGCTCCATTACAATTTCGAGCACTTTGACAGCAGCGTCGGGCCGCGGTCGGCCGTTTGCGCCTTTGCCTTCGCCAGCCCCGACAGCCAGTTCATTGGTCTGCCAGGCCCGCCACTGCGCCACCACCGAAAGCAAATCGCCGAGGAACTCGTCGCGGCAGGCGTGCCGCTGAATCTTGCCGCTCGACGTTTTAGGGATGCTTCCCGCGCGCACCAGAATTACCGCATCGGGCGGAAGATCGTGCTCCTGGGTTACCTGGCGGCGAATGGCGTCGATCACCTCATCCCAGTTCTGATTGCGCTTGCGCTCGACTTCACACACCACGACGAGCCGCTCGCGCTCGGCGATGTCGGCGGCAAAGGCGGCGGCGGAACTGGGCCGCAATAGCGGGGACGATACCTCGACCGTGGCTTCGATGTCTTGCGGATACCGATTCACACCGCGGACAATGATCATGTCCTTCAGCCGACCCGTTACGAACAGCTCTTCTTTCGACAGGAAGCCCAGGTCGCCCGTGCGCAAGTAGGGCCCCCTGCCATCGGCGGTCGTCGCCGAGAAAGTACGACGGGTTTCGTCGGGCTGGTTCCAGTAGCCGCGGCCGATGCTGGGACCACGTAACCAGACTTCGCCCACTTTGCCGTCGGGCAGGGGCTCGGACGTGTCGGCGTCGACGATGAGCACCTCTCCATCGGGAAGTGCGGTTCCGCAGCCGACCAACTCGCGTGCCGCGGGCTCCTGCGGGTCGATCTCAACGGCAACGTGGCGGTCGAGCAAGGCGCCGTCGAACGCGCGAATGACCGGCTGATCGGCCTTGCGCCCCCCCGTGACAATCAACGTCGTTTCGGCCATGCCGTAGCAGGGATAGTGCGCCTCGGCGTGGTATCCATAAGGTGCGAATCGCTCCTTGAACTGGCGAACCGTTCGGGGGCGAATCGGCTCGGCCCCGTTGAATGCCATGTCCCAGGTGCTCAAATCGAGCCCCTCGCACTCTTCGGGCGTGAGCTTCTCAACGCACAAATTGTAGGCGAAATTCGGCCCCCCGCTGATCGTCACGCGATAACGCGTGATGGCCCGAAGCCAGCGAATCGGCTTCTGCAAAAACGCCATGGGCGACATGAGCACGCTGGGACGGCCGACGTAGATCGGGTTGAGCACCCCCCCGACCAGGCCCATGTCGTGGTAGGTAGGCAGCCACGCCATGCCGATTCCCTCGCGGCTCGGCTCAAAGGAGTACGTGATCACTTCGCAGTTGCGTATCAGGTTGGCATGCGACAGCATCACCCCTTTGGGCGTTCCGGTCGATCCCGACGTGTACTGCAAAACGGCCAAGGCGTCGGGATCGACGTCCGGCGCTTGCCATGCGTCGGCTAGAGAGTCGTCCAGTTGGTCGGTGGCGATCCAATCGAGCTCACGCAGGTGGGGCGCTTCGTCGAGCAATCCCTGCACGCGGTCGGTGACCTCATGCCGGCTCAGTGCCACTTTCGCCCGGGCGTCGTCGGAAATGGCCTGGATGCGCGTCATGTTGCGGTTGCGGCGTGGGGGAAATGCCGGCACCGCGATCGCCCCGGCGTAGAGACAGCCGAAGAACCCCGCCACGAAATCCAAGCCCGGCGGATACAACAGCAACGCTCGCTCGCCGCGCATGCCGAGCGATGTCAGATGCGCCGCAATGGCCCGTGCCTTGCGGTCCAACTCGGCGTAGGTATATCGCTCTTCCTCCTGCTCGCCGTCGACCAGGTAGTAGAACGAAATGTCGTCCGGCGTGCGGGCCGCCCAGTACTTCAGACGATCGATGAGCGTAGTGTGCGGCGGGTCGTGCGGGGCCAGAAGGTGGGCCAGGCGCGTGTGCAGCTTCGAGGTTGGGCTAAGCATGGCGGGCATCAGCAGGGGCTACGGCTAGTCTAAATCCCGGCCGGCCGCGTGCAAGGGCAAACCGGGCACGCGGGCCGTGGCTGTTCCCGTCGCAGGGCGGCGATCGCTTGGCGTAACATCGCCTCTGGAAACGGGATACCCAAAACGGATCGCGACCGCGGCTGTCGGCATCGCCGGCTGCGGCCAACGGCCGCTGCGGTGGCGCCGACGGAAATCCGATGCGCAGTTGCGGCACAGGAGGCCGCCTTGTTCCGCCTTGGCGACCTGCTGGGGCGCGGAACCCTCCGGCGGCGTCCGGCGCGAACCGTCCTTCATCCTTTTTTCGACAGACTAACAGGCCGACTCCCACAATTCAAACAAACTGCCCCCCCAGGTGGCTCCCTTGCGCGGGTCATTTGCCGGGATTCCGTCGGATCAAAGGACGGCCATTACACCCCGCGGTGGTAGTGAGCTGGTGCACCCAAGAGCTGCCAAGGGAGCAAGAAAATGGCGGAAGTGCATGGGAATCGAACCCACCAGCCGCGCGGTTAACGCACGGCCCAACGGTTTTGAAGACCGCGGCCACCACCAGGTGTACAAGCACTTCCGCTGGGAAAGCGATAAACTCGCCACGAGTTGTTTTGGCCAATCGGCCGGACCGGCGTGGGGCGTAAGATTCCGGCCGACCCGGCCCGCGGGCGCGACTCAGGCCCAGTCCATTCCCGTCTTGTGCCGGACCCTCTCCTCAAAGGCGCCGAGCAAGCCGCCGATGACATCCCACCGGTCGGGGCGGCGCACCTCGATGTCGCCCTGCGGGTTGATTCTCACAATCGAGTCGTCGTCGACACCGGCGGAGCGCAAATTCTCGACGTGTAGTTCGGCCTCCTCAACAATCTCGGCCAGTGTCCGGCCCGTCATGTGGATGAATTTCATGAAAGCAGATTGTAACTCACAAAACACGGTCTGCCGAGTCGTAAAGTGGGTCCCGCTTGCCGAGCGGGACCTTGCCTGCCGTTCGGCGCGGGTCTCCGTTCGGCGCGGGTCTCCCGACCCCGCCGACGCACCGACCGAAGGTCTCCAGCGTTGCGACCAGCGGTCGGCTAACGTGGCTCGGTCGGGAGACCGGCCATAACGCAGTTCGGTTCGGTCGGGAGACCGGCCATAACGCAGTTCAGGTCCCGTCCGGCAGACGGGACCTACTTGATTTCGATCTCGCGACAAAGTGCCAGCAGCGTTTCCACATCCAATTCCTCGGCGCGCGCCGTGGGCTTGATCCCTAGTCGCTCGAGAATCCGATCGGCTTCTGCCTTTTCAAGGTTTGCGGCGCTTGCCGTGGATAACACTCCCCGCAACAACTTGCGGCGGTGCAAGAACAGCGACCGCACCAGCGCGTGAAATCGCGCAACATCGTCGATGCGGTTCCGCTTCTCGGGCCGCGCGACGACGTGAACGATTGCCGAGTGCACTTTCGGCTTGGGCCAGAACGCGGTGGGGGGCAGAAGGCGCACGATCTCGACATCGCATTGACACTGTACCCATACGCTCAGGGCGCTGTAGTCCTTGGTTCCCGGCCGGGCCGTAATCCGCTCGGCCAGCTCCTTCTGAATCGTGACCGTCATCGAAACGGGAACGGGGTCGGCATCGAGCAGGTTCGAAATCACGGGCGTGGCAATGTTGTACGGCAGGTTGGCCACCAGCTTGAAGCGTCGCGCTGGCGCGGCTGCCAACTGCTCGCACACGGCGGTCAGCACGTTGGGGTGCAGGTGATTCTTGTTCTTCAGGGCATCGTGCCGCAGCATCGTCACGTTCGTGCAATCGGCCAACTCGTCGGCGGCCAGCTCGTACAGGCGCGGGTCCCGCTCGACCGTGATCACGGCCGCCGCCAGTTCCGCCAACCGAGCCGTGAGCGAGCCGGTGCCGGTGCCCACTTCGAGCACCAGGTCTTCGTGTCCCACGTCGGCGGTGCGGACCAAAAGGTCGAGCAGATTCAGATCGATGAGAAAGTTCTGACCGTGACGCGTGTCGGGCGTGAGCCCCGCCTCGCGGAACCGCCGCACGAGAAACGAGGCCGTCTGGCGAGTCGATGACATGCAGGATTTCCCTCGCTTGCGCTTCGGGCTTCTTTGGCGGCCTATCGTTCACGTTTCGCGTCACTGCCTCGACCGGCTGCTAGCAGCAAGCACTCGGCTGGCGACGAAAGCTGTAGCGGTCGCAGCGATTTTACCGAAGTAAAAGGATCGGAGGGACCCGCCTGCCAAGGCGGCGGAGCAGACGGTCGCCCGACCCCAGGTGCTGCACCATGAAGGTCATTCACGGCAAAAAGGCGCTCGTGACGGGGGCCGCTTCGGGAATCGGCCGGGCCATCGCGCTGCGACTGGCCCGCGAAGGGGCCGACCTGTTCCTGCTCGATATTGACGAGCCCCATCTCGCCGGTGTCGTCGGCCAGGCACGCCGCGTCGGCGTCGAAGCGCACGGCCGCCGCTGCGATGTGAGTCAATCGCGCGAGATTTCGCGGTCGGTCGACGCCGTTCTCAATCGATGGGGCACGCTCGACATCCTCGTCAACAACGCCGGCGTGTGCTACTACGGCCCCACGACGTGCATGACAGCCGAGCGCTGGGAATGGCTTCTGGCGGTCAACCTGCAAGCGCCGGTGCAGTTCATTCGGCGGCTGCTCCCCGTGCTCTTGGACCGTCCCGAGGCCCATCTGCTCAACGTGGCCAGCATTTATGGACTGCTGACGACGCCCCGCTGCGCCGCCTATCACATGACCAAGTTCGGGCTCGTCGGCCTGACGCAAGCGCTGCGGCTGGAGTACGCGCGAAGCCGACTGGGCGTGACCGCCCTCTGCCCCGGATTTGTATCGACGCGATTCTTCGAGAACGCAGCGTGTGGACGCAAAGGTCGCCGAGCGCCGGTTCCGCCAGCCTGGCTTTGCACGTCCGCGGCCCGGGTCGCCGACAAGGCGATCGCCGCCATCTACCGCAATAAGCGGATTGTGCTCGCTTCACCGATGACCTATGGGCTTTACCGCCTGCACCGTTTTGCGCCGGGGCTGTTCGACTGGTTTGCGACACTCCGGCACCCACGGCTGATAAGAAAGAAACACAACAACCGGGCCGGGCCGGCGTCGGATGTTCTACCGATCGCCGATGCGAAGCCCGCTTTCCGGGTTTTCCCCGATGAAGGCACTGCGGCGTCGCCGTCGGTCGAACAGCCGCACCCCACGGTGGTAAGCAGGGCGGCTTGAGCGACTCTTGCCAGGCGCGATCGCATGATTCGGCGACCGTGAAGCGCGTAACTTCGGCGACGCGTGCGTCGACGTCACAAGGAGCGACACATCTCATGCAAGATGACCCCATTGAGGACCGAACGGGGCGCGTGTGCGTCGTGGGGGCGGGCAGCTCGGGACTGGCCGCGGCCAAGAATCTGCTCGAAGGGGGCTTCGAGGTCGACGTGATCGAGCGCGACGCCGAATTGGGGGGCAACTGGAACTACGGGCGACCCGGTTCGCGCGTCTACCGCTCGACCCGCATGATCTCGTCGAAGTCGTTCACGCAGTACAGCGATTTCGCGATGCCCGATCACTTTCCCGATTATCCCCATCACGAGCAGGTGATCGATTATCTTCGGGCCTACTCGCGGCATTGGCGCATCGACGAGCGCACCGAGTACGAGACATCGGTCGAAAGCATCGTCCCGTCTTGCGGCGAATCCCATGGCGGTGCGGGAACGAG
>Ga0315553_10001677_pt1 | contig 18187 bp, 15 predicted proteins | sample SalMarSW160140MG_FD_203099 | JGI IMG/M metagenome (GOLD analysis project Ga0315553, IMG submission 203099) | Salt marsh sediment microbial communities from the Plum Island Ecosystem LTER, Massachusetts, United States - Salt Marsh Sediment SW1601-40 ... | reverse complement strand
GTCTTCCTGCTCGCAGTTGGCAAGGCTGCGGGAGGGATGGCGTCCGCCGCGGTTGAGCTGCTGGGCGAGCGAATTTCATCCGGCCTGATCGTCCTCCCAACCGATGTACCTTCGACGGTTTCCACTCCGCGAATAGAGACCATCCTTGCCGGGCACCCGCTGCCGGATCAGGGCAGCCTGCAAGCCGGTCAGGCAGCTGTCCGCATGTTGAGTAACACTCGCCCTGAAGATATCCTGCTCTGCCTGATTTCGGGCGGCGCTTCAGCGCTGCTCGAGCTCCCACTCGCTCGGATCGAACTAAAGGACCTGGTCCAGCTCACGCAAGCGTTGTTAAAGAGCGGTGCTCCGATTGCAGATATCAATACGGTTCGCAAGGCGCTCTCGCAAATTAAAGGCGGCCGGTTGCTTTCACACGCCGCGCCGGCAAAGGTAGTGAGCCTGATCCTTTCGGATGTAATTGGTGATAACCTGGCAGATATCGGCTCAGGACCGACCGTTCCGCAGCTGGTCAGCAGCGCAGCCGGGCAGGAAATCCTGACCCAGTGGGGAGTTTGGAATGCCGCACCCAAATCGATCCAACAGGCGCTGAGCGATCCTCCGCCACTTCAACCAGAGCACCCGCAGCCAATCAATGTCCTGGTCGGGAGCAACCGGCTTGTCCTCCAGGCAGCAGGCGATGCTGCAGCGGCACTTGGTTTCGACTGCGAAATTAACACGGAGCCGCTCCAGGGCGAGGCGCGTTCTGTCGGAGGAGTTATGGCTGCTGCCTGGCTCACCCGAAACGCTTCTTCGCGCCAGCCCTGGGCCTCGATCAGCGGGGGGGAAACGACGGTCGTCGTTAGCGGGGATGGCCGCGGCGGCCGCAATCAGGAGCTGGCACTTGCAGCCGCGCTGGAAATCGACGGCAGCCATGGATTGGCAGTGATGAGTGCTGCAACCGACGGCGTGGATGGTCCGACCGATGCCGCGGGGGCGATCGTAACCCCGGTCACTGCCGGTTTAATCCGTGCAGAAGGGATCGACCTCCGGGCGGCGCTTGATGAGAACGATTCATACCACGCTCTCGATTCAGCCGGCGCGCTCCTGCGGACCGGTCCGAGCGGGACGAATTTGAATGACCTGCTGATCGCACTCGGCTATCCTGACTGATCACAGCCCCACCGTTTGACCCGTCCGCGGCCGGCTGATACAATCCCGCCGCTCATTCATCCCCACCCAGGAGGTCGTATGCCGGTTCATTTCGGTACTGATGGCTGGCGAGGCGTCATCTCGGACACTTTCACATTCCACAACCTGCGCCTAGTCACCCAGGCTGTCGCCGATGCGGTTGCTTCGGAGGAATGGTTAAACGGGAGCAAACTAGAGGCTGTGCCGGACGCGCACCGAATGGTCGTCGGATTCGACACGCGCTTTCTCTCTGACCGGTACGCGGTCGAGGCAGCCCGGGTCCTGGCTGCCAACGGCTACCAGGTGTACCTGGCCACCTCCGATGCTCCTACGCCGGCCATTTCATACGCCGTACGGAACCTGGGAGCGATCGCGGGGCTGATGATCACTGCTTCGCATAACGCCCCACGTTACAACGGCATTAAATTAAAAGCCGCCTACGGCGGATCAGCGGCTGCCGAACAATGCCGGCGGGTCGAAGTATATTTGAACGACAACGAGGCACGCGGCCGCGGCCCGAACCTGATGGACTATGATCGCGCCCGCGAATCAGGATTGATCGAACGCTTCAACCCGGCTCCAGCCTATTTCGACCACCTGCGGCGCTTGATCAATCTGGAAGCTATCGCCGAAAACCCGCTGCACCTGGTCGTCGATTCGATGTATGGCTCCGGACGAGGCCAGATCAAAGGTTTGCTGCAGGGCACGGGCTGCGAAGTATTCGAAGTACGAGGCGAGATGAACCCGGGTTTTGGCGGTATCCACCCGGAACCGATTTCCCGCTACCTGGGAGCGCTGGCGGGGGCGATTGCCGCTGGTCATGGTCAGCTCGGTCTGGCCACCGATGGGGATGCCGACCGGATCGGGGCAATGGATGGTCGTGGGCAGTTTGTCGATCCCCACCGCATCATGGCGCTGGCGCTGAAGTACCTGGTCGAAGTGCGTGGCTGGAGAGGAAAGGTCGTTAAAACCGTCTCCACCACGCAGATGATCAATCGCCTGGCTAAATCTTATAACCTGGAGCTGATCGAAACCCCAGTCGGATTCAACCACATTGCCGATTTGATGATGTCCGATGACGTGCTAATCGGCGGCGAGGAATCAGGCGGCATCTCCTTCCGTGGCCACATCCCGGAAGGCGACGGAGTGCTGATGGGATTGCTGCTGGCCGAGATCGTCGCTTCGTCCGGCGTGGGACTTGAAGACCTGGTCGAAGATCTCCTGAAGACCGTCGGACCAGCACATTACACCCGGGTTGATCTGCGGCTGGCTCGGCCAATTTCCAAGGCGCAGATGGTTGAGCACCTGTCGCAATCAGCCCCCGCCAGAATCGGCGGGGCAGCGGTCGAATCCGTGCAGACGATGGATGGTGTGAAGTACCTGCTCAGCGACGATTCGTGGCTATTAATTCGTCCTTCGGGGACAGAGCCTGTGCTGCGCGTTTATGCCGAGGCACGTGAGCTGGAGATGGTCGAGGAGCTGCTCGGATTCGGGCAGCAGGTCGCAGAAGGCTCGCAAGGCAGCGGCAGCTAGAAGCGGAATTCGGGTGGGGTTTCTTATTCCGGGGAGGCCGTTGAGGCAAGCGGAAGCAGCAGGCTGAAGGTGCTTCCTTGCCCGGTTTCGCTCTCAACATCAAGCTGCCCGCCGTGCAGCTCAACGATGCCGCGGCAGATCGCCAGGCCAGAGCCTGTGCCCTGCTGCTCACGCTTGGCACGATCTATTTGGTGAAAGACGTCGAATAAACGGTCGAGTTCCTCGCGGGCGATCCCCACTCCCTGATCCTGCACGCGAATCATGAACTTGCCACCTTCGACATCAGCTGAAAAGCGCACCCACTCGCTGTGCGGCTCAGAAAATTTGATCGCATTCTCAAGCAGCCGGCCGATGGCGTCCGACAGGTAGGCTTCATCCACGACCAGCGGTGGCAGTCCATCCGGGACCTCGATTTTTAGTTCCAAGTTCCGGCGCTCGGCTTCTGGTTCAAACCGTCGGGCCAGGATACGCAGCCAGGCAGATGTATCCTCGATTTGCGCCCGGCGGAAGTTGTAGGCATTGCGCGCCTCACCCGACTCGAGCTCAACCAGAATCAGGAAATCCTCTACCAGCCGGTTCAATCGATTTGCACCGCGCTTGATACCAACCATGAAATTGTCAAAATCGTCGCTAGAAAGCTCCCCGCCTTCCTGTGAGAGCAGGTCGGAATAGTTCAAGATGTACGTCAAGGGCGTTCGAAACTCGTGTGAGAGCGTAAGTAGAATCTTGTGCTTGAAATCGGTAATCTCTTCACTTTGCTGCGTTCGAACGGCCTCAAAGCGTGAAAGCTTGCCCTGAATTGCAGCCAGCAAATCTTCATCATCGAACGGCTTGGTGATGTAATCGTCAGCACCGGCCGACCGGCCGCGCCGAATGTCGCTTTTCTCGCCACGAGCGGTCAAAAAAATGAAGGGAATCGAGGTCAACCTGCCGATCTCTCGCACGGCAGTATGGAACGCGTAGCCATCCATCTCGGGCATCATAATGTCAGAGATGATCAGGTCTGGCCGTTCACCTTCCAATACGTTCAGGGCTTTCTTTCCATTGGAGGCAGTGAGCACCCGGTATCCGCTGAGTTCGAGCAGCTCGCGAATACCTTCCAGCAGGGCCAGGTCGTCCTCAACTACCATAATCAATGGTTCTGCCATAATGCCAATTCCGCCCCTTGAGACCGGCTCGGTGAACTTAGTGCAGAATTACAATTCGAACAAGGCCGCGTTCGAAAACGCCTTGCCTACCCAGCAATATACCGGATGACGGCGTGGTTTGCTAACAAGATACGACGGAGGGTGAAAAAAGCAAGCTTGCCGCTCGTACTACTTGCAGCCGTTTCAACTCTTCCCCGATGCTGAGAGGAGTTTGTATCCCCGGCCGCGGCGCGTGATCAGGTAGCTTGGTTCGGAAGGGTCGGGTTCAATCTTGCTCCGCAGCCGGCTGATCAGTTTCTCAACTCGGGCATCATCGACACTGCCCAGGTAATCCTCTCCCCACACGGCGGTCACGATTTGATACTTATCGGTCAACTTGTCCCGGCGGGTATAGAGCAGATCGAGCAGCCGGTATTCGAGGTCGGTGAGAACCGGCACGCGAATACCCTCCACCCAGACATCGCCAGAATCGCTGTCTAGGAAAACACCCTGTGCTTCTACATCGGCGCCGCGCCCCTTGCGAGCGATGAAATCCGTAAAGATCGGAGAAAAGGGCTTTCCCTCACGCAGGAGACCCAGTCTTTCCAGGCGGTGGATCTGGCGCGGTGGCAGGCCAGCATTTGGCTCCAGGACGATACTGATCAAAGCTTCCCGGTCGTTATTTTCCAACTGGCTCCACAGTTTGAGGCACTCGGCACGCGGCTGTGGCTCAACTCGTGCCAGGTATTCTGGATCCACTTTTCGATCTCGGGAAGCGTTTGCCAACAGCTGCGCTACGGCGATCAACATGCCCGGATGGCCGCCAGCCAGTTCATGAATTTTGCTCCGGGCGGCGGCCGGGATCCCGCTCAAATCGAGCCGGTCAAGAAGAAGTTCCATCTCGGCCTCAGTCAGCAAAGGCATGGGATAGGTGAAGCGCGAAAACAGCTCGGCAAATTCATCCTCAACGGATTCGCCGCGTAGCTCGGATAAGCTGCGCTCGGTGGCGGCAGCATAGACCAGACGATCATGGAAGCGGTCGCGCAGGGCCCGCAAATTAAGCAGAGCCCGCTCATCAAGGTCAGCGTAGATCTCACCGAACTCGTCGAACAACAGGCATAGATCCTGTTCGACTTGCTCGCACAGATCCGATAGCGCCAGGTTGAAGGAGAGCGAAGCCGTGAAGGAGCTGTCGGCTTCAGTGATGGTCTGATGGTGTTCACGCAGTGTCGGGATGAGGGTGCTCTTAATCCGTCCACTCAAGTTCTCCAGGATTGAACGAAGCACAACCTCGTAGAAAGCCTGGTCGGAGATCGCCACAGCCCGGTTGCAGTCGATGTAAACAAGATAGCCTTCCCGACCGGATATCTTTTTATAGCTGCGCTGCGATTCTTCGTCGACCAGCGAGCGCATCAACATCGACTTCCCGGTATTACTTAACCCGATAATCGAAACACAATGTCCCGCAGCCATGTCCGCGAGCACACGCTCGCGCATTTCTTTGAACGGGAACTCGGGCTGAGGCATGGATACTCCGTACATGAAGGCAGGGCCAACATTAGGCTGACCCTGCCCGGACGGTCCTCAAGGAAAAGCGCGGCGAGGCGCTTCCGTCAGGAGGTCGAACGTGTGCGCAGACTGCGAGCTATAAAGATCACAGCCAGCAATGCTCCACCCATCAAGGCCAGAGCGGGCACACCGATGTCATCCGCAAAGCCGGTCGCCGGCAGGGCCGTCGCCGTCGCGGTAGCTGTTGCCCCGCCCCCACCCTGCGCCGCAGCCAGCGTCTGCTGTGCAGCCGCAGTCGCCGTTTCCGGCGCCAGCGTTGGCAGGGTCAGGAAGGGCGTCGCCGTGCTGGTCGGCAGAACCACGACCTGGGTCGGCGTGACCGTTGCGGTGGGCTCTTCCGTCGGTGTGGAGGTCGGCGTGCGCGTGGGCGTCAACTGCACGACAGCCGCCGTTTGCGTTTGCGCTTGCTGGGTGTTCTGTAAGTTGACCTCGATCACCTCGGTGGCACGCGCTTCTCGCTGGCGAGGCGCCACGACCAGCGCGTATACCGCGAGGCAGATCATGCTCAACACCAGCAGCGCCCCGAGGCCACCCGCAGCCATCACAAATGTGCGGTTGGATGACTCCTCAGGCAGCGGTGCTCCTACGTCAAAGTCTTCTGCCATCGTCTCTACTCCTCAGCGTCCAGGCCGCTTTCGCCCCAACCAGATGGGTGTGCGTGCCCGCCTGCCCGCTCTTTTTACTGTAAGATCTCCAAGTTCGCCAGTGGCACGTTCGTCGTTCCGACACCTTCAATTTCAACAGCGGCGCTTCTGGCACGCACACCGTTGGGATAGCTTATCGCTGCGGTCAGCAGCTCTCGCACTAGGCCGACCTCGCCCTGGTAGGGTGGTTTCAAGATTCGTACCCGCCGGCCGGGTTTCAACGCAATTACATCTTCCGGCAGTGCGACTTGACGGTTCGCCGGCAGGGGAATGACGACTTCCGGCCGATAGCCGGGCTGCGGCCAGGGGCTTCCTGCGTCGACAGCAACCTCACGCCCGACATTGTTGATCAAGAGATGGTACGCCAGGCTGTTGAGCGGCTGCTCACCGAAGCCCTCAATTAGCAGCACTGGATAGGGCAGCTTGCGGGCGACGGGGATCAACTCTGCCGCCATGCTGCCTAAAATCACGCCACGTACCGATAATTCCGTAGCCTGGTGCAGCGGTGCGGAATGATCGCAGATCCCTGCCACAAGCACGGCCCCGCGCAGGTTCACATCAAGATGATCCGTCTGCAGGCGCGAGGCTGGGCTTTCACCGACCATGCGCATGACACCGTAATCCTGCAGCCCATTACCCCAGGCAGCTTGGATTAAAGCCCCGGTCGTCTCCACCGTCACAACCTGGCTGCCGTCGCTGCCGATGACCACGCCTGGAAAACCGGCCCGCAGCTGGAGCAGCTCACCGCGTGCTTCCAACAGCACCCGTCCCTGACGAATATCGGCGATATGCCCTTCCGCTGGCGCCCGGACACTGCGCCGGGTGATGCCAACCGGACCGGCGATCAGCTGACCCGCTTCCACCCGGTCGCCTTTCTGCGGGACAATATGCCGGGCTGCGGCCTTGGGGGATAACCCCAACCCGCGGGCGATATCCAGGTAGTAGTGTTTCGGTTCGATCTCGGCCTCAGCCACCACGTCTGCCGCCTGCACCTTCTCGTTCACGCGGACCATGATCGCTCCGGGAACGGGCAGGATACGCTGGCGGCGAATGGCCGTCATCGGCAGCACATGAGTGATGGATGGCAAAAAGATCTCAGACATGGCACATCGGCCTATTTAATGCAAGATCGGTGCCAGAGCTCATGTACGAGCTCCAATATCCTGCAGCCACTTCAAATTCATCTCGCGCTGGCGCTCTGCGTCAGGTGAAAATTCAATCGGTCTTCCGCGTGCGTCGATGATCAGGCCAACTACCCCGCCTGCGACCCGCAGCGCGCCAGCTTTCCCCGGTCCGCCAAAACCCACATCGAAACCACGCTCTGGCCGCAGAGTTAATTTTCCATGATCACCTGGCCGGATGGGTAGAACTACGAGCTGACCCATGCGCACCTCGCCGGCGATATCCTCGGTTCCCTGGTCATATTCGAGCCGCAGGTTGAGAACTTTCCGTCCCACGCGGGTCTTGCCGACCGGCGAGACTACGGTGCCCAGGCTGACATAGCTGCCCGATTCGAGCACATGCACCGTGAGCATCGGAACTATGGCAGCGGCCGCCCCAAGCGAAGGCGAAAGCCCGTGCGGATCGAGAACGAGCGTCGTGATTCCTGTCGGCTGGAGGGCATCCAGCAGGGCCAGGGCGGCGTACCCGGGCTTGGGCGCCCGTCCAAGCACTGCCCCGCTTGCGATGACCGGTTCAATGGCCGGCAGCAGCCAGGATGAATTCAAGTTCTTGCCACTCGGCCACTGCGTGCGCGCCGCACGCAGTGCAACCCGCAATAGCTCACGCGCAATTGCAAGCTCAATATCAAGATCGATTTCTTCGGTTGGGATCGTTCCCGGCGCAAGCGACTTGTTGTAGATGTAATTCAGCAGGTCGCCTGCTTTCACTTCGCGCGGCATCCAGCGCAGGATATCCGCCAGACTAACGTGACGCAGCAGATTCGGCAGCGGCTCTCCCATGCCAAGCCCGGTTTCAACCCGCATGCGCAGGTCGCCTTCAAATGAAGCGGCAACCATAGTATGGCTGGCGCCGACATCAACCCCGAGCACGCCCTTCTCCGGATCGTAGATACGGCTCAAGTAGCGAATGACGCGGCCGAAGGCATCGGCTGTCAGCATCAGGCGCCCGCCTGACCACTGCTCGAGTTCTTCGTAGCCTCGGATCTTGCGTGCACGTGCTTCGGAGATCGCCTCCCCCAAAGCCAGTCGGGCGTGACCCAAGTCTTCGATCTCTAGGCTGGGGCGGACATTGGGTGCCTGGGCCAGGTCAAAGCGATCGTCGAAGCGATCAGCAACCGTCGCTGCCAGGCCGCGGTTGGCGGCATAGATGATACGCGGGCGGGCCGAGGCCGGCACCTGGCTCACCGCGATCGATGCCAATTCGATCAACTTGAGCACAGAGTCCTGAGCCCCACCATCGGTGCCGCCGGCGATCAGGATCAGATCGGGATGGCAGCTGAGAATCGCGTCGATCTTCTCCTCCTCCCGCCGGGTGTCGAGCAGGTGGATGGTTTCAACCGCCTCCAGGTAGGTTGAATCAGCCAGGCGCAACGCACTCTGTGTCGAAACGCCGGGCATCAAACCCAGGATAACTGTTCGTACTTTAGGCCCAGCTGAACCGGTCGCAACAAACATATCCACGCCCGAGCCCTGGCCTGTGACCGGCATAATGAGCAGATCGGATTCGTCGACCAACTGCCGCCCGGTGATCACCTGCACTCGCTCAATCGCCATCCGCACGCCCTCGCTCACATCAAACAGCGGCGACCCGGCCGTCGAAGGTGCCCGGCCGGTTGCAATCAGGCGGTAGCGCCCGTCGACGACGTCGAACAGGCTGGCACGGGTGTTGACCGTGCCAACGTCGATTGCGAGCAGCGTATCGGCATCCAGATATGTACTCATGGTAGGACTACGACCCACCGATCAGGGTGTTGATCACCTGGCGTAAGAATTCGAAGCGCTGGCCCAGTATAAGAATCGCGGCCGTCAGCGCCCCGGCGTACATAACACCAAAGGTCACCGCAATGAATACCCGGCCGATGTAGGCCAGGATGGCAGTCAGGCGCGAACGGCGCGTGCTTCCGGTCAAATCGCGCTGGGCTGCAAAACGGAAATATACCAGCGTGCTGATCGTCGCCAGCAGCACGATCAGTGCACTAACCGCGCGCTCGAGCCAGATCGATAGCGGTTCACCCGTAGCGGGAAAGATATTCTCCGGTGCCAGCGAATCGGCTGCGGCCAGGCTCTGCGGAATGAGGGTCCCTGTAATCCCCCCGCCAACAACGACTGCCGCTCCCACGCCAACCAGCATCGCAATCGGCAGGCTGCCGAAACGTGCCAGCCGGGGAGAAAGCTTGAGAGTCATCAGGATTGCCAGGACCCAGGGGATAAGAAAAGTACCCAGCGCTTCCCACCCCAGGACGTTCAGACCACCGGATCCAAGCAGTGGATCGACGAGTGCGGGCAGGATTACGTTGCGAACCGCGATCGCGCCGGCGTAACCCGAGGCCACGCCGATGAATAGATACATTGCAATCCGAAACAGCACGTTATCCTTGATGACGTAGCTGAAGACCATCAAGGTCAGCAAGGCGCCGAAGAGCATGCCAATCAAATCAAGAGAGAACTCAACCACAGTCCATGCTCCCGCTCACCGTTTCCGCAGGCTCAGCAGCCATGCCGCCGCCCCGTACAGCGCACCGGCCAGAAGAATTAACTCGACAGTAAGCATCCCGATGCCGAAGATATTCCAGACATCGCCGGCCGAACTTTGCTGGCCGTTGAGGTTCTCGTAAGCCAGCGCGGCCGGTAGTCCAGTCAGGATCCCGTTTACCAACGGAGTCGTCGACTCATAATAAGGTCGCACGAGCGGTTCGGCGCCAGCAGTGAGCACCATGACCAATGGACTGTCACCGATCCAGGGATGAGTCTGTTCAGCCCAGTTGCGAGCCGTCTCCGTCCCGGAAGTAATCACCACAACCATGCCGAAATCCGACAGACGGTTGATGCCGGACAGCAGTGGGTGCTGCCAGACTGCCGCACGAGCCTGCGGGCCGAGGCCCAGCGCTGCCTCCCCTCCGGTCTCGGGAACCAGGAACCCGGTTAAGACAGCATCACGCGGCGAGATGGCAAACAACTGAACCGCGGTCGGCCCACCTGCCAGGTAGCCGAGATGCAGGTACGCCTGGCCATTGATGGCGGCATAGGGCGCACCCAGCTCACTTAACAACCTTTCAGCCAGCGGTGGTCCTGTTGGGCGTGTGGAGAGCGTGACGAGCGGAATAGCGCGTGAGAGTGCATGCTGGATAAGCGCACCGGCGACGTTATCCAATTCGCCGCTGTACCCCGGTGTGTAATCGAAGACGATCAGCGCCGGGCGATCGGTGGGTACACTGTTCACCAGCCCCTGGAGCGGGACCAGTTCACGCGGGATGTCGACCGGGTGCGAGAAACCATGCAGTCCCAGGCGGCTGAAAGAGGGCGGCAGGAGCACGGCCAGCAGCATCAGGAAGCTGATGATCCAGCGTGCCAGCGGAATGGGCCGGCTGGGCCGGCGCATGATCATCGATTCGCGCTGCTCTTCCTCGATCAAGCGGTGCAGCAGTTCACCCTGTGCATACTGGCGTTCGGTGACTTCTAGTCGCGCAGCTGTGGCCGAGGAGGTGCGCGGGATTGCCACAACCGGTTCCGCCATCAATACGCCACGCAGTCCGGCCAGAGGCCCAACCGATTCAACCGCCTGCACATCCTCCGGTACGATCTCAATTTCCGACCGGAAGGTATCGACCGGGCGCATCGCCTCCAGCCAGGAGGGCAGCGTAGCCGGTGCTAGATCAGGTTCTTCAACAGCCCCTTCTTCCTGCTCGAATTCTTCGGCTTGCTCAACCCCAGGTTGGGGAGTGAGGTTATCCAGCCAGGCGGGAAGCTCGATCGATGCCAGCGATGATTCGTCGATCTCAACTACCGGACGTTCGCCGCTCTCATCACTGACCAGCGCCGGAACGTGCGGCATCCCGCTTTCGTCCTCGGCGACCCCTTCATCAGGCGGCTTGCCCTCACCCTCTCCCCAGTCGATCCCGAATCCACTCGCCGAAACTCTACGCGCTACAGCTTCGGGTTCCTGCTCTTCAGCCTGGGAACCGAGCGCACGTGGCGACCCGGGCACCCCAGGCAAATCGGATAGGACCCCAAGGTCAATGGCGGGGGGAGTAGGATAGGGATCCTGGCCCGCTCCGGGCTTGAGATCAGGCAGAATCTGTTCTTCGACCGGCGGCTCACCCGCCGCGGGTTGATCTTCGCGAGGGAGCAGTCCTTCCAGGCCGGGTTCGGCTTGTTCCAGTTCTTCTAAAGCACCTTCCTCTGGTTCCGGAACGCTCCGCAGCTTGTTAAGCCAATCGTCGTCCACACTTTCACCAGAATCAGAGTCTTCCTGCGGTTGAAAGGCCTTGCGAGCGCGCACGCGCGCCAACCATTCCGGAACATCGTCGCCCTCTTCGCTCTTGGGTTCTTCACCTTCGCCGGCGGCGATAAATTCATCCATCCACTCCGGGATTGCTTCGTCCGGGCCTCCCTGGTTGTAGGGATCTTCGGCATTTCGCATCCCACTGAGCCATTCCGGCGATCCGGTGGCGGTTTCGGAGTAGGTTGGTGCCGGTGGTTCTTCCGGCTCGGGTTCCGGCTCTTCGCTCACACCGGCTCGAATACGTGCCAGCCAGTCGTCGGGCTCGTCCGGCTCCCCCTCTCCTCCCGCCGGGAGATCGTCGAAGCGCGGTTCCTCGGCTTCCGGATGTGCACCGCCTGCGACCAGCGGTTTAAGCCGCGCACCACAGGAGACGCAGGTTTCGGCTTCCGCCGGATTGAGGGTACTGCACATCGGGCAGCGTTGCTCAGCCATTTACCTAATCACCGTAGGGACGGTCGATCGCCAGCAAGACACGTAAGCCGGTGAGTATCGATCCCAGTGCGACGCCGAGCAGCACACCCCGCGCACCGCCGGCTGCTGCGACCTGTGCCAGCCAGTTACGCAGACCGCTGAATAGTTCAAATCCCGGGCTGGCGTTCGGTACGATGCCCGGGCCGGATCCGATCAGGACCAGCAGGGCTGTGAAGATGAACGCCAGGCCGATCAGGTCGCGCCGGCGTTGAAGGGTGCGAAAACCAGCCAGCGTCAGGGTAATCGCTAGCAGCGCGCCCAGACTGGCCTCGACCGGAAGCTGAATTGCATTGAAGAGCAACAGCACAACCCGGCTGTCAGGGCCAAAGACCAATCCCAGGATAAGTGTGATGAAAAAAGTCAGGATGAGCAGAGCGCTATAACCCCAGCCGCGTTCCTGATCGCTAATCTTGCGCCAATGAACGGTGAAGAGATTCACCAGGCCCAGGACGAGACCAACCGCGGCCAGCAGTACCGCCCAGCGCATGATCAACAAACGCAGGCCAAAGATCGTGCCAAGCAATCCAATCGGTGCGGCCGCGTCCAGCTGCACGAAGTAGCCCAGGAGGACGATCAAACCGGTGCCGACTGCAGTTGCAGCCCAGAGCATATAAGCGCCGATTTTCATAGGCTGATCCCCAGCAGGCGAAGCAACCCGCCAAGCAAGATGCCGCCAATCAGGATGAAACGAACCGCATCCTGAACCCGCAGGCTGGCACGGTGGGCGGGATCCTTCTGCAGGTAGGCACCGGCGGCGAAGATCTCCTCGCCGATCAACGGGTAGCTGGCAGTAGCATAAAGCAGCGCCTGGGATTGGGCGTCATCGGTTCCAGCCAGCACGAAGGTGCCATTGCGTTCGCCGAAATCGGCTGCCAGCGCGCCTTCCGCACCGAAAGATCCGGCCAGTATGTGCGCTGAAACGTCTTCGTTCGCCAGCAAGATCGGCAAGCTGGCGACGTAGGAAAATGGCGTTGGCCCCAGCATGCGGGCACGGTTGGGACCGAAGCGGTCGAGGGCTCCCGCAGCCCGGTATACGCTGCGCAGCGAGTCCTGCGCCAGGAGTGCCATCGCTCCATCACCGGTGCTGACCACCATCGGTTTATCGCTGAGCGTGGTCATGCGTGCAATGTGCCCGAGAATTGCCAGTCCGGCCAGTGCCGGGGCGCTGTCGGTTCCGATCAAAGAGCCGGTGCCTAAGGAAAGGTGAACCCGCTCACCAGCCTCGACGGCGCGCTCGATCGCCCGGTCTAACGCTTCGTAGCCCTGGATCGGGCGAAACAGCGCCCGACGGCGATCCCCGATCGCCAGGAATACCAGTAACAGCACGATAAATACAGCTAATACAAATAGACCGAGCAGGTCAATGCTGCCCATGCTGCGCCCCACCCCTCAGGTCTGCGGCAAGGTCGTCGAGCTGCTGTGGATCCTCGAGCGCCTGGGCGACGGCCTGCCAGGTTTCCCCACCCCCGAAGAGGGGTTGTAGGAGAAATAAACCCTGCGCGCCTAGCGGCGCCAGGGGTGAAAATCCCTCCAGCAGGGCGGCCGCGATCGATCCGAGGCCGGTGCGCCGGAAGCGTTGTATGAGTTCAGCCCTTCTCTGGCTCATGAGTACCACCGTCGCGCAGTATAGCATAACCAGCATGTGCCGTGAAACAAGCAGAACTGGCAGGATTCAAACCGCCAGGCAGCCCAGGCTCAGGATTGTAGACTGCGGTTCTTAACCCGGTCAAGCATTCACCGTTGCAGCCATGCCGCCATCGGCTATAATCCGGAACAGTTGTTCGAAAGGCAACGGTGATGAGTCTCGACCTACCGAAGCTGCTTCCACAGGTGCAACAACTGAGCCAATCGCTCTTAAAACAGCAAGCCCAACGCGCCCAACTGCTGGAGCGTGCGCTCAGCGCATACCAGGGGCTGCTGGCGCTGCCGCCCGAAGAGCTCGAAACACGCCTGGCACGCGTCGGTTCACGCTGGACAGGCGCTCGCCCTGCACAGGAATCCTTGGGAACCAGTGTCGCTCCACCTGAACCCGTCCCGGATCTGAATGTGATCGGCGCGGATGGCTCCCAGATCTATCCTGATCGCCACGCCAGGGTTTTCTTCTTCCTGATCAACCTGGCCGGTATCCTCATCCAGCACGACTGCCAATCTGCTCCAGAGACAAGAACGGAAAGTCAACTCTTTTTCGAACCCGAGCAGCTGCGCTATGAGAGCGATCAGCCGGTGGAGAGCGCCTGGGTCAATTTGCAGCGTGACCTGGGGGAGATGATGACCCTGGCGGATATGTGTGAAGAGGTCCATGACGGTGCGGTGCTGGCCCTGCTTGATAACAGCTTGCTGCTCTGGATGGTGCTGCAGGCGCGCGCGGCCGGGGAGCGGGAGCTCGACCGGATTCTCAAAGCGTATTTTGAGGCAATGAACAGGCTGCAAACCTGTGGTGCGGCGCTGGCTGGCATTATCGACCGCCCCCGCAGCAGCAACGTGCTGGCCCTCGCCGCGCTGGCGAACCAGGATGTGGAAACGATCGGTGCCGATGATTCAGCGCGGGTGCCCTTCCCGGGCCTGACCGACCGCGAACTCTTCGCCCATTTGCTCCCGGAAGGACACCGCAGCGCTTGCTTCGACCTGATTTCACCCCTCAACCGTGACTTCCACGCCGTCGGGCAAGGCATCCATTTCTTCTATCTTCACCTGCCTGGCAACCAGATCTTGCGGGTGGAGATTCCGGCCTGGGTGGCCGGCGATCGGGCCAGGCTCGACCGTGTGCACGCGGGCCTCTTGCGTGAGAGCCTATCGACGAACGGTTACCCTTACGCTCTTATTCGCGCCCACGAACTCGCTGTTGTTACTCAGGCCGAGCGGTTGATGGTCGAAGAATGGATCGGCCGGGAGCTTGCCACGCAGGGCATGCTGCCGACGCTTTCCCGTAAAGCCTTCGCCAAGACACAAACCTCCAGCGGGCGTCGACCTCGCTGATTGGAGAGCAGAAATGCCTGACCCCACCGGTCCGATCGGACGGATCACACGCTGCAGCACCCAGTCCTTTACCGGGGCGGTGCGGCCATCGGCGCTCGACCTGCCGGCCTTTGGTGCGTTCTGCCAGGCCCAGGACCAGAGCGGCCAGGTGCAGGTGATCGGCGTCATCTACGATATTCGTATCGAAGACGACCCGCTTGCCAGGCAAATGGCAGCGCTCGAAGATCTGCCCTCCGAGCAGCTGGCAGATGCCCAGCAAAACCGCCAGGCTCCGATCGAATTCAGCGCACTCACCGTCGGGTACCGTCGAGCGAAAGGTTATTCCTACAGCCTGCCACCTCAACCCCCACTGACGCTCGCGCCGGTTTCCCTGCTTGAAGGGGAAGACCTGCTGCAGTTTACCGAAAAAGCTTCCTTTGCCCGGCTGATCCTGGCCAGCCTGAATGTGCCGGCGGAGCAGCTGCTCGCTGCCGCGCTGCGCTGCGCAGTTCAGGCTCGTCCCGAGGGAGAGCGCGACCGCTACCTGATGCTGTCCGGTCGATCGATCGCGCGTCTGCTTGCCGGCGATCTGGCGAGACTGGAGCAGGTGCTCGGCGCGCTGCGGGAAACTGGCGGTTGAACAGCTGGAACTAAAATGATCCCATGAGGAATGGAGTGCTGAACGAATGAGCGAGCCATCCAAGCTTGATGAAGTCTTCGGACCTACCCGCTCGGAACGCGCGCTGGGACAGGTGCTGGAAGGATCGCTCTCGACCGGGCTTAAAGTCCGCCTCGATTCGGGCTTTACGATCGAACGCCTGGCGGTGGGGCGTTACGTCGTCATCCTCGGGCGCCAGACCGGGATCACGTTCTTCGGGTTGATCACCGACATCGCGCTTGAGGCGAGCGACCCTGAATTAAGCCACCGCCCGCCGGAAAGCGACGATCGCTTCACGCTCGATGTCTATATGGGCGAGGTCGCCTACGGAACACTGCACGTCAGCCCGATGCTCATGCTCGAGGCGGACCAGGATCAACCACGACCGATAAAGACGATCCCGGCCCATTTCTCACATGTTTACGAAGCCTCGGCCCAGGACGTGGCGCGCGTCTTCGGCGAGGAGGACGAGACACACTTCTTCGTTGGCACCCCGCTTGATATGGAGGCGGTGCAGGTCAACCTCGACCTGGCGCGTTTCGTCGAGCGCTCTTCGGGCGTATTCGGCAAGACCGGCACCGGCAAGTCCTTCATCACGCGCACGATATTAGCCGGCATCGTCCAATCCGGGCTCGCCTCGACCTTGATTTTCGATATGCATAACGACTACGGGTGGAGCGTCAAGGATGAGAGCGGAAAAGCCTATAAGGGTCTGCGCCAGCTTTACCAGGACGGGCGGGTGAGCGTGATCACGCTAGACGAGGACACCTCCCGCGCCCGCGGCAGCAAGATCGATGGACGCCTGACGATCGGGTACGAAGATCTCGAGCCGGAGGATGTCGAAATGCTGGCGGCACTGCTCGGCCTGACTGACGTTCAGGCCCAGGCGCTTTACTTCTTGTACCGCCGTCTGGGCCGGGGCTGGATCAGTCAGCTGATGAACGATGCCGGCGCAGAGGACGATCTGCAGGAGATGATTGACAGCGGGCGGATTGTAGCCGGCACCTTGGGCGCTATCCGGCGCAAATTCGAATCGTTCTTTCCGCGCATGGGATTTCTCGTGCCAGGCAGCTCAACCCAGTCCGTGGACGACATCTTTCAGCGGCTGAGCATCGGCACCAGCGTCGTGCTCGAATTCGGCAACTACGGAAACACGCTGGCGGCTTATGTCCTGGTGGCGAACTACCTCACCCGCCGCATCCATGCCCGCTACGTCCACCTCAAGAACCTGGCCGCCGGGCAGAAGGCCGAAGAACCCCGCCCGCTGGTGATCGTGATCGAGGAAGCGCACAAGTTCCTCGATCCACAGGTCGCCAACCACACCATCTTCGGCACCATCGCCCGCGAGCTGCGCAAGTACAACGTCACACTGCTGATCGTCGACCAGCGGCCGAGCGGGATCGAAGATGAGGTCATGAGCCAGATCGGCACGCGCGTTACCTGCCTGCTTGATAATGATGCCGACATCCGAGCCGTGTTTTCTGGTGTAAGCGGCGCTGGGGCACTGCGCGAAGTTCTCGCCCGACTTGACACCCGCCAGCAGGCTTTAATCCTCGGGCACGCCGTGCCAATGCCAGTTGTAGTGCGCACGCGCGATTACAACCAGGACTTTTACGCGGCGCTCACCAGAACGGGCGTTTCGAACTCAACGGAAGGCGAATCGCTCTTCGGGGAATGAGGGCAGTCCAGACGGTCAAGCACCTGGTTCGGCCAGCAGCTGCTGGATCGCGGCCTCCGTTTCTGCATAGCGCCCTTCGCCGATGTGAACGTAACGCAGCTCGCCGGCCTTATCGATCAGGTAAAGCGTAGGCCAGTAGTGGTTCTTATAAGCCCGCCAGGTGCGGCCATCATTATCCTGAGCAACCGGGTATTTAATCCCCCAGCGTTCCACGGCAGCCTCTAGATTTGACAGCTCCCGCTCATGCGAGAACTCGGGATAGTGGTTGCCGATTACGACCAGATCCTGCTCTCGATAGGTTTCATACCACTCCCGAATGTAGGGGATCACCCGCTGGCAGTTCACACAGCCAAAGGTCCACATCTCGAGCAGTACGACCTGGCCGCGCAGATCGCTCAGCCGCAGCGGCTGGTCGGTGTTGAGCCAGACTTCGTTCTCGAGCTCGGGCGCCGGTCCCAGGTCTTCAAGCTGGATGGCCACCGGCTCGCTTATTGGGTCTTCGACTTCGGGCGATCCACTGGCCGTGCAGGCTCCAAGCAGAACGCCAAACACCAATACAATCACGATTTTCATATACCATCGCTCTGCGGTAAATCCGCTGGTTGTGGAAGGACAAATTGAAGCGTTGTCCAGCGGCCTGGATCGCTTTCCAACCAGATCCGCCCACCGTGCGCTTCGACCAGGCCGCGGGCAATCGCCAGGCCGAGACCGGCGCCGCCTTCGCCCTCACTCCGCGCCCGACTCGCATCGCCGCGGAAGAACGGCTCAAATACGTGCGCCTGGTCTTCCTGGCTAACGCCCTCACCGTTATCGCTGACGGCCACAACGATCGTCTCGCCCATGCGCTGGGCGTGAACGCCAATCCGGCCGCCCGGGGGCGTGTGCCGCAGCGCGTTGTCCAGCAAGTTGTGCAGGACCCGCC
>Ga0315553_10001676_pt1 | contig 18191 bp, 11 predicted proteins | sample SalMarSW160140MG_FD_203099 | JGI IMG/M metagenome (GOLD analysis project Ga0315553, IMG submission 203099) | Salt marsh sediment microbial communities from the Plum Island Ecosystem LTER, Massachusetts, United States - Salt Marsh Sediment SW1601-40 ... | reverse complement strand
TTTCCCAAGCGGCGTGCTGGCTGGCACCGAACTCTTGCTTCTCGTCGGGAAGCCAGCCGATGGCGGTGGGGTAGAAGAGGATATCCGCTCCCGACAGCGCGGTGAGCCGAGCCGCTTCGGGAAACCACTGGTCCCAGCACACGCACGCGCCCACGCGGCCAAATCGCGTGGCAAAGCTGCGAAAGCCCAGATCGCCCGGGGTGAAGTAGAACTTCTCGTAGTACAGCGGGTCGTCGGGAATGTGCATCTTGCGGTACAGGCCCGCCTGCCGGCCGTCGGCGTCGAACACCACGGCCGAGTTGTGGTATACGCCGGCGGCGCGGCGCTCAAAGATCGATCCCACGATCACCACGCCGTGATGTCGGGCCGCTTCGGACAGCGCCGTGCTGGTGGGGCCGGGAATCGGCTCGGCCTCGGCGAAGCGGGCGTGATCCTCGCTCTGGCACGGGTAGAGGCCGTGGAACAACTCTTGCAGGCAAACAACTTCGGCACCCTGCGACGCCGCGTCGGCGATGCGATCCAGCGCCTTGGCGACGTTCGCCTGTTTCTCGCCCGTACACGACATCTGCACCAGGGCGATCGTCACTTCCGCCGGCTTCGTCATTCGAGCTTCGTCATTCGACATTGTCTTATCAGCCCGCAACTCGACCACGTGCCGCGATGGTGATGGCGTTCGATCCCTTCACGCGCTCCTTGGACCCTCTACCGGCTGATGGTACTCTAAGCCGGATGAACCGGAAACCGGCCACCGGGTTGTTCATCACCGGCACCGGCACGGGCGTTGGCAAGACGTACGTCGCCGCGCTCGTGGCCGCCGCGCTGCGCGCGCAGGGGGTGCGCGTCAGCGTGTACAAACCGGTTGCCAGCGGTTGCCGACAAGAAGACGGACGCCTCGTTTCCGAAGACGCTCTGACGCTGTGGAACGCCGCCGGACAGCCCGGCGAGCTGGCATCGGTTTGCCCGCAACAATTCGAGGCGCCGCTGGCGCCGCATCTGGCCGCTCGCGCCGAAGGTCGCCAGGTCGACGCGCAGCTTCTCCGCTCAGGCATCGAATCCTGGCGCTCGCGCTCGGACATCGTATTGGTCGAGGGGGCCGGCGGACTTCTCTCGCCGGTGACCGACGACGAGTACGTCGCCGACGTGGCCCGAGATTTAGGCTACCCGCTGGTGATCGTCGCCGCGAACGAGCTGGGCGTCATCAGCCACACGCTGCAAACGCTGGTGACCGCCGCAAGCCTGGGACTGGATGTCGCCGCGGTCGTGCTCAACGACGTGCGGCCACCTTTGGCCGACGACCCGAGCCAAGCGAGCAACTTTGAGGAGTTGCTTCAACGAATGGGAATGATGCAGAATGCGTCGCGGGAGGTTGTCGCGACTGCCGCCGCGCATCCGAGCGCGAAACCGGCAAGCGGTTGCGTGGCGCCGAGGGTCGTTTTGACTTCGGTGGGATGGCAGGAGCAGGCGTTCGACCCGCCGGTCGATTGGGTGACTATGACGCGGCGTAGCTGAATTCGCAAGAATGCAGCAGAAGCCGCGGCTGAATTCTTGCGAATTCAGCTACTCTGCGAATTCAGAGACTTGAGCGCGGACGCTCAAGAGGCAGCCGCTTCGGCGGAGTGTTCCATGCGGCCTTCGGCCCGCGCGGTGTCGATCGACAACGAGAGAGTCGTGCTCCAGCGGCCTTCGTTGTCGCCGCGGACGAGCCAATGGGGCTGCACGACCACCGACTGGTGCACGAGCTCGAACCCGCCTTCCGATTGGCTCACCGACTCAATGGGGTAGGTCCACAGGTTCACGGGAGAGCGCGACGACAGACGCACGTCGATTCCCTGCCACTCGTCGGTCAGCGACAGATCGCTGGCCCCGTGCAGGTCGAGCAAAGTGCCGAGGTGTCCCCGTCGACCCTCGGATTGGCTGGAGAAGTATCGGTCGTCGGCGCCCGCCGGGAGACCCGCCAGGTTCAGCTCCACCGAGAAATGCAGCTCGCGGTCGCTGGGCAGCCCTTCGAGCAGGTAGGCGATCTCCAACTCGCCGCGACCTGCTTCGAGCGTTACACCCTTGGTGACGGTCACGGGCAATTCGCCGACGTGGCCCGACCGCATGAGCAATACCTGCACGCGCGAGGGGCTGCGGCGGATGCGCGTCTCGTACAGGGCGCCGACAAAGTCGCCTCGCTCGGCGGCCGTGCCGCCGCGAATGGCTTCGAGCGACACGTCGGAATCGTGGAAGTGATCGATGAGGCTCTTGCGCAGGTACCAGTCGTATTGCAGCCGCTGTTCGAGCCCCGGCTGCTTGAATACCACGCGGTCGTGGATACTGGCCACCTGATTGTCGCCCTGCTGGGCGCCGCTTCGTACCCGCTCGTGGTACGCTTCGGGGCGGCGGGCAAGGGTTGCCAGCAGGTTGAGGCAGATTGACCGAACGTCGAGCTCGTACAGGTGACCACCAGCCGGCGCGACCAGACAAACGAGCTTGTCGTTCGAGAGGCGCACTTCCTGGCGGCCGTCGTAGTTGTAGTCATCGGCAAGCGCTTCGACCCAGGGCCCGGTGCGCCCCTGTGCCTGGTCGAGCAGGTTGTCGGCGGCGATCAGGTGGTTGTACACGGCGTTGCGGAGGTGGGGCAGATAAATGCCGCCGAACGCCCCGTGCCAGTAGGGACAATTGCACTGCCCGCGGTACAGCTCGCGGCGGGCATTGGCCAGCTCTTCGCGGTTCGTGTCGCTCGCGCGGGTTTGATACAGGCGGTGGCTGACCTGCATCATGCGGGAGTACATTTCGTCGGCTTCCGGGTATTTGACTCGGAAGTTGCGCCAGAAGCCGCCGCGGATGAACGATCGAATGCGGGCCCAACGCGGGTCGTTTTCCATTTCGTGCGCCAGGGTCGCCAGCTCGTTCTGCCGCTCGACGGGCAGGACCCACTCGGTCATTTCGCGATAGCTGCTGTCGGGCAGATACACTTTGCCCACCGGTGGCGTGTTCTGGTGCGCTTCGGCCAGCGTCGTCACCTGGATCCAGTCGCCATTTGACGCCAGCGCGGCGAAGAACTCGCGCAGCCAACCGTCTTCATAGACGTGCCGATTCGTCTCCGGCCACGAGCCGAACTTCTCGCCGTCGTCGCCGAAGACCACCACGGCGCCCGGGTGCCGCTCCGCCACGCCGCGTAACAGCTCGATCGTCTGTTCGGGCCCGCCGAAGGGAATCAAGTACCGCAGCCGCTCGCTGCCGGGAAACACGGAGAGCAGGCGGCCGTCGTCTTCGGTCAGGTAGTAGCCGCGCAGGGCGTCGTCGGTCAGGCCGGCATTCTTGAAGTGAAAGTCGTCGAGCACCGTGTAGCGGATGCCCGCCTCGACCAGGTCGGTGGTGAGCGTGGGCTCCCAAACGCGCTCCGGAACCCAGGCGCCCTGCACGTGGGCGCCGAGGCGATTTTCGAGCCACCGCGTGTACTGGGTGATCTGTCCCACGCGATCGCGCGAGGGGATCATCGTGAGAATCGGCTCGTAGAACGCCCCGCCGACGATCTCCAGCCGTCCGTCGGCCACCAGCGCGGCGAGCCGGTCAAGATAGTCGGGCCGATGCTCGTCGAGCCACTCCATGAGCGGGCCGCTCACGTGTAGCGAGATGGGCAGGTGCGGCTGCCGCTCGAGCTCGTCGAGAAACGGACCGTAACTGTCGAAGTACGCCTGCTCGATGACGCCGTCGAAGTTACCGACGGGCTGATGGTTGTGCAGGACGAGGCAGAAGCGAATCGAAGGTGTCATGTTCGGCAGCGGCGGCAGCTTCTACGGTGGAGCAAATGCAAAACGCGCCTGGACGATTCCTTGGCCCGCACGGGGACGCGGCGCCCTGCCGCTCCAGCGGCGACAATGGCACGGCTGATCCACCGTGGAGCGGCGTCGCTCCGTCGTCGACCGCCACGACTTGCCGGGAACACGTTCCCCGCTGACTATCAATCGGCAAAGCCGACGCCATTTAGCTAGTTTTTCCCGTCGGCAGACTCTAGCGGACCGGTATTACCGAACGTGCCAAAAGCGCCGCGCGTACCGAGCGCATTGTTGGGCGAGGTTCCCGTCGCCGTCTATTGTACCGTCGAAGGCAAACTCAGCCCGATTGCGGTTCCGCCAGTACGCGCAGCTCGGCCGCGGCGCGCTCCGGCGCCACGGGATTGATGTAGCAGCCCGAACCCCATTCAAAGCCGGCAAAGCGAGTGGTGCGCGGCAATACCTCCATACGCCAGTGATAGTGGTCGGCTGGCGAGGTGTCAAAGGGGGCCGATCGAATCAAGTAGTTGTAGTCGGGCCGATTCATGCTGGTTTCCAGGCAGATCAGCAGCCGGCGGGCAAATTGGGCAAGACGGTTGGCCAAATTTTCGCTGCAAGAATCGAAGCGCGAGGCGTGCGTGCTGGGCACCAGCCATGTTTCATACGGAACCCGACTAGCGTACGGACATAGGGCGACAAAGTCGGGTGTTACGGCGACGATCCGCTGGGATGCCGTGAGTTCGTGGTCGAGAAGCGCGCACATCGCGCAGCGACCGGTGCGGCGGTGCGTTTCGACGCCCAACTGCAGTTCCCTCGCGACATCGAGCGGTAGGAAGGGTAGCGCCATGAGCTGGCTGTGCAGGTGCTCGAGTGATGCGCCGGCCGCCGGACCCTGGTTCTTGAACACGATGCCATACGCCAGGCCACTTTCGCGGGCCGCGGCCGCAAGTCGATCGCGATACGCTCGAAACACCAGGGCAACCTGCTCGTCGCTGAGGTCGGTCAGTCGAAGCAGGTGGTGCGGCGACTCGACAATCACTTCGTGGCGGCCGGTGCCAGGCGAGATTTCCGATCCGGGAGGCGAAAGTAGAGGATTGCGGTTCGCGACGGCCGATTCGGCACCGCCATCCACGGCCGGGTACTTGTTAGGCACGACGCGGACCTGCCAAGACATGTCGCGATTGGTTGCCGACTCAGCGCGCGGAGGATGCTCGCCACTCGGCCGCGGATACTCGGCGACACTGTGCGGCGTGAGATGCTCGTTGCCGGCGCAGAACGGGCACGTCGCGCGAGCGTCGGACGCTACGAAGCGCTGCGACTGCGCGAGCGGCGCGAACTCGTCGGGTCGAGCCGCCCGGTTCTCGGCCACGATCACCGTGTGGCCAGTAACCGGGTCTTTGCGCAGCTCAGACATACAGCAGTGTGGGGTGAGAAGCGCAACACTCGGACGTGACACCCCGGACCGTCACACGCAAACGCCCTGCCGCCGCTTGACCGTCTGCTCGTACAGCGCGACGTACTGCCGGGCGCTCTTCGACCACGACCAGTCCTGCTTCATGCCACTGGTCACGATCTGCTGCCACGCCTCTTTGCGATGCGCGTAGGTATCGCACGCGCGGCCGAGCGCCTCCTGGAACGATCGAGCGTCGAAGGCCTCGAAGGTGAACCCGTTGGCCGTGCCCGTGGCGATTGTTTCGTTGTTGGCGTCGACGATGGTGTCGGCCAGGCCGCCGGTGGCGCGAACCACCGGCACCGCGCCGTACTTGAGGCTGTAGAGCTGGTTCAGGCCGCACGGCTCGTACTGGCTGGGCATAAGGAACATGTCGGCGCCGGCTTCGATGCGGTGGGCCAGCGCGTCGGAGAATTCCAGCCGCACCGCGAGCTTGCCCGGCCACTCGCGGGCCAGGTTGGCGAGCAGATCGTGATAGCCTGGTTCACCCGTGCCCAGCACGACCCACTGCGCGTCGACGTTGGGCAGGTAGTCGCGCATCGCGGCGGCGACCAGGTTCAAGCCCTTCTGATCGGCGAGTCGGCCGACAAACCCCATAAGGGGCGCCGCGGGAAGCTCGGGCAGGTTCAACTCGCGCTGCAGCGCTGCCTTGCAGGCCGCTTTGCCCTGTTGCCAGTTCTCGACGCTGTACGTCGCAGCGAGGTGGTCGTCGGTCGCCGGGTTCCACACGCCGTAATCCGCCCCGTTGAGAATTCCGCTCACCACCTCGTGACGCTGCTGTAATACGCCTTCCAGCCCGAATCCCTGTTCGTGCGTCTGAATCTCGCGTGCGTAACGGGGGCTCACCGTGGTGATCGCATCGGTGAATACGAGGCCCGTTTTGAGCAGGTTCAGCTGGCCGTAGAACTCCATCTGGTGCCAGTTGAAGTACTTCCAGTCGAGTCCGGTCAGCAGCATGTCCCAATGCCAGAATTGCCCCTGGTAGGCCATGTTGTGGATGGTGAATATGCTGGCCAGGTTTTCGTAGCCGGCGGCATGGGCGTATTCGATGCGGGCGAAGGCGGGGATCAAGGCAGTCTGCCAGTCGTTGCAGTGGACGACATCGACGTTGAGCTCCAGCAGGCGGACCGCTTCCATCGCGGCGCGACAGTAGAACACGAACCGCTCGCAATTATCCTTGTAGTCCTGGCCCTTTTCGCGGTACAGCTCCGCGCGGTCGAAGTAGTCGTCCTGCTCGACGAAGTAGACCGGCACGTCCCCCTCTGGCAGCGTTCCCCGCAGCAGCCGGCCTGTAATGATCTTGCTGCCGATCGGCACGTCGAACGTATGTTCGGTCGGCTCGATCGGCCGGCCACACTGCCACACCTGCCGGTAGGCGGGCGTAATGACGCACACCTCGTGCCCCAGGCGGGCCAAGGCGGGGGGCAGGGACCCGCCCACGTCGGCCAAGCCCCCCGTCTTGCTGAAGGGGGCCACTTCGCTCGTGCAGTACAGGATGTTCAAAACGCCGCACCCACCAACGAGTTAAAGGACGCCCGATGCCAACGCTACTGTATTGATTTGCGATGTCGAGGCAATACGGGCACCGGCGACGCAGCCGCCGAATTGTGCCGCGCAAAGCGGCGCGCTCTAATCAACTCTAGCTCGCACAGGCATCGCCGGAAGGCTCCACTTGGCATCACTTTCCGTCGGGGCTTTCGGGGCCGCAATCGCGGCCCGCCGGGCCTTTCTCGGGACGGCACGACGGCGAAAACTGGCCGAAGCACGGCATCAACGACGAGAAAAGAACTTGCGATTGCGGCAGCCCACGCTGCCCTGGGAACCGGCGGAGATCGTTGCTTAACCCACCCCCCAAACTGTCTCATTGCGGTTGAAACAATTCAGTCGACGTACCAAAACACTTCAACGCCCAGCGGCTACGCCCCAAATACGCAACCTTTCAACGAAAGCCGTTGTTCATCATGACCAGCGAGGGCTGATCGGCACGCGGTTGGGCCTTTTCTCACTTCGCATGCAGCCGCGTCGCCGTGGGCAACGGCCCAAAAGAATCGGAGCATTCACATCGCAGAGCCGCGAACGCGGCGGCAGCGGGTAGACGCTGTCGTTCAGCACGCCCTCAATCGCAGGCGCACCAACAGGTCGTTCAGCGCCGCGGCGCCGTGGGCCACGTCAGGCAATTGGCACTGCTCGAACGCCTGCTCCAGCTCCGATCGCAACCGCTCGAATTCCCGCTCGTGAAAAGCGGCGTCGCCCTGCACCAGCCGCCCCTTCTCAGCGCCGCCAACCTTTCGTTCGACACGGTCATTACGCTGGCGCGGTCGAAAAGACTTCACTGAGCACTCGCCCGAAATCCGCAATAGGGAACTCGTCGCGAAACAAAGGGTGCTCACGCAGACGGAGCGTCCCGAGGTCGGTTGATTTGTCGAAATGGTCGGACACGATTTGGCGCGCCCGCGTCACGCGCTGATCGCCACGGTAGGTTGCGCCCAGTGCCAGTGCCTGTTCGTATTCGGGTTCCGTCATCATGGCAACAATGCGGTAGAGGTCCATCGCATGGTGGCGTCCGACGTCCTTTTTCTCATCATCTTTGCGGTCGTCGAACGCAAAGAGTTTCATCATCAGATAGGTAAACGGGTGGGGTACGTGGATCGTCCTGGAAACATCCTCGCCGTCGGGACCATGTCCTTCCATGACGATCGGCCGCGCTCGCGTATCGAGCTCAATCGCCTGGTCCGTCCAACGCGCATGGAATCTCAAGGTGCCCTTCAGTGTCTTCGGTCGGACTCGTGGGAGCCTGTTCGTGTACAGCCTCCCGGCGAATTCACCCAATGGCCCGCAGAGCAAGTCGATCTTGACTTGCCTGCCTGCTTGATCGCGTCGTTCCCACTGGAAGTATTTGGCTCCCGCGACAGGTTCAAACCCCAATTGCTCGATCGTTTGCTGCAATGCCCGAACTCTTTCGACGCAAACGAGAACTTCCATCCTGAGAAACAAGTCGATATCGTTAGTGGCCCTTGGCTCGGGAAGTCGGTCCAACAGCGTTCGTTCGTCCGACTGACGGAGCTGTTCCTGTCGAAGATAGAGACCGAATCCTCCACCGACAATCAAGGAACTCTCGTCGCCAACGGCGCGAACAAGATCAAGGAGTGCAGTCTTCAATACCTCGAAAGCGTTCATGCTTCCCTCGGGAAACTCTTATCTCCCCGGAGTAATTGTCGCCGTATCTGCTCTGCCGTTTCACGCTCGCGCTTATCGCCAGAGTTCAGTTCCAGGTATGCCTGGATAGGCGATGCATCGATGCCGTTGCGGGAATCGAAGTAGACGGTGGCGTCGTCGGTCTCCGATAGTTCGATGGTGGCAAAACGATCGGTTTCGCATATTGACTCGCCAAGACGATCGAGCACTCCCGCCAGATTGTTGCAGTAGAAACGGCTGATTTGTTCACGCGCCATGGTGGCATACCGACCTGATGACGATGAACCTGTGCGGATGACGCGCTCGGACGTGATTCGATTCCAGTCTCGAAGGAACATGTCGAAATCCTTCTCGCTGAGTGTCAGTTTCCCAGTAAACTGCCGACGCACCGCCGGAGCCTCGTAGTTTTCTGCTAGACGATCCAAGAGCTTCTCGGGTTGCAACAGTCGGAGCCGTGTAGTACGTCCCTTGCGCTCCCGCTCGATGACCAAGTCGTCAGCCAGCGATGAACAAACTTTTGAGACCGTCGATAGAGTGACTGCGCCGTCCCGGGCGGTAATCTCGGCGAGCAATTCCTGCGAGCTCTCGTATTGAAAGCGAATCAGAAACGCGCGTGCGACAATGGAACTGGTGCCTCGATATACGTTTCGGATCGGGCTGCTGCTCGGATACTTATTGGGATAGCCGGTTCGATAGACGAGGAGTCGTTCTGGCACGACGATGACGCCGTTTCCGCACATGTCGATGCCGCTCACCTGTCGGGATTCGAGGAAACGTAGGCGCTCTTCGGAGAGATAGGGAGTCAGAATCATCGGATTGACATTGATCTGCTCCGCGAGCACAGTAATCTGCTCGACGGCCCCTTGAATGGCCTTTGGATTAAATGGGAGCCTGGTTTCCAGTGCGAAGATGAAGCGACTTTGATTCCAGGTCACTTCAACTAAGGCGTCGACCATTCGGTCCGACCCAGTTGTCGGTTTGTTGGTTTCGATTAAGCGTATCCGGATTGGTGGGAATCCGTCGCCCAGGCCTCGGAGGAAGTCAACGAGCAGTCGCTCCGACAATGGTTTCTTGATTTTAGACATGTTCTCGTTCGAGAAATTGTTTGATTTCTGGAAAGTAGTATCCATTACTCCTAAGATTTCTTATTTTAGCACGTTTTCTCGAATCGGAAATTGTCTCAATGGTGGAAAAACTTCGAACCGGAACGACAATCCATTGAAAACAGGCCGCCTCGCAAGACACAAAGTGGTTTCTGGTATATTGTTACGTCAATGTGCCGCCACCGCTGCTCATCGTGCTTACGGTCGCGCCAACAACGGCACAATGGCCACCCACCGAAACGGTGGCGAAGCGATCTCCGACTATAGCGATACAACGTACTACAAGTACGTCCCCACGCTCAGTTCCGCCTGCTCGGCCCAGCGGCGCAGGATCCCCAGGTGCTTTTCGGCGGGAAGTGCGTTGCACTTGCCCCGTGCGTGCCAGATCGTTCGCGACTGGTTCTGAACCGCGATGGTCAGAACCTTCGAGCGACCCTCGAAGCTCTTCGCCTCCATCGTCCAGATCGAATAGATGCGCCGCGCGCACGAACGGGCGTACGACGCGACGCAGTGCTTCATTTCCCGGCCTTCGGCGACCAGCGCCTTGCTGCTGAGCAGCTCGGTGATGGTCCAGATTCTCCGGTTGCCGCTTCGCTCGGTCCCTTCGACGAACTCGAAACCCGCGATTCCCGATGGCGGCCAATCGGTCGCCGATTGCGTGGCTTGCGCCAGCGTACGGTGCCACGAGTCGACTTGCCGCAGCAGCGACGCGGCGGTGCGTCCCTTTATCGTAAAGTTGGGTTGCGCGGCGCCACGCCGTTCGATCACGCCGGGTGCTACGAAAACGTCCTGCGCCACAAACCGCTGGTTGTGAATGTAGTCGACGATGGGGCCGACGTGGGCCAGGTCCAGCATCGCATTGGCGACGAAGAACCGCAGCACCGTCAGCCAGAAGTCATCGTGCTCGAAGCTGTTTCCGATACGCGTGGCGATGATCGCTCTGGCCAGGCGCTCCGAGCCGCCGAGTCCCTGGATTTGACCCCAACGCAGCGCCCCATCGACGGTGAGGTCGGCGGGTGCTTGCAAAAAGTGATGGGCCATCCGCTTCGTGAAGGGCAGCGGCAGGTCGGCGGTGCGGATGTTTCGCCCTCGCCCGACGTGCAAAAACCACGCCTGTCGACGCGTGGCTTCCGCGGTGCTGCCCAGGAACCATACGCTATCCATGAACGCGGGCAGGGGCCACTCGGCCAGCAAATGTCTTGCCAGGGACGAGAACTGACGGCGGCAATTATGCGACTGCGGCCTCCAATCGTGAATCGGACGAATCCAACTTTGCCAGTGCCGCGCCAATGCCAACAGGCCCGCGACGAAGGTATTGCCGACTTGCCTGCCGATGTGTCCGATCGCCGGCCGGCTGCTGATCAAGTCGGAGTAAGTGCGCGCGTGTTTTAGTAGACTTTGAAAAGCACGGAGCGTTGCGCGAGACTCTCGTTTGGACTGGCATGCCTGGCAAACCGCCTTCCAATGCAGCTCAGTGACATCGGCTTCCCGCAGTTCGCCGCGAAAGATTCGATCGACGATTTTGGCGGGATTTCGCTGTTCCTGCTTCTTGCGGGCGAGGCGGGCATCGGCGGTTGCGCGTCGGGCGAACGCCCGTTCGCCCTCGCGCAGTCGCCAGTGCTTTTGGGCTCGGCGGCCGAAACCGTGCCGGGCGCACCATGCCAGGTAGTCGTCAACCGTGGCGAGGCCGAGGGACTGAATATGCGCGAGCAGTTGAGGATCAGGCTCTTCGGTGCGCTGCGTTCTCGGTTTGCGCGGGGAACGGTTTGGGGCCATGGGACTCTCGTCGTGTACGAACAATCGGCGCGAGCCGCCGTCGAAGGCGGCCTAACGTTGGCGAAGGTCGACGCGAGAGTTTCATGGGTAACCCCTTTCCCATCAGGTCGATCGAATCATGCGATTTGCGCTCTGACACACCGCGGCGCGGAAGGTTCGCGCTTCCGTCAGAGCGGCCAGTTTTGGCGACGGTGACGGCCACCAGTCGATTCGACCGGGCAGTCGTCACCAATGGGTCAGCAATTCGTGGCCATGACGGCGCGCGGCGATCAAGTTGCCATCGCGGAAGGCGGCCACTTCGGAACTCTGACACGGTGAAGTGCCGACTTAATCACTCCATGTCCCGTTCTCGTTCGAGCTCGTGTTGCCGTCCCGTGCGCTGACGAAGATCTGCTAGAGAATCTGACATGGGGCGAGATTTTGGAGAGGAAGAGGCGAGCGTACGAGTTTCCTTGACAACCCCTCAGTTGTCGCCGTCCTTTTGGGGGGCGGATTCCGGGGCGGTGTCCGCGTTGTCGAAGTTCCACACTTCGACGCTGCCTTTGTGCTCTTTGTCCAATCCGCCGATCGCCAGCACGTGGCCCTGTTTCGCGGTCACCAAGTCGTTCCAACGCGCTCCCTGGTCGGAGAACTGGACTCCGATCACCGCCAACGATTCCCCGGTCTCGTTATCCATAAACAGCAGCGAATTCGCGTCGTACAGCGCGATCACGCTGCGTTCCGACGTGAAAAATACCGCAGCACTGGCGGAACAGGAAAACGTTCGCCGCCATTGCACAACGCCCGACGCAACGTGCGCCACGGTAATTCCCCCCGTGCCGCCATCGTCCGGCTTATCCAAATCGAAGTGCAGCGAGACGGTGGCCATCCGTTTGCCGTCGGGCGAAAAGACGACCGAGCGTGCGCCGCCGTTGGCCTCGATCTCGACGGTGCGTACTTTCTCGCCGGTCTGGGCGTTCCACAGGATGGCGCCGGTCCCGTCGACGCGATTGCTCGACCAACGTCCAGCGCTCGCCAGCAACCGCCCATCCGGTGAAAAAGCGACGTCGCTGGCGTAACTGTGCCCGTCCAGATCATGTTTGAGCGTCCCGGTCTTCACTTCCCACACCTTGAGCCGGCCGGGGCCCGAGCCACGTTCGCCCAATCGGTCTACGCCGCTGAAAACGCGCGATAAGTCGCCAAATGAGTCGCCGCACGTGGCGAGCAACTTGCCATCGGGCGAAAACGCCAACGACCGGGCGCTCCCCATCGCGCGGTGGAGCGACTTCCAGTTCTCGGGAGTCTCCTTATCGGCGAGCTTCGCCCGCTCGTCGTCCAGCGACCGCACGAGTTCGCCGGTCCGCGGATCGAACAGTTTGACCTGGCCGATAGTGGTGCCGACGGCCACCGCGCTGCCATCGGGCGAAAACGCGAGAGCCTCGACCTCGAAATGGGAAACGCGTTCGGTCGCGGCGAGCACGGCTTCTTCCTCGGCCGTGGTGAGCTTCAGCCGGGCGACGGTCTTGCCCGTCTTGGCATCCAGAACTTCGGCCGACGGCTTCCAGTCGTCTTTGACTCTGCTGGTTCCGTTTTCCTGCATGATGAGGGTCGGGCCACCATTGGCAATGGCCACGAGTTTGCCGTCCGCCGAACAGGCGATGGTCCGCACGGGCGCTTCGGTGGTGAAGTGCTTGATGGGTTCGACCTGGGACGTCGTCGCTTTGCCCGGCGCTTGCGATGCAGGCGCGCCGTTGTTGCCCCTGGCCGGCGTGCTCCACACTTCGACGCTTACCTTTCGCTTCTTATCCACTCCGCCGACCGCCAGCACGTTGCCGCGCCCGCAAAGCGCGAAATCGCTCCATCGCACGCCTTCGGGGGAGTCGGCCCGTCGGATTTCGTGCTTGAGCGCACCTTGCTCTGTGTCGAGGAACCGGATCGATCGTCCGCCGCAAAGCACCGCCACACTCTTTCCATCGGGCGAGAAGGTCAACGGCTTCGCCCAACCAGGAACCGTTACCAGCCAATCCTCAATGCCCGATGAAACGTGTACAACACTCACACCGCCCGTGCTTGGCTCGTCGACGTTGTCGTCGTCAAAACGCTGCGTGCCCATTGCCAACAACTTACTGTCGGGCGAGAACGCGATGGCCCGCGTGCCGCCGTTAGCGGTTGTCCGAATCAAGCTGTGAATCTGCTCGCCGGTATGGGCATTCCACAGGATCACGCCGTTCCCAAAATCGCGGTCCTTGAGCCAACGCCCGGCGCTGGCCAACAGATTGCCGTCCGGAGAAAAAGCGACCGCGTATGCCTCGTCGTTATGACCAACCAGGTCGTATTTGAGTGTCCCGGTTTGCGCGTCCCACACCTTCAGCCGGCCGGGCCCCGTGCGGCGAAGGCCCAGGCGTGAGATGCCGTCAAACCTATCGGAGTAGTCGGCAAACGACTCGCCGCACGTGGCGAGCAACTTGCCGTCGGGCGAAAACGCCAGCGACGACACCTTTCCCATCGCCCGCGGGAGCGTCTTCCAATGGTCGGGCGTTTGCTTGTCGGCGAGTCGCGACGGTTTGTCGTCCAGTGTGCGGGCCAGTTCGCCGCCCATCGTGTTGTAGAATTTGACCTGGCCGATACTGGTGCCGACGGCAACCATGCTGCCATCGGGCGAAAACGCGAGCGCCGTTGCCTCCACGTGGGAGATTCGTTCGGTCGCGGCGAGCACCGTGTCTTCGTCGGCCGTGGTGAGCTTGAGCGTGGCGACGATTTTCCCCGTTTCGGCGTCCAGTATGTCTACCGAGGGCTTCCAGCCGTCCGCGACTTTGCTTCTACCACCTCCCAGCATGATCAACGTCGGGTTGCCATTAGCAAGGGCGATCAGCTTGCCGTCGGCCGAGCAGGCAATGGTTACGTCGTGGCCGGTCGTCAGGTCCGTGAACTGATGCAAGCGCTTGGGCGTGCCTTCCGTCGTTTCCGGCCGTGACGTGTCCTGTTGCGCTGCCGCCGGTTGCGCCGCTACCGGCTGTGCCGCCGCATTCGAACCACGGTCGGAGTCAGGCAGCGACTTGTTCGACAGCAGAGGCAAGCCGAACGCCTGATAAAGCACGATTCCCAACAAGACGATACCGCATGTTCCGACCATGGTGATCGCTCCTTTCCCACGCGAAGTGGTTATCCAACGGCGACCCGCGGCGTGCAGCACAAGCGAGGCCGGCAGAGGCACGACCGCCGGTTGCTGCACGTGCGCCAGACAGGTTTCGAGCAGCTCCGCCACTTCCGCGGCCGATTCAATGCGGTCGGCGGCCCGCTTCGACATCAGTCGGGCAACGATCGAGCAAAGCCACTCCGGCACATCAGGATTGATCTGGCGAATCGGCGTCGGCTCATGGTCGGTGATGCGCCGCATCACGCCGTAATTCGTTTCGGCGCGAAACGGCGGACGGCCCGTGCACATCGCGTACATCACGCTGCCCAGGCTGAACAGGTCGCTCCGCCCGTCGACCGCTTCGCCGCGAGCCTGCTCGGGCGACATATACTGCGGCGTGCCGGCGATCGCTCCGCTGTGCGTGATCGTGGCGTCGTCGACCGCCCGGGCCAGGCCAAAGTCCGTAATCGCGACTCGCTCGATTCCTTCCTCCAGCAAAATGTTGGCCGGCTTGATGTCGCGATGCACGAGTCCCTGCGCGTGCGCGGCGGCGAGTCCCGCGGCGATCTGCGAACCGATGCGCAAAATTTCCGCGAGCGAGAGCGGGCCTTCCTCGTCGAGCCGTTTTTGCAGCGAGGTGCCGCGCAGATACGGCATCACCAGGTACGGCAGCGCTTCGTCGTTCGAAACGCTGTGAATCGCGATCACGTTGGCGTGCAACACGGCCGCGGCGGCTTTTGCTTCGCGGGCGAATCGCTTGCGGGCCGCTCCGCCCGATGCCAGGTGGGGCGCCAGCACTTTGATGGCCACGGTGCGATCGAGCGAGCGGTCGACCGCTTTCAGCACGACGCCCATGCCCCCCGCGCCAACGACGCCTGAAACCTCGTAGCCGCCGATCCGGCCCAGCATCTGGGGATCATCGGTCGGCGCGAGTGCGTCGAGCACGTATTGAATCGGGATCGGCTGCCGCGCGGCTTGTTGCACCGTCGCCGAGTCGGAAGGGCCGTCGGCGCCCGGCCGATCGAATGCCGATGGCCTTAGCAGCTCCTCCGCTTCCCGCCAGGCTTCGGGCTCGGCCGCCTGCTGCTGAAGGGCGTGGCGGCAGTTTTCGCAGGCGTTCAAATGCAGCGTGAATTCGCGTTCCTGGGCGTCGTTCAACTCGCCCTGTAAGAACGATTCCATCCGATCGAGGTCGCACGCGTCGGTTCGCAGGTTCAGTTTCATGATTCGGGCTCTTCGCGTTCGTGTAGCTCTTGCACGGCTTCGCGCAGTCGCCGCATGATGCGACTGCGAGCCGCGTAGATGGCGCCGACCGACTTATTGAGCAGGGCGGCCGCTTCGTCGACACTACGGTCTTCCATCACGGTCATCTCAAACGCCCGCCAGGTATCCGGTTCCACATCGCCGCGCACGATTTTGGCGGCTCGCATGTACAGCTCCCGTCGATACTCCAGCTCGATTTCGGCATCGGACTGTGGATCGGCGCTCGCTTGCTCCATCAGCAGCTCGTGCGCCGATGAACCGCCGGCCGCGCGATCGTGCGGCTGTCGCACCAGTGCGTTGACGATGGCGTTGCGGGCAACACGCCGCAGCCAGTGGCGAAACCGCACCGACTCGCCAGACTTCTCAAACCGCCCGATGGCCGACGCCACGGCCATCAACACCCGCTGTGCCAGGTCCTGGGCATCCGCATCCTGCAGGCCCCGGCGGCGGGCCAACCGGTAAACCACGGGCCGGTAAAGCAGCACGAACTGATCCCAGGCCTCGCGATTCGCCGCCGATCGCACCTCGACGAGCAGGCTTTCGCGCGTTTCCGGAAACTCGGTCACCACGGTTCTCCCACCAGGCTAAACACAGCCCAAAGGCTCATTCTGACACAAAGGCGATAGGCAGACGTCCATCCAGCGGGACCAGCAGCAACGGCCTTGGGCCCGGTCCGACCGTCGATGGCGACGTGGCCAGGAGAGAGTTCGCCCGCCAGCGTTAGCCCAGCATTGCCTCAGCGTCAGCCTAAGATGACGCAGTCGACGCCGCGTCAATGAGAGGCTATCCGAAAAGCCGTCCGGAGAAGGGGACAGGTACGGGCTCAAGTTTTCAGTGTTCGGCTTTCAGTTTTCAGCCGGCAGTCGAATTCGCGACTGGCTACGGACAACTGACGAGCGTGAAATGAGCCAGTCCCCGACGGTTTTCGGACAGCCTCTGAGTATCCGGTTCCCGAACCGCTTCACCGCGGCAAGCACCACAAGCGGCACCACAAGCAATGCGCGAATGAGTCCGGACGTTATCGATTCGTCGCCATCCGTTGGCATTCGGAGGCCAATCGCCGCCCCAATGCATCTTACATTTTGCGGGCATTGCGGCTAATCTTACAAACTGCATGGAGTTCAGTGGCCGCTGAGCTTTCCCATCGGCATCCAGCCACGAATAGGCGCTCCGCGCGAGAATGGTCAAGCACGTCCCTTCACCGGTGGCCCGCCGCGAGTCGACGAGTTCGACTCCGCATCACACGGCCGAGCGGCCGCATTTCGATCGGCCGGAGCAAACGCGCCCGCTGCAAATCGCCTGGGAACACCTGATCGCGATCGTCTTGGTGCACCTGCTGGCGCTATTGGCTTTTATTCCCTGGTTTTTCAGTTGGACCGGCGTTGTTCTGGTGATCGTGGGGTTGTTCACTTACAACCTGCTGGGAATCAATATCGGCTATCATCGCTTGCTGACGCATCAGGGCTTTACGTGTCCCAAGTGGCTGGAACATTTCTTCGCCTTGCTGGGAGTCTGCTGCCTGCAAGATTCGCCGGCCCGCTGGGTCGCCATCCATCGGCTGCACCATAAGCACTCGGACGAGCGGCCCGATCCGCATTCGCCACTGGTGAGCTTTTATTGGGCGCATGTCGGCTGGCTGTTCGTGAAACATGGCGAGCACAGTCGCCTCATTTTCTACGAACAGTACGCCCGCGATATCCTCCGCGACCGCTTCTACGTGCGTTTCGAGCAGAAGTTGCTCTGGCTGTGGGCATACATTCTTCACGCCGCGCTATACTTTGTCGTCGGTCTGATCGCGGGCTGGGTGATTACCGCGAGTTATGTCGGCGGCGTACAGTTTGGACTGAGCCTGCTCATCTGGGGCGTGTTTGTCCGCACCGTCGTCGTGTGGCACAACACCTGGTGGGTCAATTCCGTGACGCATATTTGGGGCTACCGCAATTACGAGACCAGCGACGGCAGCCGTAATCAATGGCTGGTAGCGCTGATTGCCCACGGCGAGGGATGGCACAACAACCACCATGCCGATCAGCGCTCGGCGAAGCACGGGCACAAGTGGTGGGAGTATGACCTGGGCTACCTGGTCATCTGCCTGCTCGAGCGTGTGGGACTTGCCAAGAACGTCATGCGACCCCACATCAAGGAACTCGGCGGTTCCCAGTCGGCACGCTAGAGCCTAGCGCGGAAGCCGCTCGCGGCGAGTTGGTTGATGCCGAGTTCCGCGAGTCCCGGGCGGAAGAGTCGCGCGAGATGCCGTTAGTACACCACGCCGACTTCCTCGATTGCGCCTCGAAATCGAAGGCCAGGAAGCAGAAGCGCAAAAGGGAAAATGGCGAGAAGCAAGCCGACGACTCGCTTCCTTCCATTCGTCTCTCGACTGCTCAATCTGCGGCAGCGCCGCAAGTGGAGGCGGCGGGAGTTCTGAAAAAAATCTGGATACGCACAGATCGGAGTCCCCGCAAGATGTTGTCATCCCGTCTTATTCACCACGCCGATGATTGTAGCAGGCCGTCGGGTGGGAGGGAGTCGCG
>Ga0315553_10001674_pt1 | contig 18197 bp, 17 predicted proteins | sample SalMarSW160140MG_FD_203099 | JGI IMG/M metagenome (GOLD analysis project Ga0315553, IMG submission 203099) | Salt marsh sediment microbial communities from the Plum Island Ecosystem LTER, Massachusetts, United States - Salt Marsh Sediment SW1601-40 ... | reverse complement strand
CCCCTACCTCGGAAACTCCACCCCCATCTCCCTGTAACGCTCCGGGTCGTCGCTCCAGTTCTCGCGCACCTTCACGAACAGAAACAGGTGCGCGGGCTTCTCGATCAGTTTCGATATCTCCTCGCGCGCGGCAATCGAGATCGCCTTGATCGTCTCGCCGCCTTTGCCGAGCACGATCTTCCGCTGCCCCTCGCGCTCGACATAGATCGTCTGGTCGATGCGCACGCCCTTCTTTGTCTCGGTCCACTTTTCGGTCTCGACCGTAGCGCGGTAGGGAAGCTCGTCGTGGAGCCGAAGCGTCAGCTTCTCGCGCGTGATCTCCGCCGCGAGGAAGCGCAGCGGCAGGTCCGTCATCTGGTCCTCGGGATAAAGGAACGGCCCCTCCGGCATCTTGGCTGCGAGAAAATCGAGAAGGTCGGAGACCCCGTCGCCGGTCAGCGCCGAGATCATGAAGGTGTCCGAGAAGCGCCCCGCCTCGTTCGCTTCTTTGGTGAGCGCAAGCAGCGTGTCGCGCTTCACCAGGTCGACCTTGTTCAAGAGGAGCACGCGCTCTCGCTTCGCCGGGAATTCGGCCAGCGCCTCGAGGATCGCGCGGTCCTCGTCGGTCAGCCCCTTCTTGGCGTCGACGAGCACCGCAAGTACATCGGCATCGGCCGCCCCGCCCCAGGCGGTCGCCACCATGGCGCGTTCGAGCCGCCGCTTCGGCCGGAAGATGCCCGGCGTGTCGACGAAGACGATCTGCGCCCTCGCGTCCGTCGTGTCGTGGATGACGATGCCGCGCACGAGCGCCCGCGTCGTCTGCACCTTGTGCGTGACGATCGAGAGCTTCGAGCCGACGACAGCGTTGAGGAGCGTCGATTTCCCCGCGTTCGGCGCCCCGATCAGCGCGACGAAGCCCGCGCGGGTCTGCCGCGAAGCATCAGGCATAAAGGCGATCCGAAGTGCGCGGCCCACCTTCTCCCCTGGAGGGAGAAGGTGCCGGTCGGGTTTGTCCGACCGGCGGATGAGGGGGACCTATGCAATCTGCCATCGTCGCAACTCTTGAGCGCCCCCCTCTCCTGGCGCTCCGACAGGTCGGCGGACCACCCTCCCCCTCGAGGGGGGAGGCTGCGCGCGGGCACTGCTTCACTCGTTCACCCCTTCCACACGCCTTCGCGCCGAAGCAGGCTCGCCGCCGCCTCGTGCTCGGCCTCCCGCTTCGAGCCGCCCTTCGCCCGCATCGGCGCCACGTCGCCGACCGTGACCTCGATCTCGAATTCCGGCCGGTGGTCGGGCCCGGTCCGGAACGTCTCGACGTAGACGGGCGTATCGAAGCCGCTTCGATGCGCCCATTCCTGCAGCTCGGTCTTGGCGTCGCGGAGCGGCCCTTTGGCCGACTCGATGCGCGGGCCCCAGTAGCGCTCGACGAGACGGCGCGCCGCGTCGAGCCCGCCATCGCGATAGACGGCCGCGATCACCGCCTCGCAAACATCGGCGAGCACGCTCGGCGTAGCGGTCGCGCCCTTGCGCACGTTCCCGCCCATCTTCAGGTGCTCCGCGAGCGCCATCTCCTCGGCGACCTCCGTACAGGTCTCGCGGCTGACGAGGCGCGCAAGGCGGCGCGAGAGCTCGCCCTCCGGCGCCTCGGGGAAGCGCTCGAGCAGCGCATCGGCGATGGCAAGGCCGAGCACCCGGTCGCCCAGGAACTCGAGACGCTGATAGCTTTCCGGCTGCTTGCGCGAGCGCCCGGCAACGGCGCTCGCGTGGGTCAGGGCGCGATCCAGGAGGTTCGGATCGGCGAAGCGGTGTTCGAGCTTTTCTTCCAGGCGCGCGCGCTCGCCTGTCTTCATAGAATCTCGAAGATGCGGCTCGGCCGGATCGACCATGGCCACTTCCAGAACGCCCAGGCCGGCGCGCCCTGAACGGAGAAGAAGATGATCTCCGCGCGGCCGACGAGGTTCTCCGCCGGCACGAAGCCGACGGGCCCGTCGAGGAAGCGGCTGTCCTGAGAGTTGTCGCGGTTGTCGCCCATCATGAAGTAGTGGCCCGGCGGCACCTCGAAGACGCGCGTGTTGTCGCCGGGTCCGCTCTCCGTCATGTCGAGGGTGACGTAGCTGACGCCGTTCGGCAGCGTCTCGCGATACTCCTTGATCGCGGCCGTCCCGCCGAAGCGGCCTTCGCCCTCCCATTCCCCGGCCGGCTCGCGCTTCACCGGCTCGTCGTTGATGTAGAGGATGTCGTCCTTCACCTGGATCCGGTCGCCGGGGAGTCCGATGACGCGCTTGATGTAGTCGACGCTGGGCTCGCGGGGCGGACGGAACACCACGACGTCGCCGCGCTTCGGCCCATCGCCTTCCCAGATGCGCCCGTGGATGAAGGAGAGATCGATCGGGAAGGAGTAGCGGCTGTAGCCGTAGCTGAACTTCGAGACGAAGAGATAGTCGCCGATCAGAAGCGTCGGCTCCATGGAGCCCGAGGGGATGTTGAACGGGTGGTAGAGGAAGGTGCGGAAGACGAGCGCGATCAGAAGCGCCTCGATGACGACCTTAATGGTATCCCATATGCCGCCTTGCTGGTGCTTCGCCTTCTCGCTCGCGCTTCGTTCTGCCACGCTCATGGCTCCATCCTGGCTTCTCTCATAAGGTTTAGCGGCCCGCCCCCGCCATCGCAATTGCCGCCGGCGCCGTGCGCTTCATTTGCGGCGCCTTTGCGGCCGCTAGCCTTGCCCCTTCGGCACCGCCTCGATGATGACAAACGCCTGCGCCAGCGGGAAATCGTCGGTGATCGTGACATGGATGACCGGCGACATGCCGTCCGGCATCAGCTTGCTGAGACGCTCCGCCGCGCCCCCCGTCAGCGCCATCGTCGGCTTGCCGGAGCGCATGTTGACGACGCCCATGTCGCGCCAGAAAACGCCGTGCCGCAGCCCGGTGCCCAGCGCCTTGGCGCAGGCTTCTTTGGCGGCAAAGCGTTTCGCGTAGGAGGCGGCGCGCATCCGCCGCCCGTCCGACTTTCGTCGCTCCACCTCGGTGAAGACGCGGCCGACGAAGCGCTCGCCGTAGCGCTCCAGCGTCTTCTCAACGCGCCTGATATCGATCAGGTCGCTGCCGATCCCGATGATCACGATACCCCGGCATTCATGGGAAGGCGCGCCTCGTCCATCAAGGCGCGCATGCGCCTGACGCTCTGCTCGAGCCCGACGAAGATCGCCTCGCCGATGAGGAAATGCCCGATGTTGAGCTCGGCGAGCTGCGGGATCGCGGCGACGGGCCCGACCGTCTCGTAGGTGAGGCCGTGGCCAGCATGCACTTCGAGCCCGAGCGAGTCGCCATGGCGCGCTGCCTCCCTGAGCCGCGTCAGGTGGCGCTCGACTGCCGCCGTGTCACCGGCGATCGCGGCTTCGCAATAGGCGCCGGCGTGAAGCTCGACCACGGGCGCGCCGAGAAGCTTCGCCGCATCGAGCTGCCGCGGGTCGGGCTCGATGAAGAGCGACACGCGGACGTTCGCCTCGGAGAGTTCGCTGACGAAGCGCTGCAGGTGGTTGTGGCCGCCGGCGGCGTCGAGACCGCCTTCCGTCGTGCGCTCCTCGCGCCGCTCCGGAACGATGCAGGCCGCGTGCGGCCCGTGCTTCAGCGCGATGTCGAGCATCTCGTCGGTCGCCGCCATCTCGAGATTGAGCGGCAGCGTCAGCTCGCCCGTGAGCCGGCTGATATCGGAGTCTGTGATATGGCGGCGATCCTCGCGAAGGTGCGCGGTGATGCCGTCGGCGCCGGCACGCTCCGCGATCAGCGCTGCACGGACCGGGTCGGGCTGGTCGCCCCCGCGCGCGTTCCTGACGGTCGCCACATGGTCGATGTTGACGCCGAGACGAAGCCCGCTGTGCTGCTTCAAGAGCCGCCCCTCATCATCGCTGGCTCCGCCCCCTCGCCGTTCCGCCGCCCTTCGAGCCGCCGCCGGCGCGCCTCCTGGTAGGCGGAGACGGATTTGTAGACAATGAGATAGACGATGCCGCCCATCGCCAGGCCGATGGGGATAGAGCCCACGAGCATCGGCTCGATCAAAGGAAAGATCTCGGCGAGCGGCCGGTGCATGATGTCATGTTCGAGCCTTGCCGGCGGCATTCTGTTGGCGCCTCGCAGGATCAGATAGCCGATCTGGTAGGTGCTCGCCCAGATGATCGGGAACGTGAGTGGATTCCCGATTGAGGTCGCGATTATGCCGGCGATCGCGTTCGCACCGACCAGCCAGGCGATCACGACGGTAATCAGCAGGTGAAATCCGAGAAACGGCGTGAACGACGCGAAGATGCCGATCGCCGCGCCCATGGCGATGGCATAGGGCGTGCCGGAAAGCCGCAGGATCCGCTTCAGGTAGTAGAGCACCGAGCGCCGCCAGCTCACGCGCGGCCAAAGCCACAGCCTGAGGCGCTCACGGAAACCCTGCTCCTCGCGGCGCTTGAACAGCATTCCAAGTCCTCGGTCGGCGGACGCGCTTCAAGCCGATACGGAGACGACCGCGGTCATCCGCCCACGCGCTCCGCGTGACTGACGACCCGCTTGTCCCGCAGACCCGTTACGATCCGGTTCAGATGCTTCAGGTTCCATACTTCGAGATCGATCTCGATTTCGGTGAAATCGCGCCCCCTGACAAGCATCTTGACGTTGTCGATATTGCCGTCCGCGGAGCCGATAACGTCGGCAATTGTGGCAAGCGTGCCCGGCTCGTTGAGCGCCGAAACGTGGATTCGCGCCGGGAACCGCTCGGTGGAATCCTCCGAAATGTCCCAGCGCACGTCGACCCAGCGCTCCGGCTCGTCATCGAAGTGGCTCAGTTCCGGCGAATGGATCGGGTAGATGGTGATCCCCTCCCCCGGCGTCAGGATCCCGACGATGCGGTCGCCCGGTACGGCGCCGCCGTTCGGCGCGAAGCGCACCGGGATGTCGGAGCCGAATCCGCGGATCGGAATAGCCCGCTCGCTGCTCCCGTCGCCCGCCGGAAGCCTGAACTTCAGGCTGGTGCGATCGGACGAGGTCCAGCCCTCCTCGCCCACCTTCGCCGCCGCCGTGGTGACGCGCTCATCCCGGTAGTCGGGATGCACGTTGCTCAGCACCGATTCCGGTGAGACCTGGCCGCGGCCCACGGCTGCAAGGAGGTCGTCGACGTCCGGCATGCCGAGCTTGGCGGCCACGGCCGAGAGCGCTGCCGGATCGAACTGCTTGCCACCGAGCTCGAAGCGCCGCTCGAGTGTATGGCGGCCAAGCGCCGCATATTGCCGGCGCGCCTGCGTACGGCTGGCGCGACGGATGGCGGCGCGCGCCTTCCCCGTCACCACGATCGATTCCCAGGCGGCCGGAGGGCGTTGCACGGAGGAGCGCACGATCTCCACTTCGTCGCCGTTCTCCAGCGGCTGTCCGAGCGGCGAGAGTTGGCCGTTGACCTTGGCGCCGATGCAGGTGTCGCCGACGTCCGTGTGGACCGCGTAGGCGAAGTCGATCGGCGTCGCGCCGCGCGGCAGCGCGATCAGCCGGCCCTTGGGCGTGAAGCAGAAGACCTGGTCCTGGAAGAGCTCGAGCTTGGTGTGCTCGAGGAACTCCTCCGGCGCGTCGCCATGGGCGATCTGCTCGACCGTCTGCCGGAGCCAGGCGTAGGCGCGGCTCTCCGCGGCGAGCCGGTCGCGATCGGCGGCGATGCCGTCCTTGTAGAGCGGATGTGCGGCGATGCCGTATTCGGCGATCCTGTCCATGTCGCGCGTTCTGATCTGCAGCTCGACGCGCTGCTGGCGCGGCCCAATGATCGTCGTGTGAAGCGAGCGGTACTCGTTCTGCTTCGGCGTCGAGATGTAATCCTTGAAGCGGCCGGGAACCATCGGCCAGGCGGTGTGGACGACACCGAGCGCGCGGTAGCAATCCTCCTCGTTCTCGACGAGCACGCGGAAGCCGAACACGTCGGAGAGCTGCTCGAAGCCGATCGCCTTGCGCTGCATCTTGGAAAAGATCGAATAGGGCGTCTTCAGCCGGCCGACGATCTCCGCCGTGATGCCGTGCTTCGCCAGGCGCTGGGTCAGGTCCTCGCGGATGACCTCGACCATGGGCCCGCTTCGCTTCCTGAGCGTCGAGAGCTTCGTGCTGATCGCCTGGTAGGCCTCCGGGTTGAGCACCTGGAAGGAGAGATCCTCGAGCTCGTCGCGGATGCCCTGCATCCCCATGCGCCCGGCGAGCGGCGCATAGATTTCCATCGTCTCCTCGGCCGTCCGCGCGCGGCTCTGCTGCGGCATGTGCTCGATGGTGCGCATGTTGTGCAGGCGGTCGGCAAGCTTGACCAGGAGCACGCGGATGTCCTCGGCGACTGCCAGGAGCAGCTTGCGCAGATTCTCCGCCTGCTGCGCCTCGCGTGTGACGAGCTCCAGCCGCTGCAGCTTGGTGACGCCTTCGACGAGCTTGCCGATCGAAGGGCCGAAAAGCTGGGTGATCTCGTCGCGTGTGGCGCCGGTGTCCTCGATCGTGTCGTGGAGGAGCGCCGTGGCGATCGAGGAATCGTCGAGCCTCAGGTCGGTGAGGATCGCAGCGACCTCGAGCGGATGGGAGAAATAGGGATCACCGGAGGCGCGCTTCTGCGTGCCGTGCTTCTGCATGGCGTAGACGTAGGCACGATTCAGAAGCTCTTCGTCGACCTGGGGGTTGTAAGCCGCCACCCGTTCGACGAGCTCATATTGGCGCATCATCGCCGGCAGTCCCGTGGAGACGGAAAAGTGCCTCCCAAATCAACAATATAGGTAAAGCAGGGACTATTGCATCCCGGTGAACACGCCCGCGATGCCGCATCCGCGCTGAAATCGGCGTCCCAATAGCAAAACGCCGCCCTAAGGGGCGGCGCTTGCAAGAGATTTTCCCGCTCAGTCGTCGCGGCGCTCGGGCGGATCGATGCTCTCCAGGCCGCGCAGCAGCTCTTCCTCCGACATGCGATCGAAGGTGATCTCCGATTCCTCCTCCGGTTGATCCGCCTCGATCGGGGTCGGCGAAGGTTCCGGCTCGTCCACCTCGACGTATTTCTGCAGCGAGTGGATGAGGTCCTCGTTCAAATCCTCCGGCGAGACGGTCTCGTCGGCGATCTCGCGAAGGGCCACGACGGGGTTCTTGTCGTTCTCACGGTCGACCGTGAGCGGCGAGCCGTTTGAGATCATCCGCGCCCGGTGCGCCGAGAGAAGCACCAGCTGAAAGCGGTTCGTTACCTTGTCAACGCAGTCCTCGACGGTAATCCGCGCCATGGACGGGGGTCTCCAGTTTTGGGGAATTCGCGCTTCAATAGGGGGGAATCCGCGGCTTTTCAAGTCTCTACCCCCAGTTTTGGGGGAATTCCGCTTGCACGCCGGAAAGCTATTCTTTAACGGGCAAACGTTTGAAGTTGCTGATATTGCGCCTCTGATTCCCGGAGCTTTCCCATGTTCGACCCGCGCGAAAAGATCGCTGTCCTGATCGACGGCGCTAACCTTTATTCGGCCTCCCGTTCGCTCGGCTTCGATATCGACTATCGCCGTTTACTGTCGGACTTCCGCCAGAAGGGCTATCTGGTCCGCGCCATCTACTACACGGCGCTTGCCGAGGATCAGGAATACTCCTCGCTTCGCCCATTGATCGACTGGCTCGACTATAACGGCTATCGCGTCGTCACCAAGCCGATCAAGGAGTTCACCGACTCGCAAGGGCGCCGCAAGGTGAAGGGAAACATGGACATCGAGCTCGCAGTCGATGCAATGGAGATGGCCGATCATATCGACCATTTCGTGCTCTTCTCCGGCGACGGCGATTTCCGCAGCCTTGTCGAAGCTTTGCAGCGCAAGGGCAAGAAGGTGACCGTCGCCTCGACGCTTCGCACCAATCCGCCGATGATCGCCGACGACCTCAGGCGCCAAGCCGATCATTTCCTCGAGCTTTCGTCGCTCGCCGAGACCGTCGGCCGCGATCCGGCGACCCGGCAGCAGCGGCAGGTGCGCCCGGCCGACGACGAGGAAGACGAGTACGAATACGAGGAGCTGTGAGCGCAGCCGCGCTCGACGCCGGCGATCCGCCGCACGATTGTCCGCTCTGCCCGCGTCTCGTTGCTTTTCGTGAGCTCTGGCGCGAGCGCGAGCCGACTTGGCACAACGCCCCGGTGCGCGCCTTCGGCGCGCGCAACCCGAAGCTCCTCATCGTCGGGCTGGCGCCGGGCCTTCGCGGCGCCAACCGCACCGGCCGTCCCTTCACGGGCGACTATGCCGGCGATCTTCTCTATTCGACGCTGCTGAAATTTGGCTTTGCTCGCGGCGTCTATCGCGCCGACCCGAACGACGGGCTGAAGCTCGTCGATTGCGCCATCGGCAACGCCGTCGCCTGCGTGCCACCGGAGAACAAGCCGACCCCGGCGGAGATCAATACCTGCCGGCAGTTCCTTGCCGCGCGGATCGAGGCGCGGCCGGCGATCCGCGCCATCGTCGCGCTCGGCCGCATCGCCCACGAGACGACGCTCCGCGCGCTCGGCGAGAAGCCCGCGCGCTTCCCCTTCGCGCACGCCGCAGCCCATGATGTCGGAAAGATCCGCCTCTACGACAGCTATCACTGCTCCCGCTACAACACGAACACCGGCCGGCTGACGCCGGAGATGTTCGAGGCGGTGTTCGCCAAGGTGGCGGCCGATCTGCGGCACCGTTAGGCGGCAGGTCCAAGGGCGAGTCGCGCGCGGTTATTGAGCCAGGCGCGCCGCCAGGATCGCCTTCAGCGTCCTCTCCAGATCGGCTTGCGACGTGGCCCAGGAGCTCAAGCTGATGCGCATCGCCTCGCGGCCCTGCCAGTTCGTTCCGCCGCACCAGCACTCGCCCGAGCTCTGCAAAGCCGCGATCGCCTTCTTGGTCCGCTCGTCATCGCCGAACGAAACGACGATCTGGTTCAGCACCACGTCGTTCATGACCTCGTTTCCCGCCTCGACGAGCTTGTCGGCGAGCCACCTCGCCTGCCGGCAATTGCGCTCGATCATCTCGGCAAGACCGGATCGGCCAAGAGACTTGAGCGCCGCCCATACGTCGACGGCGCGCGCGCGGCGCGAGCTTTCCGGCGTCACGTCGATGGCGTCGCGGCGGTCGGAGCGCAGCAGATAGGCGCCGCTCGTCGAGAGCGCCGCGCTGAGCGCCATCGGCGACCGCACGAAGGCGATTCCGCAGTCGTAGGGCACGTTCAGCCACTTATGCGCGTCGGTGGCCCAGGAATCTGCCGCTTCGAGGCCTTCGGCCAACGGCGCCAGCTCGCGCGACGCCCTCGCCCAAAGGCCGAACGCTCCGTCGACATGCACCCAGGCGCCTCTCTGCCGCGCCCAGGATACGAGCGGCTCGGCCGGATCGAAGGCGCCGGAGTTCACGTTGCCGGCCTGGATGCAGACGATGGTCGGCCCGTCGACTTCGGGCAGGCGATCGGCCTGCATACGGCCCTGGCGATCGACCGGAACGCGCTTCACCCTCCCCTTCCCGAGGCCAAGCATCCCGATGACCTTCAAAACGGTCGCGTGGACCTCCTCCCCGACGACGAGCGTGATCTCCGGCGCGCCGAAGAGACCCCGGTCTTCGACGTCCCACCCCTCGCGCTCCAGGACCGCGTGGCGCGCGGCGGCAAGGCACGTGAAATTGGCCATGGTCGCACCGGTGACCAATGCGCCCTCGGCGCCGCGGGGAAGTTGGAGGCAGTCCTTGAGCCATCTGAGCGCCGTTTCCTCGAAGAGCGCGACGCCGGGAGAGCTGACGAACCCGAAGCAGCTCTGATCCCATGCGGTGGCCAGCCAGTTCGCCGCCACGCTCGCCGGTAACGCACCCCCGGTGACGAATCCGAAATACCGGCCTCCGGCGCTCGCAACCGTGGCCGGCGAGCCGAATTCGTCGAGGAAGGCGAGAACCTCCGACGCATCCGTCGGGTCGTCCGGCAGGGGCGCATCCAGCGCCTGTTCCAGGCGCGCAATCTCGGATCGCCCAGGATAGACCGGACCGGCGTCAAGCTCTTCCAAGTATCGTGTGCCGCGCTCGGCGGCATCGGCCAGGAGGCTTCTGCGCTTATCAGGATCCATGACAGCAAATCAGCGGAAAATCGGTGACGAGCACTTGGCATGAAGACGGCTCACCGCGACGGGAGCGGGCCGGGAGCCCGTCACCCCTTCTCCCGCAGAAGCCTTCCCTTCTCGCGCTGCCAGTCGCGCTTCTTCTCCGTCTCGCGCTTGTCATGCAGCTTCTTGCCCTGTGCGAGCGCGATCTCGACCTTCGCCATGCCACGGTCGTTGAAATAGAGCCTGAGCGGCACGATCGTCATACCCTCGCGGTCGACCGCGCCCATGAGCTTGCCGATCTGGCGCTTGTGAAGAAGCAGCTTCCGCGGCCGACGCGGCTCGTGGTTGAAGCGGCTCGCCTTCATGTATTCCGGTATCGTCGCGTTGACGAGCCAGACCTCGCCGCGCTCGGGGCTGACGTAGGACTCCGCGATCGTCGCCTTGTTTTGCCGCAGGCTCTTCACCTCCGTCCCGGCGAGCTCGATGCCGGCTTCGAAGGTCTCGCCGATATGATAGTTGAAGCGGGCCTTGCGGTTTACGGCGATCGTCTTGCGGCCGGACCCGTCCTTCTTCGCCATCGCCTCAGTTCAAGAGCCCGGCATAGCGAAGCGCAAACTCCACTTCCTCGCGCGTGTCGGAGCCGACGGAGACGATGGGTGAGCGCACGTCCGGCTGCATCTTCCCGAGAAGCGACAGCGCGAACTTCGCGGGCGCCGGGCTCGGGTCGAGGAAGAGCGCGCGATGGAGCGGCATCAGACGGTCCTGGTAGCCGAGCGCCTTCTTGAAGTCGCCGGCAAGGCACGCCTCCTGGAACTCGGCGCAGAGCTTCGGCGCGACATTGGCGGTGACCGAGATGCAGCCGTGGCCGCCATGCGCCATGAAGCCGAGCGCCGTCGCGTCCTCGCCGGAAAGCTGGATGAACTCCGCGCCCATGCGATGCCGCTGCAGGCTGGCACGCGCGAGGTTGGCGGTGGCGTCCTTCACCCCGACGACGTTCTTGCAGTCGCGGAAGAGCTTGCCCATCGTCTTCGAGCTCATGTCCACGATCGAGCGGCCGGGTATGTTGTAGATGAGGAGCGGAATCTCGACCGCCTCGGCGACGGCGCGGAAGTGCGCATAAAGCCCGCGCTGGTTGGGCTTGTTGTAGTAGGGCGTGACCACGAGCACGGCGTCGGCGCCGGCCTGCTCGGCATGCTTGGCGAGATCGATCGCCTCGTTGGTGGAGTTCGAGCCGGCGCCCGCAATCACGGGCACGCGCTTGTCGGCGACCCCGACACAGATCTCGACGACGCGGCGGTGCTCCTCATGCGACAGCGTGGGCGATTCGCCGGTGGTCCCGACGGGAACCAGGCCGTGCGAGCCCTCCGCGATCTGCCACTCGACGAAGGCCCGGAAGGCGTCCTCGTCGATGGAGCCGTTGCGCATGGGCGTGACAAGCGCGGGGATCGATCCGGAAAACATGGCTGTCTCGCGTCCTTTCGCGCGCGACGATAGTGACGCCCCGCCGCCAGGGCAAGCGGCTCTGCCCGCCCCGAGGGCAGGGAGGCGGCCGCACCGCCTGCCATGCTAAAGTCACGGCCGGATGGTGATTGATTCAGCCGTGATCCCGCTCCGCAGACCCGGCCGACACCGCATTTCCGCCCTCGTTGCGGCGGTCGCGTTCGCCTTGTCGCTTCCTCCGGCGGCCTCCGCCGCCTCGGATGCGCGCCTGCCGCGCCCGCGTCCCGCCGGGGCGAGCGCCCCGGCAGACGAGGTGACGGTGGAGACGGCGGATCCCTCCCTCGCGCCGCTCCCAAGGCCGCGACCAGGGGAAGCCTCGACGGCGGAGACGACGGAGCCGGCGTCCGGCGAAGCGACACCGGACGAAGCGGCGACAGCCGAGACCTCGGACCAGACGGACGCCGCCGCCACGGAATCGGCTACCGCCGAGGACCAACCGAGCGCTGCGGAGGAAGAAACGGCAGCGAGCGCGGAAGCCGACGCGGCCGAGACAACGGCATCGCCTGATGAGGCTGATGCGGGCGCCGCATCCAGCGCCGACGCCGAAGCTTCCACGCCCCCGGAAGAAGGGGCGAACGCTGCGGAAGCCGACGGCGACGCCACGCCCCTGCCCCGTCCGCGTCCGGAGCTGAGCGATACAGAAATGGCGCGCCTCCTCGCGGCGCAGTTCTACGGATTCGCCCCCGATTTCACGATCCGCGCCGCGCTCGACGCCGTCGCGGAGGGTCGCTACGCCGACGCGCGCGCCCTGGCCGCGAAGCATGAGAACGCCATGGTGCCCGCGCTGATCGATTGGCTCATTGCGCGCCAGTCCGATTCAGGCATGACCGCGCCGGAGATCATCCAGGTGCTCAAGACGCATCCGGGTTGGCCGCAGCCGGAGCGCCTGCAGCTGCGTGCCGAGCAGGCCTTCCACGCGCTCGGCCCGAGCGGCGATCCGGTCATCGCGTTTTACACCCAGGTGGAGCCGGTAACCGTCGCCGGCCGCCTGGCGCTCGCCGCGGCGCTTCGCGATGCGGGCCGCACGGAGGAGGAGGCGCCGATCGTGCAGGACCTTTGGCGGAACTGGAGCCTCGCGCCGGGGCAGTCGGCTGCCATGCTCGCGCGTTTCGGCGCGATCCTGACCAGGGCCGATCACCTCTACCGCTTCCGCCACCTCGTGCTTCGCGAGAACAGCCGCGACGCAGCGGCGCAAGCCGAGCTGCTCGGACCCGGTTACGCCGAGTTCGCACAAGCGGTGATCGCCGTGCTCGACCGCAAGAAGGACGCGGCGGCGAAGCTCCGTCGCGCCGCCGGCAAGTTCTACGCCGATCCGCTTTACGTCTTCGCCCGCGCCCACCTGCTCTTGCGCTCCGACCAGCCGATCGAGGCGGCCCGATTCCTTCTAGAGGCGCGGCCGAACCTCTACCTTTCGGGCGACGGCGACGTCTGGTGGGGGGAGCGGCGCGATCTCGCCCGCGAGCTTCTCGACCGCGGCGCCCCCGAGCTCGCTTATCGCGTCGTCGCCGAGGCGCGCCCCGACGGCGAGGGGGATCGCGTGGAGGCGGACTTCCACGCCGGCTGGATCGCGCTCCGTTTCCTGCACGATCCTAATCGGGCGGAGCCGCATTTCCGCGAGCTCCACACGTTGGCGACGCTGCCACGCACGCAGTCGCGCGCGTCCTATTGGCTCGGGCGCACGCACGAAGCGCAGAATCGTCCGACTGCGGCGCGACTCGACTATGTCGAGGCGGCGCGCTTCGGCGGCACGTTCTATGGCCAGCTCGCCCGCGAAAAGCTTGGAATCACAACGACGGGGCTCGAGCGCATGCCGCGCCCCTCGGCGCTCGATCGCATCCGCTTCGCCGCGCGCGACATGGTCAAGGTGGTGCGCCTGCTCGCCGCCGGCGGCCACGCCGAGATGGCGGGACCGTTCCTGGAAGGGCTCGGCGAGAACGTCGATACGCCTGGCGAAGTCGCCCTCCTGACGACGCTCGCACGGCGGATCGGCCGGCCGGAGGCGGGAGTCGCGGCGGCAGCGACCGCTGAGGAGCGCGGCCTCAAAGTGGCGTGCCTACCGGCGCTTTTCTTCGGCGTGCCCACTGACCTGCGCACGCCCGACGCCGTGGACCGCGCGCTCGTCTATGCGGTGGTGCGTCAGGAAAGCGCTTTCAACCATGTTGCTGTCAGCCACGCCGGCGCGCGCGGCCTGATGCAGCTCATGCCGGCGACGGCACGAGCAACGGCCCGAAATGCCCGGATCCCTTTTTCCGCGCAGCGGCTGACGACCGATCCGCTCTATAACGCCACGCTCGGCGCGCACCATTTGGGCGAGCTGCTCGGCGGTCTCAAGCGCTCCTACATCCTCACCTTCGTCGGCTACAATGCGGGCCCGGGACGCGCACTCCAATGGGTGCGCGATTACGGCGACCCGCGCGGCGGAGCCGTGGACCCGATCGACTGGATAGAGCGCATCCCATTCGACGAAACGCGCAACTACGTACAGAAGGTCATGGAGAACCTGCAGCTCTACCGCTCGCGCATCGGCCACCCGCTGTCGCTGACGCAGGATTTGATGCGTGGCGGTCCGCAGGGCTGAGTCAAAGGTGGCCGAGATCGAGTCTCCCGAGTCTGAGGGCTCGCCGGAGGAGGATGCGGGGCGCGTCGCATCGTTTCGCGCCCAGGATGGGCTCTCGCTTGCGGTGCGGTTCTTCGATTCGCCGGAGCGGAGCCGCCTCCCCCTCCTCTGTCTCCCCGGCCTCTCGCGAAACTCACGCGACTTCGTCGGTCTCGGCACATTCTTCTCTCGCCATCCGACCGAGCCTCGCCAAGTCATCGCGGTCGACTATCGTGGGCGCGGCCTCTCCGACGATGATCCGAACTGGCGGAACTACAAGCCGATCGTCGAAGCCCAGGATGCGATCGCCGCGACAGCTGCGTTCGGCATCGAGCGCGCCATCCTCGTCGGGACCTCGCGCGGCGGGATTCTCTCGATGATCCTCGGCGCGCTTCGCCCTACGCTCATCGCCGGCGTGGTGTTGAACGATATCGGCCCCGTCATCGAGAGTCGCGGCTTGGCGCGCATCAAAGGCTATCTGGGCGTCAAACGGCGGCCGGTGTCGACCTGGGACGAGGCGACCGCGATCGTCCGCGACTCGAGCGAGGCGCAGTTCCCCGATTTGCCCGACGATGAATGGCGCGCAATGGCGACCGCTTACTACAGCGAGTACGGCCGCGGATTGGCGCCTGCGTTCGACCCCGACCTCCGCAAGGCCATCGCCGACATCGCCCTCACCTCCAAGATTCCGGTGCTCTGGCCCCAATTCACGGGCCTTGCGCGCGTCCCGATCCTGGCGATCCGCGGCGAACTTTCCGATATCCTAAGCGCCAAGACCCTGCACGAGATGGCCAAGCGCCACCCGAACCTCGATGCCCTGGTGGTGCCCCGCCAGGGCCACGCGCCGCTGCTGCGCGACGACATGACATTGGGGCGCATCCACGCCTTCGCCGATATCTGCGACCGGGTCTGACGACGCAAAGCCGTTGCCGGGGCCGCGCAGATCAGGAGCGGCATCGCCCTGCGTTGCCCGGAGGGCGCCAATGCCCAAGGTGGAGCTTCCGGGGAGATTCCTGCACGCAAAAGAAAAGCCCGGCCAAAGCCGGGCTTTTCATATTCAGGTTCAGGCCGCGATCAGAAGTCGCGCTGGATGCGCCACATCACACCCCAGACGTCCAGATCGGGAGCCGCATTCGAACTGTAGTTCTGGTAAGCGAACTCAGGACCGATGCCCAGACCGGAGACCGGCGAGTACTTCGCACCCACGCGGACGTTCCAGTTGTCGTAGTTCAAGCCGCCGCTGTCGTCGGCCGTGATATACGACCCGTCAACCCAGGCAGTCAGGTTCGGGTTGAACAGCGGCCCCTTGATACCGGCGTAGACGGCCCACGACGTGTTCAGGTTGTTGCCGGCATCGAAGTCGCCGACACCACCCGGATCACCCGAGATGTAGCCGATGGCACCTTCCGAGTAACCGCCCTGCGTGCCGATTGACCAGCCGCCCGGCATGTTGATCTCGAAGCCAGCGCCGACCGCCCAACCGAGCTCGGTCGAGGTCGTCGTGTTGATGGCATGCACCGCACCCATCAACTGCGCAGAACCCCAACCCTGGTCGACACGGATGTTGGCGACGCCATCCGGGAACTCCTGACCCTGATAGGCGCCCGTGCCGGGCTTCCGACGGCCGATCGAAGCCGCGTCTTCGGCCGAGATCGTCAGCGAGAAGCCGTTGCCGCCCGCGAACGTCCAACCGAACAGCGTGGCGCTGCCCGTGCCGTCGTTGAGTGACAAGCGAGTGCCGTAGCCATAACCGGAGAAGAAGTCGAAGAACGACCCGGTATGACCGGCAGTGTAGGTGCCCCAGTCGTTGCTGATCTGGATGTAGGCAACGTCGAGAGCGGCACTGCCACCGTCGTAGTTCGGAGCTGCAGGCGTCGTAAAGGCACCCGGGCCGACAGTCATGTCATACGCGATGTAAGCGCGAACAAGACCGAAGTCGGTCTGCGTGCGAGCGTCAAGGATGATGTGACCGCGAGCACGGGTCGTCCAGTTGTTGTACGCATCAGAGGTCGGCGATCCCTGGAAAAGTCGTAGGGGATGACCATCGACGTAGTGCGACTCAGCGCGGACATAGCCACCGACCCGAAGGCAGGTGTCCGTGCCCGGAATGTAGTAGAATTGTGCCCCGAAAGCGTCGCAGATCCGCACATATTCGACCGGCTCGACGGTCGGAAGGTCGGCGGCCTGCGCCCCGGTGCCGGCGGCGATAACAGCCGCGGAGCCGAAGAGAAGGCTCTTGAGTTTCATATTAGACCTCCAGTCCAAGTTGCTTGAGCCGGGGTATCCGCTTTCGACTGGGCTTGTGCCACCCGATTCGGGGCCCCCCGCCCCTTGTGCTGCCAAAAGACAGCGGCCGCCGATCGGCTGCCTGCGAATGACACTATCCATCCGCAGTGCCGAGGCAACAGCGATGGCTCGCCGCGCAAAGCTTTCCCCACTTCATGTTGCAGAATTGCCACGAAAACCCCGGTTTCCGGGGCGAATTCGGGTATTTCTGAAAGGTCCCCTAACGACCGAACGATGCTCATGGTGTGCCCTGAAGCGCCACTCCGCGCTGCCGCGACCGAGTCTGGCTTCTGCGATTCCGGCTCTCCACCGGAATCGCCCGCGACAGCCGGGCTTTCCGCCAAAATCCGAATCTACCGACTGGGCGTCTCCGAGACGCCCCCGTTGCGCGCACAGCACCGAGCAGGCATTTAGCGACTGGCGGAGCGGCCGGGCGGGCCGCGAAGGGCTCGGCAAAGCGGCATTTTGGAGGTCGGATGGCGCGGATTCTTGTGCTTGGCGGCGACGGATTCTGCGGCTGGCCGACCAGCCTCTACCTTTCGCGCCGGGGTCACGACGTGACCATTGTCGACAACCTCTCGCGCCGGAAGATCGACGTCGAACTCGAGGTTGAGTCGCTGACGCCGATTCGCCCGATATCCGAGCGGCTACGCGCCTGGAAGGAGGTCAGCGGACGCGAAATCGGGGTCGAGAGCTTCACCGTCGGTGAGAACTACCATCGCCTGCTCACCAAGATCAGGGACGAGCGACCCGACGCTATCATCCACTTTGCCGAGCAGCGGGCCGCGCCCTACTCGATGAAGTCGTCCTGGCACAAGCGCTACACCGTCAACAACAACCTGAACGCCACCAACGATGTGCTTTGCGCAATTGTGGAATCGAAGGTCGACGTCCACCTCGTTCACCTCGGCACGATGGGCGTCTACGGCTACGGAACCGCCGGGATGAAGATTCCGGAGGGTTATCTGAAGGTCTTTCTGAATACTGACGGGGGAGATCAGATCGAGCACGAAATACTTTATCCGTTCAACCCGGGTTCGATCTATCACATGACGAAGACCCAGGATCAGCTCTTCTTCCACTTCTACAACAAGAACGACGGCGTGAAGGTGACGGACCTCCATCAGGGCATCGTCTGGGGCACGCAGACCGCCGAGACACAAATGGACGAGCGGCTGATCAACCGCTTCGATTATGACGGCGACTACGGCACGGTGCTGAACCGTTTTCTCATGCAGGCGGCAATCGGCTACCCCCTGACGGTGCATGGGACGGGCGGCCAGACGCGCGCCTTCATCCACATCTCCGACACCTGCCGCTGCATCGAGCTTGCCATCGAGAACCCGCCGCAGAGCGGCGAAAGAGTGAACATTCTCAACCAGATGACGGAGACGCACCGCGTCCGCGACCTGGCCGAGTTGATATCGGGGATGACCGGCACGCCGATCCAGTACCTGCCGAACCCGCGAAACGAGGCGAAGGAGAATGATCTCCACGTCACCAACGACCGCTTCCTGCGCATGGGACTCGACCCGGTGACGCTGCAGGACGGCCTCATGCAGGAGGTCACCGAGATCGCTCGGAAATACGCCGCACGCTGCGACCGCTCGAAAATTCCCTGCGTCTCGCTTTGGCGCGATCGCCCCGCCTGAAGGCAGCCCGTCGGCCGCATTCTCCCCGGACGGGGGATTGACTGGCACCGGCAAACCCCGCATTTCCGGCGGCGGAGAGGTGGCCGAGTGGTCGAAGGCGCTCCCCTGCTAAGGGAGTAGACGCCTAA
>Ga0315553_10001673_pt1 | contig 18201 bp, 18 predicted proteins | sample SalMarSW160140MG_FD_203099 | JGI IMG/M metagenome (GOLD analysis project Ga0315553, IMG submission 203099) | Salt marsh sediment microbial communities from the Plum Island Ecosystem LTER, Massachusetts, United States - Salt Marsh Sediment SW1601-40 ... | reverse complement strand
CGAGCAGGTAGGCTACATCGTGTTCGCCGATTGATGGCTGGCCGTCATCCACGGCGGCTGGTTCGTTGAACTGAAGTGAAGTACACCGAGGCTGTCGGGTGCGACTCGCGCCCGGCAGCCTCCGTCGTTTCATCGAGCAAGCAGGCGCCGACAGCGAAGTCGACTGTTTGCTCGACATCTACAGTCCTGGCTTTAGCGGAAGGCGTTGCTTGTCAGATCGGCGAGGGCGCGCCCCTGGTGTCATGCAGCCGCTCAGGTGGGGCGTAAGCACGCGGCACTCTCGTCGCTCTGTAAACGAGAAAGCACTGGCGTCGGCCGGTTTCGGGGCTTGCGGCGGCCGCTCGGGGCGGGCATGATTGGATTGCGTTCTGGCTGACGATGACGGACAATCGGTTCGGCGGCTGGAATTGCCTGGTTTGGGTGGGGCGCGACGTGGCGGGAGCGGCGCAATGAACGTGGTTTCGATCATGGCTCACCAGGATGACGAGATGGGTTGTCTGGGCACGATGCTCCAGTGCCGGGCGCGCGGCGATCAGTTGCACTTTGCCACGCTGACCGACGGCTCGAAAGGCTTCGTCCAGAATCCGGGCATCGCACAGGTCGAGGCCGCCCGCATCCGACATGAGGAGATGAACAGCCTTGCATCGGCCGTCGGCGCAACATACACGAGCTTGGCGCAGCCGGACGAATTCCTCTACGACACTCCCGAGCTACGGATGATGCTGATCGAGGCGATCCGCAGCCGTCAAACGGATTTGATCTTCACTCATTTCAGCGAGGACTACAATCAGGATCATGTTACGGTCTGCATGCTGGTGCGACACTGTGCGATGCAGTCGTGTCTGCCCGTTTTGCCGACCGAGTCGCCGCCGCTGGCCGAGCACCCGGCCGTGTTCATGGTCGAGCCGCATGGTCCGTTCGCCTTTGTGCCTACGCACTACGTCGATGTCAGCGACGTTCAGGAGCAGAAGGCCGCCTTGCTGCGCTCGCATGCGTCGCAAGAGGAGGCCATGGAAACGGCCTTGGGAACGGGCTTGGGACAGTACTGTGCGATTATGAGCCGGTTCCGCGGACAGCAGGTGGGCTGCGCTCACGCGGAAGCCCTTGTGGCGATGCAGGCCCGCGGCGCCGTGAAGGCCCGATCCGTGTTGCCGTAACGATACGTCGATTATGCAGAACATCCACTCGCACACATGGGACCAGGCACTGCACCTTCAGGCGGCCACCGTCAGGGAAGCGGATCTGTCGCGCGGATATCCGCTGGATCTGACCGTCCGGTTCGACGCGTTCATGGCGGATATGGCCGGGTTCGATCGCGTCGTTGTGTTCGGCATGAAGGCTCGCCGCACCGGGTACTGGGTGCCGGATGAGTACGTGGCCGAATTCGTGGCCAGAGCGCCGCAGAAGATGGTGGGCTTTGCCGCGTGTGATCCGACGCAGGGCGGCTACATGGATGAACTCGTCCATGCCGTCGAGGATTTGGGTTTGGTGGGGCTGAAGCTTGGACCGATCTACGCGGGTTTCGATCCACGAGACGATCGCTGCCGGTGCGTCTACGAATACTGCCAGGACCGAAATCTGCCGGTCTTGTTCCATACCGGGACCACGTTCAATCGCGAGGCGCCGCTAGGGTTCAGCCGTCCGTGGCTTTTCGACGAAGTGGCCATAGAGTATCCGGGCCTGCGGATGGTGCTGGCCCATCTGGGGCACCCGTTTTACGACGAGTGCCTCGCCGTTATCCGGAAGCACCCGCACGTGTACGCGGACATCGCGGCGTTGTACTATCGGCCATGGCAGTTCTACAACATGATGGTTCTCGCGCAGGAGTATAAGGTGACGCACAAACTACTATTCGGCACGGACTACCCGTTTGCCACGGGCAACGAATCGATAGAAGGTGTAAGGAACGTTAACCGGATCATCGGCGACAGCTCGTTACCCCGTGTCTCGGCCGAACTGGTCGAGCAGATTCTGGACCGGGATGCGCTGGCCCTTCTGGGGATCCAACCATGAAAGCGCTTCAGTTCCAGTCTGTCGGCCAGCTTGAGCTTGTGGAGGTCGGCGCACCCACGATTCGCGCTGACGAGCTGTTGGTCCGTACCGGCGCCGCGACTATCTGCACGTCCGATCTGAACGACATTCGTGCCAATCCCTTCGGCATCCCGCTTCCGACAATCATGGGTCACGAAGGTGCGGGCACGGTTGCTGAGGTCGGCCGCAACGTAGCGGGCTTCAAGCCGGGCGACCGCGTAGCCACGCATCCGGTCCATCCGTGCGGCGAGTGTCTGAATTGTTCGCGAGGCATGGGGCACCTGTGCAGTTCGATGGGACATTTCGGCCTGAACATGCCCGGCACGTTCGCCGAGTATTATGTCGTGCGCCAAGACCGGGCGCGAGTGCTGCCGCAAACGGCATCCTTTCAGGTTGCCTGCCTGGCTGAACCGATCTGCGTGTGTTTGCAGGCTTTGCATCAGGCGCGAGTGGCGAAGGACGATGCGTTGCTGATCCTGGGCGACGGGCCGTTCGGCGTGATCATTGCGCGGCTCGCCGTTGCGTACGGCCAGGAACACACGGTGATCGCGGGGCATCATGACTTCCGTCTTTCGTTCGCGCGCGACGCCGTTCGGGTCAACACGAAGCATCTTGCCGATCCGACTGAACGCTTGCGTGAATGCGCATCCGGTGCGGGTTACGGTGCCGTGATTCTGGCTGTAGGCTCGGCCGAAGCCGTCCGGATGGGCCTGGCGCTGTTGCGGCCCCAAGGCAGGCTTGTGCTGTTTTCGGCGGTTCCATCCCCAACGCCGATCGACCTTGTGGCGGTGCACGTGCGCGAGCTGGAAATCGTCGGCGCATGCAACGACGAGAACCGATTGGACGAAGCCGTCGGCTTGCTCACGGACAGCAAGCTGGCTGCGGCGGAACTGGTCACTCACGAGTTTGCTGTGGAGGCCTACCGCGAGGCCTTTGATCTGGCAAGCAGCGGACACGCCGATGCCATGAAGGTTGCCCTGACGTTTGGAGACGCACGCACACGATGAAGATCACGGACGTGGAAGCCATCATCCTCGATACGGGAAAGAACTATGCCGATCCGTCCGAAGCGGGCGAATCGCACGGCGTGCGGTTCGTCTGCCTTTTGCGCGTAGCCACCGACGAGGGGTTCGTCGGCTGGGCGGACGTGGAGACTCAGCCTCACGTGGCCAAGGCGATCGTGGAGGCACCTTCGGGCGGGCAGGTGGGTTTCGAGTCGATCCGTGCGGCGCTGATCGGCGAGGACCCGCTCGAGCGTGAACGACTGTGGCAGAAGATGTATCGCTACCTGGCTTACTATGGCCGCGCGGGCGCCGGTATGCACGTCATCTCCGCGGTGGATCTGGCGCTGTGGGATATTGCGGGCAAGGCGTTCGGGCAGCCGGTCTGGGCGCTGCTGGGTGCGAAGTACCGTGACAAGGTCAAGGCCTATGCTTCGACACTGTTTCGGCCGAGCGCAGACGATATGAAGCGGGCTGTGGCCGGTTACGTCGAACAGGGCTTTCGAGCGATCAAATTCGGCTGGGGTGTATTCGGATATGATCTCGCGCTCGATGTATCGCTCGTCGAGGCGGCCCGTCAGGAGGCGGGCGCCGATGTCGATTTGATGGTCGACGGTGGTTGGTTCGGCGTCTCGCACGACAATCCGTTCAAACCGCGACCCGTCAAAGAGTGGATTCGCCTCGTGCGCCACTTAGAGGAGTTGGAGGTTCTCTGGTTGGAGGATTTCCTGCATCCGGACAACCTCGAGGGGTATGCAGCCGTGGCGGAGGCGGCGACGACATTGCGGATTGCGGCCGGCGAACAACTGTCGGGAGTTCGCCAGTTCAGCCGCGCGGCCACTGAGGGCAAACTCGACGTCCTTCAGCCGGACTTGAGCCGATGCGGAGGTTTGACGGTCGGCAGGCAGGTCGCGGATCTGGCGACGCAATTGCAGATCGAGTGCGTGCCGCACGCCTGGCTTACCGACCTCCTCAAGGCGGCTTCGCTGCACCTGAACGCGTATCTGATGCATTCGCTGTATCTGGAGTACAACGTTTCGTCTTCGGCAGTTTTACGCGAGTTGTGCACCAGTTCCATCGAAATGGTCGACGGCTTTGTCCCGGTGCCCGACGCCGCCGGGCTGGGCGTGACTGTGGACGAAGACGTTGTAAGGCGTTTCCGCGTACAATCGTCGACGTGACTGACGCACGCATCTTGCCGGAACCGCGCCGAAGAAGCGACGTGATCGCCGACGGGCGTCTGCCTCCTCAAACAAGGATACGCGATGAGGGATTTGATCATACTGGGAACCGGCGTGCACGCCCGCGAGATGGCGGAGATTGTGGAGCGCGTAAACGGTGTCGAGCCCACGTGGCGGCTGCTCGGATACATAGCTGGGCCCGGTGGCGCACGGCACGTCGGGAAGGTGTTTAACGGCCATTCGGTGCTGGGCTGCGGGAATTGCATTGCCGAATATCCCGATGCCTGGTTCATTCCCGACAATGAGTTTCCTGCCTCGGTTGACGTGCGTCGCGAAAGGCTGGCCACGCTCATCGATCCGTCATGTTTTGTCTCGCGAACGGCAAGCATCGGCGCGGGCTGTGTTCTATACCCGAACTGCTTTGTTGGCCTTCGTGCGGTGTTGGGGGACAGAATCTTTGCGTTAAGCGGCAGCGTCGTCAACCATGATGACACGCTCGAGGACCGGGTCGTCCTATGCAGCGGGGTGGTTCTGGCTGGCAGTGTACACGTCGAGGCTGATTCGTACCTGGGTCAGGGATGCATGATCCGACAGACTCTGCGCGTTGGTCGGGGTAGTCTGATCGGTATGGGCAGCGTTGTGGTGACCGACGTTCCGCCTCACAGCGTGATGGCCGGGAATCCGGCGCGCAAACTGAGAGATCGGCGCGACAAAGCGTGATGGGGCAGCGCGCGGTAGCCGGTTGTCCTCGCACACGGGTCGCTGCCACGTCTGGCGCGTACGGGATCCTGCCGGCCTTGGCGCGGTCGGCGAACCGCGGGCACGCAGCGAATCCATTGCTTATTTGGGGATGGGCGTTCCGATCGTCCCGTTACGTTGTGGGTGACTTTGTGCCTGCTGAGCTAGGGTAACGGCATTCCGGATCGGGTTGTCACTCAACGGGACGGGCGGCCGGATCGACAAAAAATCGCGGATCGATAGTCTCGTCGAACCGAACGCCGATTTCATAGACTTCAGCCTTGACATAGCGGCAGCGGGCTATGGCTCCGGTAACATGCTGGTCCTGCGTGTGTCTGTCGACCAGGCGGACTTGGCAGTGCGTGCCGATGTCGATGGGATTCGTATGCAGAAAGGCGACACCCCCGGCGCTTAAGTTTCTGGCGGAGACAAAGAGGGTGGCCTCTTCGCCATCGTGAAAGAGCGTAACGCATATACGTCGTACTCGGTACCGATAACGCTCGTGTCTGCGCCGCGATCGCAACATCCGGTACAGTCGGTCGTGAGGTTTACTGTCTTGATCTAACTGGTCGAGGATTTGATCCACGTCTGCGGTGTCGAGCCTGCCTCGTACACAAATGGCTTTCTGTAAGGAACGTATCACCGCACACCTCAGCCGCTGCCGGCGATGGCATTGGAGTTATATATCGGCTGTTTGCCCTCGCAACTTCGCCTCTGCGCGACGCTGCGTCGATGCTCTTGGAGGGGCAGGACGAACGTCCGCACCGGACGTGTAAGGGTTACCCCCTATCCCGCCGTTCTGGAAAACGAGAACGACTCATCGTGGCCGAGCCCATAATACCGGCATGGCCTCGACCAGGCTCCGACGGTGCCGTTGCGGTCCAGCCGCTGGAACGGCCCGGCGCAACCGACCCGCCGGACACACGGATCGACCGTATGCGTTTGGGCGCCCCGCTATGACTTTTCCGGGACGTTTCCACTCCCACTGGTACCGCGCAGGGCATAGTGGTCAGTATCAATGTGGCTCTGGTCGGTGCGCGTTTGCATCGCCAGAGGAGGGTCGGGGCGATTAAGATGGCCAGGCGTGACCGGGGTAGACCGGCTGTGTGGTCAAGCCCTAGGCCGGATACGAACGGTGTGGCGGTAATGAAAGGGGCCGGCATGGCGCCGGCCCCGTCGCTTACCTCGCGAACTGAACTGAGCAGAAATCGATAGACTGTTGGGCTTCGGCAGTCGCAGGTAGTTTCCGACCTGGCAACGAACCCGTGCAGGTCATCCTGCGACATTCAGCCGGCACGTCACCCACCGGCGAGCGTCCCTTTGGGCTGACCGGGCCTATCTGCGTCTATCGTCTGCTACTACTCGATGTCCAAGGCGTCGGACGTGCTGGTGAACGAGTCGTTGAGCTGGCCGCCCAATATGGCCAAGGTGCCCAAGCAGGCCACGATGATCAGGGCGAGCATGACCCCGTACTCGGTCGCCGTAGGCCCGTCTTCGCTTCTGAAGAACTTCTTCGCATTCGTCCACAGAGTTTTCATAGCCTCTCTCCCTTCACTTATGTTTGCTGTATTGGCGGATTTACCACATTCTCCGAATCAACAGGCGGGATGACTGTTGTCACCCGAACTACGTGAGCGTTGTGGGGTTGGCTTGGCAGAAGAAGCGGCAGTTGGCAGGCTTACTGAAGATTACGTTGCGCCCCCGGCGAGCCGCTTTGTTTAATCCATAGGCGTGGTGAAAGGCGAAGGCAAGGGTGCCGCCGCACTTTTTTCACGCAGGAAACTGAATTGCCGAATGCCTGGTCTTCTCACCCGGAGGGCAGCGCGCAGCGATACGGCTATTGGCTGCGCGAGATCCCGTGTTTTATCGCCCGGTCGGTCGGGTCGGTTCAGTGTGTGCACTGCTCACAGTTGATGGCGCGGACGCAAAGGCATTTACGATAAAAGACCGGGCGGGCGTGCCGCGTAGAGGTCGAGATGCTTCGTCATAGCATATCTGGCGCTGACGGACGGCGGTTGCCCGCAAGGTGACACGCGAGTCCTCATATGGACGGGTCCTGCCAATGCGGACGGACTTTGCTCTTGGCCAGGACGCGTGAGCAACAGCGGAGCCTGTTTAACTCGCAAGCCGGCCGGGAGAGTCCCAGAATTAGTGGCGCGTTTGATCGCTGTGCGTGGTTGCCGCCGGACTTGCGCGAAAGCGGCGAAGACGGCTTGACCTGCTGGTCGGATCGTGCCTACTGTTTGATTGACACGCCGTAAGAATGGGGCAGCAAAACCGTTGACGCCAAATTCCCGGCCATGCAGCACGCCGACGCGTGCGAGGTATTGGGTACAGGGTGTTGGGTTTACGTCTTGGATAGGTGCACACGTTCATGGCACTAACCTACGTTGAAGAAACGAAGATGCGACGTCAGATCATGTCCTGGCTGGCGACGGCGCGGCAGTCGGGAGGCACCGACGCGCATGGTATCAGGCGACGGACGCTTCGGACCGATTGGCGACCGTTTTTCCAGATCGGCGTCGACGAGCCGAGGCGGGTATCAGGCCGGTCATACTCCTATGCCCAGGGCATCAATCTGAGTGACCACGGGGTGGCGATTCGGTCGCCGCAGGCCCTGCAAAAGAATGTATCGCTCTGGCTGCGTCTGGCGGACGGATGCGCGACACGTTGCTGGGTGCCGGCCCGAGTGGTTTACGCTACGAGGGTCTCGGCGGGCTATGCGATTGGCCTGGAGTTTGCGTTCAACCGGGCTGAAGGTGCGTAGACTCGCGACTGGGATCAGGATGTCAGCCTTCCGTCGGAGGCGGGCCACTTCTTTCGAACACTTACGGTAGCTTTTCGGGACGCAGGATTGCTGCCTGCGCCTATGAGCGGCATTGCGCGACAGCCTCCGCGCTGCTGACGCCGGCTTATGCTATGACGGTGCCTGGTTGGCCAGATGGTCGAGCAACTCGGCGACGCGAACGGTGGCGAAGGTGGTGGCGCTGTCGGACATGGCGTAGGGGATGATGAGCTGGTCGCGGTGGATCATGCTGCCGCAGGAGTAGACGACGTTGGGTACGTAGCCGTCGCGTTCGGCCGGGGCCGGGGTGATGAGGGGCTCTCTGAGCTGTCCGATCACGCGTGCCGGATCGTTCAGGTCGAGTAAGGCAACGCCGATGCAGTACTTGCGCATGGGCCCGACACCGTGGGTGACGAGCAACCATCCCTTAGGCGTTTCGATAGGTGAGCCGCAGTTCCCGATCTGGACGTATTGCCAGGGGAAGGCCGGCCCGCAGATTCGATCCGCTTCGTTCCAGAAGCGGATATTCTTCGACCGCATCAAAAAGAGGTTTCGGCCGTCGAAGCGGGAGATCATGGCGTACCAGCCGTTGAGCCTGCGCGGGAACAGGGCGAGACCCTTGTTCTGGACGTAGCGCCCGTGAAGCGGCGTGACTTCGACGGGGCGGAAATTGGTCGTGGTCATCAGCATCGGCAGGACGCGAAAGCCGTTGAAGGCGGTGTAGACCCCGTGGTAGGTCGCCGTGCCGTCGTCGTCGACGAAGCGGACGAGGCGCATGTCCTCCATGCCGCGGCTTTCGTTCTCGGTGGCAGGGAAGATCACGATTTCCGAAGGGCAGGTATTCTCGGGCAGTCGCAGAAGGTAGTCGGATCGTGCCAGCCACCTGAGGCTTTCGGCTGATTCGTCGAGCAAAGGGGGCTGAGGGTCGCGCTGGGTGAGTTCGTCGAGGACACGGTCGACCGCGTCGTCGGTGAATCGGTCGGGCAACATGTCCAGGATGTCGCCCACGGTGTCGTTATACGCCCCCATTTCGATGAGCTTCTCGAAAAAGGATTGCTTCTCGTTGACTTGGTCCTCCGCCGGCTTGAGGCTTCGGGCGTAGGGGCTGACCGGGGCCACGGTGATATGGCCGGCGGAGTCGATGAGGCCGCAACGAAAGACGATGCTGGAGACGTGCCCCTCGCCTGTAGCCCGCAGGCTCATAAGAAACCGGATCGAGCCGGGCGGCACGCCATCCTGGTATGGGTGCGGCACGATCGAGGGGTTGAACAAAGCGGCCGACTCGAAGGAGTACTCGCTGGTGAAGTAGGCACCCATGAGCAATTGCCGGTCATCGCTGAGATTCGCGCCCTCGGGCAGGTGCTCGGCCACGCGCTGGTAGTGACTCCTGAACGTCGAAGCGAGGTCGTGGTGGCGCCCGGCGAAGAACTCGTTTACCTCGCCGAGCAGCCGTTTGACCTCAGGCTCGTCAAGTTGCATCGCGAGGTCGATGATCTTTCGAAGGCGTGGCGGCTCGCCGGGAAGAAACAGGCGTGTGATGACGCGGCGGGCGTCGGAGGTGAACCGCAGGGGGATTCGCGTTATCTCGAGCTGTTTGCTTTCCATACCGTATCACCACACTGCGTCGACGAAGCGTCCGGGAGGCCCCACGCCCGGACGCTCGAGGGAACATCATATCCGATCGTGGCGGCAGGATGTAGCGCATTGCTTTGGTGGGGTGTTCTCCAATCGGTAGGCCGAGGCCACTGAGATCAGTTGAGCTTACCGTCGTCGGATTGCCCCGCGTCGCACAGCGGCGCTGGTCAGGCGGTTCGCGGGTTGCAGTCGTCACACAAAAGACTCAGAATATCCGGCGAGGCCCTAGGCCATTGCGGCGGCCAACACGCCGGGGATTGCAGGATGGATGAATACGATCGAATCGACGCGGCTATCTATGACTGCTACGCCACGGGGGTCGCTGGCGACGTGGCGTTCTACGTGGACGAGGCCAAACGCATCGGCTCGCCCGTCCTGGAACTGGGCTGCGGGACGGGGCGCATTCTCATTCCCGTCGCCGAGGCGGGGAGCGACGTTGTCGGCGTCGATCGCTCGCCATCCATGCTTGCCGTGGCCCATGTCGCCCTGCTGCACCCACGCACCTTGTACGAAAGTCAGCGAACGCTGGGTCTGACGAACAGCAGCACATCACGCGACTGATCGTAACGGGCGACGCCTACCAGCGAGACCGAGTCCACGGGAAGCGAAGCACTGTTGGCGAAGTGTACAACGCGGTACGACGGGCCGTTCAGGAACGCGGTGAACAGTTCGTTTACCTGGTAGGGGCTGATTGCGTGTTCGACGTCTGCCATAGCCATCTGAGCACGCTGCAGCGCTTGGATCATCTGGATGTCAGTCAGTGCACGATCCGAGACTGGCGCGGGCGTGGTTTCGGCCTCTTCGTGTCTGCTTGGCGTTTGCCGAGCGGACGCGTCGGCGGCATGCCGACTTGCCGGCGCCAGAGCCGGCAGCGTCTCGCCCAGGGACGCTCGAAGGTCGACGAGCACAGCGTTCCGCGACTCGTCAAAGACCGGCTGGACCTCCAAGGTCACACCGTCGATGAGCTGGCGCACCACCGGGTCGTACACGCTGACACGCTCCTGCACGACCGGTTGCATTCCTGCGATGACGTTGATTTGCCTTCCTGAAGTGATGGCGACCCGCTGACCGTCAAAGCCTGTAAGGGCGACTCGCGCGACGGTGATCCGGTCTTTCCTTGCCTGAATAAGGCTTTGGAATTTCTCGGGTTCAAACGCCGTATGCTCCATCAAACCATCCAGGGCACTGCTGTTGGAACCCTCGGCTGGGATGATGAAGTAGGCGTAGATTTGGATTTTTCTGGCCGCCGAGGCCTTCAGCAAATTCAATAACTTTTCGACTGCTGCGATCACGTCGGCCCGATTGGCCACCACAAGTTGACCGCCATAGTAGTGAAGCGCACCCAGTCCGCCGCTGGTGCGCTGCCAGGAATCGGGGGCTACAACGTCAGCGATGATCTGCATCAAACGTTCGGCGTTGGTTGCTGCCCGTTCTGCCTCGAAGGGCGTCGTGTCTTTCGCGTCCTCCGTTCTACCGGAAGTGTCAACACCGCGACGCAGGGCCGTGCCGGGTCCATACAGGTCATCGCTGCGCAGGTCGCTGAATACGGCCCGGTAGTCCGGTACCTCCAACAGCAGCGCCCGAATGTCGAATACACGCGTCACCAAGTCCTGCGAGGGCGCCTCCTGGGCGTAGACGGGTACGGCCACAGATAGCGCTACGACGACAGTCAGCCACAGAGCGCATGTTCCGAAGAGGTCTTTGTGTGCAAGCGACATGATCGAGTCTCCTTTGCGTGAACGTCGGGTAACTTCGTTTCATGGTCTGTCGGCCGCAAGGGGGCAGCCAGTACCTCAACCGTCAGGCGCCGCTCGGTAAGCGTTCGGTGAGAGGGTTTTGCCCGGGCGTTGAACGGGTCGGTTCCCCGCACGACCTTCGGCCCTTTGTCACCATCGGGCGTCCTTTCCGACGGCTGGATAGTCTGCTTCGTCTGCCGGCGAGTTTTGCTCGCCAGAGCCACGTGGGGTGCGACTGCGAAGATGGGTACCCGCGGTCTTGGGTACTCCACTACCCTGGTCGACGATGCCTTCCGCGAGGCCATCCATACGGCGAGTTGCTGGACGGGGGATAACTCGGACGGAGGCACGACGTGGGTTGCCGCGCGCTCCGGAGGACGGACTGCGGCGATGCGTCGCGTTGGCGGGGCGTCGCGCCCGGGGGAGATCAACAGAACGGCCAACAGTATGGCGGCCGCCGCCGACAACCCTGCAGAGATCCGCACCACACGTCGCCGCCGGCGAGCCGCTTCGAGGGTTTGGTGAACTCGCTGGATCAGGTCCGGCGGTGGCGGTTGGAGGCGTTGGCCGGCCTCGCCGAGCAGGCGGTCAATCCGTTGCTGTCGTCCCAACTCATCGCGGCACGCTGCGCACCGCTTTAGATGTGCCTCAAACTCAATGCGCTTATCCCGGCTGAGGGAGTCTCCGATGTAGGCGTCCAAATTATGGCACGTCAGGTCGTCCATCTTTTCGCCTCAACACTGCTGCTCGAAAGTGCCGAACTGGCATCGCATCGCCTTTCGAGCCAACGAGAGACTCGCTTTGGCCGCCTGGGAAGTGATTTCGAGCACCTGGGCGACCTCATCCAAGCGCATGGCCTCAACGGCTGAAAGATAGAGCACCTGTCGTTGTCGAGGCGGTAACGAATCCATCATCCGAAGTACCTCACGAAGAGTCTCCCTCTCGGCCATCGCCTCGCCGGGCTCTTGGACGGTTCCAGGCACGTCATCCGGCAAGGGGCGTACGCCCGTGTGGTGGCAGGCTCGGCTCCGCAATCTGTCTCGCCATACGTTCGTGGCGATGCGGAGCAGCCAGACGCGCACAGACTGGGGGTTCCGCAGCCGCCGTCGGCTCCGCCAGGCCCGCAGGAACGTCTCCTGAACGATATCTTCGGCCACGTGGTGATCATGGGTCAGACGCAACGCATATCGGTACACCCGTGGGACATATTCAGGCAGCAGGTCTTCCACAAGCCCGCCTCGCTTTGCCGCCAGGCCCGCCCGGTCATGCCGCGGCGGCCCCGTGGCAAGCGATCCTCATGTTTCTTTTCCGAAATGTAAAGACGTGCCAAGCGGCAGAAAGTCAAAGACTTTCTTCGGCGAAAAGTCACTCTGCGGGCCAGCACCTTCTGCAAGAGGGGCTGGCGTGTCGGGTGGGCGCATGACCTGATTGGCTGTTACGAGTATGCTTGCCGGGCAGACGCGGCAAGCAGGCCGGTTTTCGGGCGGTCGAGCTGTGGGAGGCCGCAAGATGGCACAGGCGGATATGCTCTCAAGGATCGTCAGCCGACCCCGCGGACGCAAACTGCGGTTTGCGGCTGGTGTGTTTGGGCGGGTTGTGATCGAATAGTCGACTGCACTGGGTCGAATGACGCGCGCGACGAATATCCTGTTGGTCGGGCCTCCGGGCGTGGGCAAGACGACGGTGGTGATGCGCCTGGCGGCGCATCTGAAAGACCGAGCCGTTGCCGGGTTCTACACGCAGGAGATACGAGAAGCCGGCCGGCGCCGGGGTTTTCAGGCCGCCACGTTCGCGGGCGAGACGGCCGTGATGGCCCACGTCGATTTCCGCGGCACGCATCGCGTCGGCCGCTACGGCGTGGACGTTGCGTCCTTCGAGCAGCTCGTGTTGCCCCAGCTTGCCCGTGGGCACGCGATCATGTTGATCGACGAGATCGGCAAGATGGAGTCCTTCTCGTCGCGTTTTGTGGAGGCTGTTGGGCGGCTTCTCGACGGTCCGACGCTGGTGGTTGCGACGGTGGCCATCCGCGGCGGCGGATTCATCGCGCAGGTCAAGGTGAGGAGCGACACCGAGATATGGCAGGTGACTCGGCAGGATCGAGACGAGCTGCCACAGCGGCTCGCGCGTCGTCTCGTCTCGACGCGAAGCGACTGAACCAGCCGTAAAGTAAGGCCAAGGGCGCGTGCTCTATGGCGTTCATCGGTGAAGTCATCGAGGTGGAGACCGAGGGCGAGCCGAAGCGCCCCACGCGCTTTGTGTGGCGAGGCCGTTCGTATCGGATCGAGCACATCTTGGCTAGTTGGCACGACGCCTCGATGCCCAACCAGCTTCGTCGACCAAGGTGGACCATGCGTCGGCACCGCAACTACTACCACGTTCAAACCGACGGCGGCGAGCGTTTCGAGATCTACCTGGACCGCGGCAAGAAACGGCCCGAGTGGGTGCTCCTGCGCTCTCTGGGACCAGAGCCTGATCGTACGTCCGGGAGCGACTGAGGTGCCTGCCCCGCCCGAGCGTCTGGCGGGTATCCTAACAGGGATTCTGCCCCGGTACGCTGTGTACTGACTGATTGAAGTGTGGTACCCGGCTGTTATGTCGGACCGCCTCCGACGTCTTGGTAGATGTTGATGCAGCCGTTGCGACAGAGCTGACTTGGCTCGTCGCAGGCACACAGAGCCAAACAGGGCGCCCGGCTTGGTCGATTGGGATGACATTCTGGCCGTCCACGGTCCGGCCGTCTGGCGGGGGGCTTACCGCCTGCTGGGCAACGCCGACGACGCGGACGACTGCCTTCAGGGCGTGTTTCTGGCGGCGCTGAAGACGTCGCGCCGACGGACGGTCCGGGACTGGCCGGCCTTGCTGAAGACTCTGGCTGCGAACTGGGCGGTGGATCGTCTTCGCCGACGTGTCCGTCGCGGCGGGTGGATGCGGGAAGACCCACCGTTGGCGGGGCTAACGGCCTCGACACCCCCTCCGGACCAGGCAGCCCAGACACAGGAACTGAGTGAGCGCCTGCGATCGGCGCTGGGCGAACTGCCCAGACGGCAGGCTCAGGTGTTCTGCCTGTGTTGTATCGAGGGTTGGGCGCACAGCCAGGTTGGTGAGGTCCTTGGGCTGCGGACATCCCATGTGACGGTGCTGCTGCATCGAGCGCGGAACAGATTGCGCGAACTTCTCGCTCCTGCAACTGTCGAGCGGGACGAGCGTGAGGTATCGCCATGAGCAAAAAACACAACAACTCGCACCGTGACGTGGTCGACGAGGCGGCCCGACAATTGTCGAGCGCAGCCGTGGACGAAGCCCGTCTATTGGACGGTCTGGCCAAGACGCGTGAAGCGTTGGCGGCGGCGCAGACCAAGGGCGGCGTTGCGGGCGAGTTCCAGCGACAGGATTGGAGGCGCAGGATGACTTCGCATTGGCGCAGATGGGTGGCGGTGGCAGCGGTCCTGGCGATCTCTCTGGGCATGTTTAACTGGCTCCTGCCCGACGGGAGCACGTCGGGCGTGACGTTCGCAGAGGCGTTGGCGAAGATTCGGTCGGTTCGAAGCCTTACATACAAGATGACCGCGCCGGTCGATGACGCTGGGGTGTCTCCGGTGTTCGAGGTGATGGAACTGCCGTCGGGAAAGGTCCGTATTGTGTACCCGGGGGGTTCGGTCCAGATCAAGCACCGTGGGCATCCGACGATGCTGCATCTCTTTCCGGCCGCAAAGCGTGCGACACTGACGACCTATACGCACTTGGAGTTCGGCATGAGCACGCTGCAACGGCTTACGGAGATACGAGACGAGACGGGCGAGTTGCTCGGCGTCGAGCATCGCGATGGTCGCACCGTCTCGGTTTTTCGAGCACCGTGCGAGGACGATCAGCAGTTGGCAATAACGGTGTGGATCGATCATGAGACGGGCCTTCCTGTTCGTGCAGAAATGGCGCAAAGGATGGCGACAGAGCCGGGGCGTCCGATCGTGTTCTCCGACTTCGCTTACGATGCGCCGCTTGACGAATCGCTTTTCAGTCTGACGCCGCCGGACGGCTATACGGTGGAGGAGAGGACCGTTGATGTGGCCGATCGACCCGAGCCGACCGAGGCCGATCTGACGCAGATATTAGCAGTGTGGGTGGATTTGACCGACGGTGTCTTTCCTGCCGAATTCTCCCATATGGCGTTTGCCAACGACATGAATCGAATGCGCAGCCGTATGGGTGAAGATGCCGCGAAGGAGAGAGTTAGACAGTTGCTGGGCAAGCACTTCGCCGGCGAGACCGAGCGCAAAGGCCGAGACGCGCTCCCGCTTATGTTTGGGGCGTTCCAGTTCGCTCGAGAATGTGAGCAGTGGCGATATGCTGGCGACGGTGTTGAGCTGGGTGATGGGAAGACCCCGGTCTGCTGGTGGAAAAGCCCGGGCGCCGACACCTTCCGCGTTGTGTACGGCGACCTGACCATACGGGATGTGGCCCCGAGTGGCCTGCCCGATACGCCGTAAGCAGTCGTCTGCGCGAACCGCTTGCGCGTGACGTGGGCGTGCCCCTCAGCCGACGGGGATCACAACTCAACCCGAAAATCCCCCGGCGGCCGTCTTCATGACGTCGTCCAGGTCGCGGAGTTGATCGGCCGAGAGGACCTGCGGCCGTTGATAGGTGCTCAGATGACGTTCGACCTCAGCGTGGCTGCGCTGACGCAGGTCGGGATAATCTGCGGCCGGGTCCTGCACCTGGGTTCTATCGATGACCGGGCCGGGAATATGGTGCTCCTGTCGGAAGTACTTCAGCGTGTGATCGGCTGTAAGGAGATTCTCCTGGCTAATCAATTCCTCGAACAGCGCGTCGGCGGGAAAGTCCTCGCAAACCTCCATACCCGCGACCAATCTGCGGGCCATGGCGCAGATCTCCGCATCGAAGACGAGTTTTTCGAGTGACTGGCAACTCTCGAAGTAGAGCATGCCCGGCCCGGAGACGCTGTTGATCCCCGCCAAGGCGGCCAGGTAGGCTCCCGTGCCCGATTCGAAGCCGGCCTGACCATCGAGGAACTTGCTGTCGCTCATGCCGATGTAGGCCTGGGTGGGCAGCCCCAGGTGCTTGCCGATCTCGACGTAGGCGCAGTCGATCATCTGCGCCTCGACCGAGCAGATCGTGGCCGCCATCGTGCGCATGTCGAAGACCCCCGGCGAGCCGCCGTAGACGATCGGCGCACCAGGACACGACGCCTGCGAGATGACGATTCCGCTGAGGGTCTCAGCCGTGTGCTGGATGACGGCGCCGACCAGCGAAATGGGCGCCACCAATCCACATAGCGGCATGGCGATGAACTCGACCGGTATGCCCAGTCGGGCGCACTTCATGGTGTTGTCGGCCGTCACGTCACTCCACTTCAGCGGCGAGGTGGGGCAGCACGAGAACATCGCAAAGGGCTTTTCCCTTAGCGCCTGGCGCGTGCCGCGAATCGCCAACTGCAAGTCGGCCATGACGTCGAAGCCGTTGATGCTGAACGCACCGGTGACTATGGGCTTGGTGGAGGTTTTCAGCAAGGCGTAAAGGCGGATGCTGTCGCCGATGCGCTCGGGCACGTCGCTCGGCACTACGGCGGTGGATGAAAAATCGATGGGATCCAGTTGCTCGACCAGTCGGCTGTATTGCAGCATGTCCTGGGTGGTAGTCGGCCTCATACGGTTGGTGCCGTAGTCCAGCATCTTGATCGCAGCCGAGCCCGGAGTGAAGTGCACGTTGTCGCCCGACAGGTCGCAGTGATTGGTCCCCTCAATGTTCCACAACTTCACCTGCCGCGGCGCCGACCCCAGAGCCCAGTCTATGACCTCGCGGGGAAACCACACTCGGTGTCGATCGAGGGCAACCTTGCATTTAAGGTCGGCCAGGATCCGCAGCAGCTCAACGTGATGGAGGGCAACCCCTTTGGTCTCGAGCAGCTTGCAGGCCTCCTGCACGATCCTCTTGATGAGGTCTTCACTCAAGAATCTCAGTCTCGGTCTCATGGGCAACGCCCTCCAGTTGATGTGGTCACCACCCGCGCCACTCCGCACAGGGTACATCGTATACGGAGAAACCACCCTACTCAGCCGACGCAAGCTCGATCACCAGCTTCGGCCGCAACGACACGTCGGCATACTCGCTGGACCGGAAGCGGTTGGCTGCGGTGAGGTACTCCGGCTCGCCCATCAGCAACAGGCCCCGGTTGCTCGCCGGCTGATCGATCCACTTGCGGACTGCGTCGGTGACATCCCATACCATCCACTCGTCCACGCCGGCCGCGCTCTTGACGCTTCGGGCGACGACGGCCGACGCATAGGTGCCGCCGGGCGTCCAGCTCTGTGCAGCGGCGTTGCCGTTCCACACCACGCCGTCTTCCGTCCAGGGCTCGCCCAACTCGTGAGCTTCATACGTGATCGATCGTCCGTGTTCGTCAAAGTTGTACAACTTGAGTTTGGCGCAGCCAATCGCCGCGTGAGGCGCGATGCCGGACACGTCGAAGCGGATCAACGTTCGCTGACGCTCCGACCCGTCCCAGTAGCCGTAGTACGCCGATATCCACAGGTGCTCCTCCTGGCCGAAGTTGACGTCGGGGTGGGCGTCGTCGATGTGCGTGTCGACACACCCGGTGTAGCCGTCGGTCCCGTTTTGCAGAACCATCGCCCCCTGTGGATCGGCCGCGTCAACCACCGCAGCAACCGGTCGGGCCGCGACGGGTCTGGTCTCGGCCGCGTTGAGGTCGACCTCACGAACGAGTTGCTCGGCCTTGCGAACCATGCCCTCGACGATCAGGTTGCAGGTCTCGCGCCCCAAGGCCAACGAGGCTTCCGTGCGAGGGTCCTCACCCATGACGCCGATCAGCGGTTCGGCCTGGCGACCCCGGTACACGCTAAGATCCACACACCCCGGCCAGAGGTACCACATGTACGACGTCTCCCACTTGCCGGCATGATCGCCTCCGGCGCTTGGACCGCCCCCGGCATAGTGATACTCGCGGCCGACATAGGCCTTGGTCTCTTTGAAGCGCTTGTTAAACTCCTCGACAACGTCACTAACGCGCGCTTGCAGCGGATAATGCCCGCTCACCAAGCAGACAGCCTTGATGCCCATCG
>Ga0315553_10001672_pt1 | contig 18211 bp, 19 predicted proteins | sample SalMarSW160140MG_FD_203099 | JGI IMG/M metagenome (GOLD analysis project Ga0315553, IMG submission 203099) | Salt marsh sediment microbial communities from the Plum Island Ecosystem LTER, Massachusetts, United States - Salt Marsh Sediment SW1601-40 ... | reverse complement strand
GCTCATCCCATGGCTGACGATGTGATCGTTGTGCACGCTGCGCCCCTGGCTAGTAGATGGCTCGTCACAAAGCCACAGCAAAGGCTCAAGTAGTCACGCCACATGAAGCGAGACGAGTTCGTCAAGAAAGTCGCCGCGATGTGCGGCCCGACAGAGGCGGAAGCAGTTCATCAACTAGCCAAGCTACCTCCAAAGCAGCGCTACAGGGCAGCGCAGAAGATGGGCCAGGCCGCGGCCGACTACGGTCTCATGGAGTTCCTCTCGTCCTTGCTCGACGAAGACCTGATCGACGACGTGTCAGCCGTCTTGGAGAGAGACAGCAGCCATGATGACGGTGAGGAACTGCTGAAACGTCTGTGGGCCCGTCTGCTCCTTTTGCTCAGCCCAGAGGCCAAAGATGTGCTATACGCCCACAACCAACTGCGGCTGATGTTGGACAGCAGAGTGCAGCGAGCACCTGCGGACTCCACAGGTAGCGTAGACAGGGCCTATCAGAGCGCCCTCAACAACGCGCGAGCGGTGCTGGCTACCACTGAAGACGTGGAAGACGATACCGCCATCACCGCCTGATCGCCCTCAGCACCAAACACTTCCCGATTCACAGGGCACCGTCTATCAGTCCCTACGCGTCGAAGAGCGGGAGTCAGAGACCAGGCTCTTCGACCATAGCCGAAGTTCATCTCGCACTCTCGCTCGCACGCCGTCAGGCGTCCCGGGCTACGGGTCGAGGCTACAGACTGCCTAACCGACGCGCGCTCGTTGCCGATCACGGATGGTCCGTTTCCGCCAGCAGCTAGCAGGAGACAAAGGAGGTTTCGATGACCGTCAAGATCGTGACCGACAGCACCTGTGATCTACCCCAGGATGTGCTCGAGAAGTACCGAATCAAGGTCATCCCACTCTACGTCAACTTCGGCCTCCAGAGTTACCTCGATGGCGTCGAACTGTCACGCCAGGAGTTCTACGAGATGCTGCCCGGTAGCGACACCTTCCCCACCACAGCGGTACCGGGGCTGCCTGCCTTCTCCAAAGTCTACGAAGACTTGGCGGCCCAGGGAGCCGACCAGGTCGTCTCCATCCATATCGCTAGCACCCTCAGCGCCACCTGTGACGTAGCTCGCAAGGCAGCCGAGCAGACAGACTCCATCCCCGTGACCGTCTTCGACGCCGGGCAGGTGACTGTGGGAACGGGCCTCGCGGCCATCGCTGCGGCAGAGGCAGCGCGAGAAGGGAAGTCCGTGAGCGACATCGTATCGCTTCTGAAGGACATGGCGCCTCGCATCCATTCCTACGCGGCCTTGGACACCGTACGATTCTTGAGGCGTAGTGGCAGACTCACAGCCATCCAGTATGGGCTCAGCACCATCCTGGGCATCAAGCCGCTGATCATGATGCACAACGGCGAGCTGGGCAGTGAGCGGGTTCGGACTCGCACGGGCTGCATCGCGCGCATGATCGAGTTGGTGACCGACCTCGGCCTCCTCGAGCAACTGGCGCTTGTGCACACCAACGCCCCCCAGAGGGCTGAGGAACTCTACCAACAGACACGCCACCTCTTCCCCTCAGACGAGACCCCTTTGTCCGTGGAGGTGACGCCGATTATCGGCGCCCACGTTGGACCCAACGCAGTAGGTTTGGTCGCCGTGGCCAAACGAGCTTAGCTTCCGCCCGATGGCAACAGGAGGATACGATGGCTTTCTGGCAGTTGTACGGTAGCGTGATCCTCTTCATCTTCGCCTTTATGACCTGCCTCTGGATAGCCAGTCTGATCTTGCGAAACTCCAGCATCGTTGACCCTATGTGGGGCACGGGACTGGTGCTCGCCAACTGGTTCTCTTTCCTCATCACACCCCAGGGCTACCCGGCTCGAAAGGTACTGATCAGCATCCTGGTGACTATCTGGGGGCTGCGACTCACCATCCACCTACTGCGGCGCAACTGGGGCAAGGGAGAAGACTATCGCTACCGGGAATGGCGAGAACAGGCCGGCGCCAAATGGTGGTGGTTCAGCTACTTCAAAGTGTTCTTGATCCAGGGCGCCGTGATGTGCGTCCTGGCAGCGCCCTTCCTGGCCGCGCACAATAGCCCTAGCCCGGCCACGTTCACCCTGATCGATCTGCTGGCCGTGCCCTTGTGGGGCCTCGGCTTCTTCTTCGAGAGCGTGGGCGACTGGCAGTTGTCGCGCTTTCTCGCCAACCCAGCAAACAAGGGAAAGCTCCTGAGCACCGGGCTCTGGCGCTACACCCGTCATCCCAACTACTTCGGCGAATCCATCATGTGGTGGGGTCACTATCTCGTGGCCCTGTCCGTGCCCAACGGTATGTTCGCCATCATCAGCCCCCTACTCATCACCTTCCTGCTGCTGCGGGTCTCCGGGGTGACGCTGCTGGAGAAGACGATGAAGGAAACCACCCCCGGCTATCGCGAATACGTGGAGTCCACGAGTGCTTTCGTGCCCTGGTTCCCGAGGAAGAATCCCCAGTGACTGCCCAGCATCCAGCTCGTGCACAGCCGCTCTACCAGCGTCAGTCATGGTTCTTGTCGCGCACCATCTGTTCGACAATCCGAAAGGGGTGATCTGAAGATGGGTATACTTGGTATTTTCAAGATCTTGGCTGCTTTGCTCACCGTGGCAACAGGGCTGTTGGCGTTTGTCCGCCCCTTGGCGGTCCTTGGCTTCACGGGCTTGGGTGCTCCGGGCCCGCGCGGTGTCACCGAAATCCGTGCTGTCCTGGGCGGTGCCTTCATTGCATTGGGGGCGGCGCCGCTGCTCCTACGCACGCCAGAGACGTTACGCATGTTGGGTATCGTCTACCTGGTCATCGGCACCACGAGGATCGTGGGGCTGATCCTGGACAAGTCGGTCGAACGTTCGAACGTCATCAGCCTGGCCGTGGAGATCCTCTTCGCCGTCATCCTGATTCCCTGACGCGCGGCTGTTCTTGCACAGACTGGCCAACGTGACCAAGTCGAAGCTGCTCTTGCTCTTCTCACAGACTTGGGCCAGTATGGAGATGTGGTAACGAAGCACGCCCCACCGACATTCCACGGCAGGAGGGGTTGTGCACGGAAAGGAGAGTACACACCATGAGACTGGCTAGGATTGTGGCTCTGCTCGGGGCCCTGATTATGGGAAGCGTCCTCATCTACGGCTTCACGGTGGGGGACTTCACCGGAGAAGGCGCGCAACTGCTCGCCATGCCCTGGGGTATCGTATCGCTGGTGGACGTGTACACCATGTTCACCCTCTTCTCCGTGTGGGTCGTATATCGCGAGAGGTCAGTGGTCAGGTCTGCCATCTGGGTCTTCTTGATCATGGTACTGGGGGCCTTCGTTTGTAGTCTATACTCCCTCATCGCCTTGCAGACCAGCAACGGCGATTGGAGGCGCTTCTGGTTGGGCCACAGGTGGCAAGAGCGAGCGACGTGAGCCGCTGTGGCGTCCGCTCTGCAGGGCCGGTGGCTCATCTGCTCCAGACCCTGATCTCCGGCCCAATACGCGCGTCCTCGAGAGCGACCCATCAATACGGAGGTGCATGACCGTGCCCAGGAATCGACTGATTCTGGTATTCTTGTTCGTCTTCGTAGACCTCCTGGGCTATAGCCTGTTCCTGCCCCTGCTGCCCTTCTACGCAGCCAACCTGGGCGCCAGTGCACTCGTGGTGGGCCTGCTCATCGCCTCCAACGCCTTCGCCCAACTGCTAGCGACCCCCGTCATCGGCCGGCTCTCCGATCGATTCGGCAGGCGTCCCCTACTCATCTTCAGCATCTGCGGCACCCTGCTCAGCTTCCTGGTCCTCGGTCTCGTCGAGCCCCTGGGCGCCTGGCTAGCCACCCTCGGCCCCAACCATCTGGGCCTGGGTTCCGCTACCCTGGTCATGCTCTTCGTGAGCCGCATTCTGGACGGCCTTTTCGGCGGGGACGTGTCGCTGGCCCGCGCGTACATCACTGACATCACGGACGAGACCAACCGGGCCAGGGGCCTGGGGATGATCGGAGCCGCCTTCGGACTGGGCTTCATCATCGGTCCGGCCATAGGCGGCAGCCTCGCCAATTGGCCGTATGCAACCTCGGCCTTCGCCGCCGTGGGCCTGTCGCGCTACGCAGTTCCGGCCTTCGCCGCAGCGCTCTTGTCGGCGCTCAACCTACTGGCCGTCCTCCTCTGGCTTCCCGAGTCACTGCCGCCGGCGGAACGGGCCCGTCTCGCTCAGAGTCCTCGCGCTGCCTTCACGGCCCGATGCCTGTGGGAGTGCCTCACGCGCCCCCTGTTCGGCACGTTGATCCGTGTGCGCCTGCTCTACATGCTGGCTTTCACGCTCTTCACAGCCAACTTCGCATTGTGGGCGCAGTACAGCCTGGGCTTGAGCGACCAGACCACCAGCTACGTCCTGACCTACGTCGGCGTCCTCGTCGTGCTGGTACAGGGTGCGGCCATCGGGAAGCTTACCGCTTTGTTCACCGAGAGCCGCCTCATCTTCAGCGGACTAGTCTTGCTGGTTGTCGCGCTGTTTGCGTGGGCCTTCGTGCCCAACCTGGCCCTGCTGGTGTTGGTGATCACTCCGCTGCCGCTGGCGGGAGGCGTCCTCAACACAGTGACCAACAGCTCGATCACGAAGTCGGTGTACCCCGAGGAGGTGGGAGGGGCGCTTGGCCTCTCGGCCTCTCTGGACAGTCTGGCCCGCGTTATCGCCCCTGCGATGGCGGGCTTGTTCTTACAGCGAATGGGATCGTCGTCGCTAGGGCTGCTCGGTGCTCTTCTGGCGATGCTGGCGTTGCTGTACGTCTGGTGGCGACTGCTGCTGCATCCCGTGGCAGCCCTCCGGGACCGCAACCAAGACGAGATCACCCCTCCGGCGCGGAACTGACGGGCTCGGAGCATGGTGCCATGGCCCGACTCAAACCGGACAACCTGCACGTGACCTTCGCCGACCAGACCACGCCTCAAGGCCCGGTAGTCCCAAGACGCTACACGCTCACACACTCCGACGTCACGGGCGATCTGTTCCTGACCATCGGACCGGAATACGACCGCAAGCAGGTATCGGGATGGTACACCAGGCTCATGCGCGATGAGGTTCTGGCTGAGTGGCTCGAAGGGGACCGAGGTCCCGCGCTGCACGTGCACTGTCACGTGAGTGGTGGACTGGTGTTTGGGCCATCGAGATTCAGATTCGATATCTTCCAGCGGGAGTTGCCCCTGGTTCTGGAGGCGATCCGTTACGGCGACAGCACGCTGTTCGAGAACCATCCGAACCTGGATCAGGCAGCAATCCTGGTCCACTTCCACGCCAGGGAGCCACGCTACGACCGCGTCGAGGACTGGGGAACACCAATGCATTTCGACGTATCTCCTCCTTCCGCCACTGGACCGGCGAACGGAACAACCGATTGACCCGGCCATGGCTGGCTGATCGTGCCTTCACAAGTCCCTCAGAGCGAAACGGGCCGTGATCAGCATAACGTGGTAATATCAGGGCGATCATTGGACTCACCAGGCTACCGCCGCCAACAACCGGAGGAGGTTCTCCAAGATGAAACTGGATGACGTATCAACATACATGGAGGAGGCGGGCATCCCCGGACGAGATGCCTACGACTTGCCCTCGAGCGACAAGCGCTTCCCCGATGATGGCCACTACCGAATCGAGATCTCGGGTGTGGAAGGGCCCAAGGTCCTCGAGGCGCTGATCGATGAGAGACGCAAGTTCGATGTGCCCGTTCACAGGCTCATCTCCCTCGTCCAGGGAGGGATCCTCTTCGACAACACAGAGCTCAGAGACTTCGCACAGATGGCCGCTGACGAAAGGATGGAAGTGGTGGCCGTTCCCGGTCCCCGCAACGGATGGGACATAGGCCGGCAATACTCCTCCTCGGAAGGCATGCGCGCCGGGATGCACCATCGGGGTTCCGACGAGCTGCGCAAGGTGATCGCAGACATGATGCGTATGTATGATGCAGGCATCAGAGGCTTCATGCTGGTCGACGAGGGGCTGCTTTGGCTAGTGGGCAGGATGCAGCAGCAAGGCAACTTCCCGTCAGACGTGGCAATCAAGATCTCCGTGTGGACATCCCATAGCTCGGCGGCCGGCGGCAGACTGCTGGAGGAATTGGGGGCCAGTTCATTCAATCCACCAGGCGACCTGACGCTGCCACAACTGGCCTCCATCAGAAGCGCAGTGAGCATCCCCTTGGACTTCTACATCTACACGTCTATCTCCTTCGGGGGCTTCAACAGGTTCTACGACGCCCCGGAGGTGGCTAGAGTGTGCGCGCCCTGCTACTTCAAGTTCGAGCCGGGGCCGGCTCTATCGGCGGGAGGTGGACAGAGCCTCTACCAACCCTGGGTCAGGGACGAAGAGCATATCCATCTGGTACGTAAGAAGGTGAAATGGGCCGCGGTAGTCAGAGACCTCATCCTAGAGAACGAACCGGAGGTGGGTATCTCCCGGCATGGCTCTGAAGATCTCCACGTTCCCCAACCCTGACGTCGCGTCGCTGGGGCCTCGATCTTTCTAACCACGGTCGGGCTAGCCGGCTGGCCTGACCGGCTCAGCGCATAGCAAGTGCCATCCGCCCACGCGGGCCCGAGTGAGAGGTGCACTCTGTCGAGATTGAAGAAGTGGTTGTGGCTACTGATTCTCCTGCCGGTCGTGGCCTTGGGCGGTTTCGTGCTCTGGGCGGAGCACACCCCGGCGCCTATGCCCGAGGCGCTGTCGGCCCTGGAGTCTGACTCGGCAGTCGAAGTCACGGCAGACCGCTGGTTCGTTTTCCGCCCGGCGCGCCAGGAGACAGAGACGGGGCTGATTCTCTATCCTGGTGGCCGCGTAGACCCACGCTCGTACGCGCCTGCCGCCCACGAGATCGCTGCGCAGGGTTATCTGGTAGTTGTGGTCCCCATGCCCCTCAACCTGGCCGTCTTTGCCCCTGACGCAGCCGCAGACGTTCTCGATACCTTCCCAAGAATCAGCAGATGGGCCATCGGAGGACACTCCCTCGGAGGAGCGATGGCCGCGAGCTATGCACATAGTCGTCCGTTTCTGGTGCAGGGACTGGTGCTGTGGGCATCGTATCCGGATACCCGCAACGATCTCTCAGAGAGCGACCTCGCGGTCACTTCCATCTATGGGACCCTGGACGGCCTGGCTACGGTGGACAAGATCTACGCCTCGCGCTCTCTGCTGCCTCCGACCACCACCTGGGTCGCCGTCGAGGGTGGAAACCACGCCCAGTTCGGCTGGTACGGCCCTCAGAGCGCCGACAACCCGGCCACCATCACCAGGCAAGAACAGCAGCAGCAGGTCGTCGAGGCCACGCTTCAGCTTCTCGAATCGCTGGACTGAGCATAACGCCAGCAGGAGGTGTGTCAGTATCATGGCCGAGATCGAGGTCCAGACCACAGAACAAGATGATAGCTACGAGTTCCAGGTAACAGTACGAGAGGGAGGGAGCGAAACGCGCCATCGTGTCACGCTCAAGAAGAGCGACTACAGCCAACTCGTTGGCGAGGAGGGAAGCCCCGAGGCCCTCGTCGAGGAGTCCTTCCGCTTCTTGCTGGAACGCGAACCGAAGGAATCCATCCTGCGGTCCTTCGATCTCTTGGTCATCGGTCGCTACTTCCCAGAGTACCGACAGGAGATCGTCCGCCGCCTGTGATCTCGTCTCTCATGGCCAGTCCAGAGATGGTCCGCCGAACCCCATACCCACCATCACTGTGGTAGGGCATAGGAACGCACTTCAGGGCTGGAGCCTGGGCGGACTGCCGAGGCCGAAAACGATATGCAGAAGCTCGACGAACTGATACAGGCCACGCTCCAAGAGCGGGAGCGTGAGAAGCTGGGTGGTCCGAGGGTTGACGGTGATCGGGGGAAGCGGTCGCTTGTGCCCTACTGGGCACTAGGGCTGATGGCCCTCTGCGTCGTATCCGTCGTCGTTGTCTGGGCCTGCTCCAGCGCAGGCACTTAGTCGCGAGTAGCCTGCGTAGCTACGACTCCAGCCACGGCAGCCTGTCGAGGTCCGCATTCCCGCCCGACAGGATCACGCCCACGCGCAAGCCCGACAGGTCTATCTTGCCCTCCAGAAGTGCGCCCACAGGAACCGCCGCCGACGGTTCGATGACCATCTTCGCGCGCTCCCACACGTGTCGCATCCCGGCGATGATCGCCTCCTCGCTGACGGTGACGATCTGCTCCACGTGCTCCCTGATGATGGGGAAGGTCACATCTCCAAGCGAGGTCAGCAGTCCATCGGCCACCGTCTGGGGATTCACCGAGGGAACAATGCGGCCCTCTTGTAGAGATCGATAGGCATCGTCGGCACCTTCCGGCTCCACCCCAACGACGCGCGTCAGCGGTGAGATGCCAGACACCGCCAGTGCCGTCCCACTCAACAGCCCGCCGCCACCAACGGGGGCCATCACCACATCCAGTCCCGGGACCTCCTCCAGCAACTCCAGTGCAGCCGTGCCTTGTCCAGCTATGACCAGGGGATCGTTCGAGGGGTGGATGAACGTGGCACCCGTCTCCCCAAGGATCCGATCCATGGTCTCGTGGCGGGAGACCTCAGTCGGCTCGCAGTAGGTGATGTTTCCACCGTATGCCTCCACCGCTGCCCTCTTACACGGAGATGCGGTACTGGGCATGACGATGAAGGCCCTGCTCCCCCGCAAGCGCGCAGCCAGGGCCAGGGCAGCAGCGTGGTTGCCCGACGAGTGAGTCCCTACACCCCGGCCGGTCTCCTCCAAAGACAAAGAGAAGACGGCATTGCAGGCCCCCCGGAACTTGAAGGCGCCCACCTTCTGCAAGTTCTCACACTTGAAGTAGAGCTCGGCGCTGACCATATTGTTGAGAGTAGAGCAGGTCAAAACCGGCGTACGGCGGACGTAAGTCGCGATGCGTTGAGCCGCCTGTCGGACGGCGTGGAAATCGGGCAAAAACATCATCGTGCTTTCCTCGGATTTGCGCAAAGCGGCACACGCTTACAGCGGGCATTCTATCACCGGCGATGTGCGAGCACGACGCCCGGCACAGAGGAAAGGACCAGACGCATCTGCAACGGGTCATCACGGCGGTGACTATCCACCTGAAGCGACCGGTGGTTTGGTTTGAACAGACACCAAGCGCACATACACGGCCTTGCAAGTTCGCTGCCCTGGGAGTTGCCGCCTGGTGGCCACGGCGGAGGCGCCTCCGCGAACCCTCCAACAACATCTTCTACTTGAGCGAAACGACTCCACGAGACTCGACATGCGTAAGGATTATGTCAGCAGCGATTCTAGCTGAAATCGCACATACCACCGGACATTCATCCAACCCAGCGGTCTTGTACCATTCCTCTGCTTCCTCATCCCTCTTGAAGTCAAAGCTTCTCCCGAAGAGCCGCTTCTGAATCTCAAAGCAAAGGGAGCTTCCGGTTTCCTCCTTGAACCGATTATGCATTTCGGCTGCAGCTTCCATTGTATCCCTATACGCTTGCACATCCTTAGGTTCTTCAGATCCAAGCGCCAAGCCAATGGCCATCACAGCACCCGTAAGTGCCCCACAACTCTCGCCCATGCGAGCAACCCCGGCTGCCAGGCCAGTGCTTGCTTTGAGAGCGCCTGCATCTCCCAAATGCAGGTGGCTCTGGAGTGCCTGTAAGACAGATCGGCTGCAACCTTCGTATGCTCTCTCATTATGGTACGCGGCCCAGGCAACCCTGTCCAGCACTTTCTCTCTTGAGCCCGGTTCGACCTGGCGGCTATAGTATTCTGCTAGCTCAATCTTCTTGGCTACCTCTTCCAAGCTCATACTCAGAACCTCCTCACAATATGTGTTTGTCAGCGAGTGGCATCCCAGCGCTAGCCCCACCTGATTGCTTGATCCATTTCGGCCCCTTGCCGGCCACATTGGATGAGCCGCCAGTGGTGGGCCCGTCCTCTGACCCTTTTCCGGCCACTTTCCGTGATCCCTCATTCTGCCGACAAGTCATGATCAGTGTGCTACTTAGTATCCGGGGTCTTCCGGCCGCGTTTTCTTCGACCCAGCTGCTGCTCATTCAATCGGGCCATTGCCCGTTCATACAGTATGACCCGCGATAAGAGCGACGACGACCGGGCGCAGGCACCAGGTCACTCGCGGAGTTGCCCTCGTCCGTGTTGCACCGCAAGGTGAATTCCGTGTCAGACCGTTGCCTACGGGGAACGGCACTTCGAACTCGGATCCTGTTCCCGTGCGGCTCGAGCCTGCCGCGCGAGTTCCATCGGCATGAGGTTGTTCCTCGGCTCGGTCCCTTGGATACCCATCCTGGTCTCTCGGTGACATCACCCCAGGCATGGGGACATGAACGATCCAACACCGTGTGTCGGCCGGATGTTCACCAAGGCGACATCGACATGTCTGGCGTGGACACGGCGACCGGCCTAGCGGTCGTTCAATGCTCACCCGTAACCAACAACCTGCCGGATGACCAATTAGCTACGGCCACTCCAGCCGAGGTTCCTGCTGGGCCAGACCACACGGGGATTGAGAGCCGCTCGGAGCCAATGGATTCGGGGAGACATAGTGCGGATTCTCTTCCACCGCCTGAGCACCAATCCCCTCCCGCAGCTCCTTAGACTCCGGGCATAGGAAAACGTTCTGGCAGCTGCGACTGCCACAGCAGCGAGTGTAGTCTTGGCAGCCACCGACACAGGAGAAATGGGCTCCAAGCGTGAGAGGCTTGCTTCTTATCGTGCGATGGTTGTGGCTTCCGCCAAGTCGCCTTTAGGGCATCTGTCTCATCCCCAGCCCAGGCTTGCATCACCGAATCCACGAAAGCCCGCTTTTCGTCCGCGCCTCAAGCCCCCCGCAAGTCTTCGCGAATCACCTGTCCCATCGAGCCCCAAATGAATGAAGGGGTCACCACTGCCCGCGGCGCTGGCTCGGATGATGTTGGCTGCGAGCGCTCCGCGAATCCTCTCGACCAGCGCATCGGTGGCTACATGGACCAGATTCCCAATCCCATCGTCAGCGTCAAACGACTGGGCGCCGTCATCACCGCCGGCATCCTGAAGTGGATGGGGTCTATGCCCCTACGCGCTCTCGACTACACGCTAGCTTCGTCATCCTAGCACGTGGTCCGGTTCTTGCAGCTCTTTGGCCTCGACATCGGCTTGAACCCGGGCAGTTCACACGCAGGCGACGCCCAGCTCGTCCGCAACCCAGCCCAGAGCCAGTTCCTCGAGTTTGTCACGCGTGGGGCGGCCATTCTCGTCCCAGCCGGCCATCCCATAGTAGAGCGCCTTCGCCGCCTCCACCTCCAGGGCATTGACCGCTCTCCCATCGCTGCGACCGCCCTGTAGGGGGACAAGCAACTTTGGCGGCAACGCATCTGCCTCCGCGCCGACCCCCTCGCGGGCGTTAAAGGCCCGCAGCAGGTTCAAGCGCCGCTCGCCCACCTTCATGAGTTCCCATAGGCTGACGTTCCAACCAACGGCCGCCCGCACGGCCTCCACCAGCTGACTAGGCCCATACAGATGAAAGGCTGGACCAAACACGAACTGGCATACGCAGACGCTGTCCAGGCAACTGTAGAAGTACTGGGTGTACAGGGCGTAGCGCACCTTCTCCGCGTTTAGCACATCCGATGCCTGAGGCTCCAACAGATCTAGTTCCGCCATCCGGTCCGGGTACGACTCGTAGGAGGGGTCGTGCTCGTGGGACTGGTGATCGGCACCGAAGGGGTTGACAGCGTAGATAAGGGCTAGACTATGCTTTACCTGGGGCATATGAGCGGGGAGTTCGTGTTTCTTCACCGCCACCACCAAGTCCTGACCAACGCCCAGGATTTGGGCAGCCCGGAAGGAACCCTCCCCCAAGACGCGACCGAAGCCCTCCCGCTCCCCGATGCGCTCCACCGCCTCCACCAGTGCCTCCGCGTTGCCGAAGCGGAGTTCGATCCCGTCCGTGTCCTGTTCGGTCAGCAACCCCCGCTCGAAGCAGTCCATCGCCCACGCGACCGTCGCGCCGCACGAGATGGTATCCATCCCGTACATGTTGCACAATTGGTTGGCACGGGCAATCGCCGCCAGATCGGAGACACCGCAGTAGGAGCCCATGGTGGCGATCGTCTCGTACTCTGGGCCGCCGTAGCGGGGATCCACCAGGAACGGGCCCTCGGTCACCTCCACCACGCTCTTGCAGCGGACAACACAGCCGAAACACGTATCGGCCTCCTTCATAATGGTGTCGTACATCGTCTCACCGCTAATGGCATCAGCTCCCTCAAAGGTGCCGCTGGACCAATTGCGGGTTGGCAGGCCGCCATCCTCGTTCTGGAAAAGGACGATCGAGGCGGTCCCCAGGGGCCCGAGCTCGGCTACGTCCGATTCATCCAGATGATCGGCCCCCCACTTTGCTAGTCTCTTCAGCGCCTTGGGGTCGGCTAGTTCAGGGCGAGAGTGCCCACGCACGGCGACTGCCTTGAGATTCTTAGAGGCCATCACCGTGCCCATCCCGGTGCGCCCGTTTGCCCGGTTGGCGTAGTTGATCAACGCACCGAAGCGGACCCCCTCCTCGGCCGCCGGACCACACTGAAGAACCTGGATTCGTCCATCGCGCAGTTCCTCCCGGATGGCGTCCTCCACTTGGGCGGTGAACTGCCCCCAGAGGTGGTTGGCATCTCGCAGTTCGGCTGCTTCGTCATGTACCCACAGGAAGACGGGCTGCTCAGCCTTACCGTGGATCACAATCCCGTCGAAGCCGGCGGCCTTCAATTCAGCGGGCCAGAACCCCCCAGCCTGCGAGTCGCCGACGAGGCCAGTCACGGGCGACTTTGCCGTGGCGCATACCCTGGATTGGCCGGAGATAGGCGCGCCAGTCACGACACCGACCATCAGGCTAAGGGTGTTCTCCACCCCCAACGGGTCAGCGCCGGGAGGTGTGTGCTTGAGGAGATAATAGGCCCCCATCGCACTCCCCCCCATATACTGGCGGTAGAAGGAGTCGGCGGGCTTCTCCACTTCTAGTCTGCTCGTTGTAAGGTCAACGTGTAGGATCCTGCCGTGATACCCGTAAGACATAGGTCACCTCTCTGCTCGTGTGGATCGTGCTACATGCTACACAACACATAACGTTTGATGTGTGGGGTTGACTGCAAGAGATGCACCATTTCCACCCGCTACTACTGTGTTCCCGCTGGAATAGTCTCTGGAGTGCAGAGGCCCCTTCTAGGGCTGTCGACAGTGTGGCGAACTCCTCGCCGGTTGGGAGTTGTCCACTTTGTCCATTGCCGCCATTCACAACTGAGTTGTAAGGCCACGCCGCCCCGGCCCAATGTACGTCAGGGACGGTAGAAAGCCAAGGGGCGAATGCCGTCGCTCCGTGTTGCCGCAATACGTCCGGGAACAGCGAACGGCGCTCGTGTTTGAACTGGCTGTGGAAGGACTCTATTTCCGCATTGTCCTTGTCCTCTCGCAAGGCATACAACAGGCCGCACTCTGTCCTCCAGGAGCAACTTGCTCCGCCCAGGCATAGCCGGTGGGCAACGGATCCGGGTCACTATGAGAAAACATGCCCGCATACGTAACACCTAATTGGCGAAGGCCCTCTGTCACCCGCTGGGTGGCCAACAGAGCCGATCCGCATCTGTGGGCTCCCGCCCACGTCCCAACCATAAGCCATCCTACTCACGTGGTCGATGATGGAGGTCATATGAGCTTTCTGCCGAGCGTCGGCAAACCGAAGTTCGGTGGAATCCGTGCACATAACTTGAAAAGGCCCCATACCCTTCAATGGCGCTGCCAGATTGGCTCGCCCACCAAACGATTGGATCGTCTGGTGAATCCTGCTGGGCTTGGTACGACGGGCGCTGCGCGTGAGCCGCAAGTCCCACACCCCAAGGAGTCGCTTCAGGACCTTGTGATTCAGGTGATGACCGTACAACCGCCGCAACTCTATGGTCACGCGTCGCCAGCGATACTCGCGATGCTGATGGGTAATGGCTTCCAGGTCTGGTGGCAGATAGGCATGCTTCTCCTCGTAGCTCACCTTCTCATTGCAGTCATAGTAGCATATCCATCTGCCCAAGTCAACGGCCACCAACGCCGGCGGCAAACGTTGCATTTCGCACGCCGCCTCGACCGAGGCGACCTTCTGGTCAGTCGTTCTGATGTCCGTCCCAAGATGCTTTCCAGAAGGGCGATCTCCAGCTCTTTGCTGCCGAGCAACCGCTCCAATTCCGCGACGCCGCGTTGATAGTGGCCAACGGTCCCATGCTGGAGAAAGATCCCCGACCCCTTATTCAGAGATGTCTGCTTCCAGGCGGCAACCGTGTTGGGATGTACCCCACACGCTTTGCCAGCTGGCCTGATATCTTCTGGGCGCGCAACGCCTCCAAGACTACCTGGAGCTTCACTTTGGGTGGGTTCCCTTCGCCATCTCGCTTTGCTTAACTGGCAATCCTCATGATGCTACACTCGCCGCAGGAAGTCAACTTCTAAGAGCAACTCTTTGTCCGCACTCCCGGGATCAGCAGCGAGGTGTTATCAGGATGAGGTTTCAGTCACGATTATTGGCTATGAAGGCACAGATCCTTTCCAAACCCTCGCGCAACTGGCCCTCCTGGGTTGCTAGTGACACCCTTGCGTAGTTCTTCCCCACCTCGCCAAAGGTTCCGCCAGGTGCCACCGCCACTCTCTGTTCGCTGAGCAAGGCTTTGGCAAAGGCATAGGAGTCCAATCCTGTCGACGATATGTCCAAGAGGATGTAGAAAGCACCTTGTGGAATCGAAGTCAAGAGGTTACTCGACTCCAGAATCTGCACGGCTGTGTCTCTGCGCTTCTTATAGGATTGGCACATCTGTGCCACGCAATCTTGGGGACCGAGCAGAGCCGCCTCGGCTGCCTTCTGCGCAATACCACAGACACATGAGATCAGGGGCTCCTGAAGCTTGGTGATCACCTCCGCAATTTCTTTGGAGGCCGCAATGTACCCAACACGCCACCCTGTCATGGCGTAGGTCTTGGAGAAGCTGAAGCAAGTGATCACCCGGCCATCATGGTTCAGCTTAGCAGGGCTGGTATGCTCGCCCTCGAAGATGATGTGTTCGTAGACTTCGTCGGATAAGAGATAAAGGTCGTGTCGGTATGCAAAATCGAGCAGAGCTTCGATCGTCCGCCTCGGGAAGACCGCTCCCGTCGGGTTGGAGGGCGAGTTGATCAGGAGCATTTTCGTACGTTCCGTCACGAGTTCCTCCAACGCTGACAGATCGGGCAGGAAGCCCCTGTACGGATCCAAGGGGTACTTTCGAGGGACACCGCCTATGAGCATGACGGCTGATTCGTAGTTGGGCCAACCCGGATCGGGAATCAAAACCTCATCGCCCGCTTCAACGGTCACCATTGTCGCACTGGTCATCCCGCCGACACCGCCGAGCGTCACCACAACGTTCTGCGTCGATACATCAATGCCGTTCTCGGTGCGGAGTTTCTCCACCAAGGCCTCACGCAGTGAAAGGATGCCAGCGTTTGGGGTATATTTCGTGAAGCCTTCCGTCGCCGCCTTAGTAGCGGCGTCCACAATATGCTGCGGGGTATCAAAGTCGGGCTCTCCTACCTCCAGGTGTATGACGTGTGCCACGGTAGCGGCCAGCTTCATGATCTCCCTGATGCCCGAACGGGGCATAGTTCTCGGGTTATCTGCCAATGGTTTCATCCTGCGATCCTCGCCTCAAAATCTGACGACGTTGACATCTCACCCTCTTTGGTCCATATACATCCCTCGCGGAGGCGCCCATGCAATCCACCCCCATTCTCTACATGCTCTGTTGAGTTGCCAATGGAAAGCACTGGCCCGCTGGCTGGGGGCGCCCAACACGGTTCGCGAACGCTGGACGCCCTGAGGGCGCGTATGCTACCGGTGCATGACCACTCCTTCGATTGGCCTCCTTTAGGCGATCTCGTCCTTCAACCCAAACAAGAAGGCTGTCGCAAACACCGTGTATCACCTGAGGGCCGGCTGTTGCTGGGACGGTTTGCGGTGCTCGCTCGCGAATTGTTGCCTCCCACAACGGACCCAAGCCGCAAGCGCCGCCTGCGCACGACTTGCATAACACCCTGAGCATGCGGCATCGATTGCCCTTGCGCTTGATAGACAATCCCAGCGCGGTACGCCAAGAGTCCGTGCCAATTCAGCACCATCCGCGATCACTTAGGCAGATTGGTGCGTCAGCGTTGCCCTGTGACTTGCGCGACAATGTCCCTAAATTCAGTTTCGTCGAGAAGACGCTTGGTCTGCAAAGAGAACCTCTTGACCTCGGTCAGGACTTCTCTGCGAGCCTCGTCGCTCACCTCAACGCCGATGTCATCCAACCAGTAGTCAATGTTAGCCAAGCCACTCCCCTTGCCCAGAACAACCTTTGGCGGCGATTGTCCCACGCGCTCCCAAAGGTAAGGGAAGACTTCGGTAGCATGCTCGTCTCCACAATTACGAAGCCAGTCCGTGATGATCCCTGATTCGATGTGGAAGAGCCGCTCACCAACGATTTGTCGATTCGGTGATATCTGAACGCCAGCGAGGCCAAGCACCAACCGGGAGAGTTCGGTGAAGCGTTCCGTGTTGATTCCGATGTCACGCCCGTACGACAGCAACAGGGTGAGAACCGTGTCTTCCATGGGGGTATTGCCAGCACGCTCGCCAATGCCGCTAACGGTGGTGTGCATCCTTTCCACCCCCAAGGCAAGCGCAATGATGGTATTGCTGACACCATGACCAAGGTCCATATGGAAATGGGCCTCAAGAGGCTTCTTTATCCGCTCCCTGGTTTTCTTGACGAAGTAGGGAACAGCATGCGGAGAGAGCGTTCCAAACGTATCAACCAAGGCCAGCGCGTCCATGTGGCCTTCGGTAGCCACACGGCTGATCAGATTGAGGTAGTTAGTCAGATTGGTACGAGTCGCGTCGATGGGAAAGAACACAGTGTACAGACCAAGATCGCGGGCGTACTGGGTGGCTTCTATAGACAGATCTAGAGCCTTCTCCAGCGGCCAATTGTAAGCATGCTCGATGATATGCTCGCTGGAGGGGATCTCAACAACTACGCCATCGACCCCACAGTCCGCGGCACGTTTGATGTCCTCAATCATGCAGCGCGAAAAGGCAAAGATCTTGGGGCCAAGACGTAGCTTGACGATCTCGCGGATTGCGGCCTCATCAGCGGCTGAGACGGCCGGCATGCCGGCTTCGATCCGATGGACGCCTGCCTCGGCCAGTTCCCCGGCGATACGCACCTTATCCTCTCTGTTGAAGACCACGCCGGCCTGCTGCTCACCATCACGTAGTGTGGTATCATGTACTTCGATCTTCTCAGCGAAGCTGAACTCGCGTACAACGTCTGGCAGGTAGTTCCATTCGCTTACAGACCATTGGGCAGTCTTCCAAGGTCGAGCACTCACAATAATCTCCTCTTCTGTCTACAGTGTAGCAAGATTGAAACCCGCTTGGGGGCGTGTCTGCTACGCGCCCCGATGCGCAGGGCTTACTGGCCCGCTCGAAACGGGGGTACTCACTGGAACATGCTCACAACAAGAACCCTAGTGCCAGCAGGGTACTCCACTCTCTGCTCCGAGTCGTGCACATGTTCGCCCAACTCACTGAGAAACCCAATCTCTATCGCAATCCCTTCCGCGCGGCGGCTGGATCGGCGAAGAAAATCGCATTTCGTGTCCTGAGTACCTGGGGCAACTTCCGCGTGAGCACTCAGCGGATTGAATAGATGCTGGGCATTTGCCCGCAGATTCTATTTGCCCCTAACTTAGCACACGCTTTCCCTCCTTGCACTTGGTGCTCCCCTTCCAGTCCGGCCCCTGTCATACCGAAGCTCTTCGCTGGCCGACTCTGACCAGCTATTCCGTGCGTCTACGCCTGATGAGCCCTCAAAATGGCCGACCGGCTACATCCAAGAGATGCTGAACTACCTCACTATTCTTGAGCGCTGGATACACACGTAGTATCTAGCAATACATCTGGCACACTCACCCAACTCAAGCCACCGCATCGGGCGCTATGCGGACCCCATTGCCACGAGCAGCTCGTCGGATCGCCCAACAAAGCCGGGGTTTGTAGCCAGAGACGTCAATGCGACCAGGACCACACCACTGAACGGCGCCTCCACCACCTGTAATTCGTTCCCCAGGTAATCACGCACCACCCCTATTCGGTCGCCCTTGCTCACCCGTTGCCCGACCTCAGTCTCAGGGT
>Ga0315553_10001671_pt1 | contig 18217 bp, 18 predicted proteins | sample SalMarSW160140MG_FD_203099 | JGI IMG/M metagenome (GOLD analysis project Ga0315553, IMG submission 203099) | Salt marsh sediment microbial communities from the Plum Island Ecosystem LTER, Massachusetts, United States - Salt Marsh Sediment SW1601-40 ... | reverse complement strand
GATCCTCCTCCACTGGCACGAAGTGGTAGGAATGCACGAAATAGGCATGCATGCCGCGGTCTCCAGTCGGAATGCCCTCGAGCAACGCATGGTCGTGGGCGGCGCGAAGCGTGTTCCAGCCCATGTGCGGAATCTTGAGATCGGGGTCGTCTGGCTCGATCGCCCTGACCTCTCCGCCGATCCAGTCGAGGCCTGCGGTAACGCCATGCTCGAGGCCGCGGGTCGCCATCAGCTGGAGCCCGACGCAGATGCCGAGAAAGGGCCTGCCGTTTTTTTGCACCGTCTCGGTCAGGGCCTCGACCATGCCTGGAACGCCCTCAAGCCCGCGCTTGCAATCGGCGAAGGCGCCGACGCCCGGGAGCACGACGCGATCCGCCGCGACGACGTCGTCCGGCTCGTCCGTCACCTTGACCGAAAGCCGTGAGCCGGCCTCGCGCGCGGCGCGCTCGAAGGCCTTGGCGGCCGAGTGCAGATTGCCGGAACCGTAGTCGATGATGGCGACGTGCATGGCGTTCACTACGGCTGCGGGAACAGGCCGATGACCTCCTCACTTTCGCCGCTCGTTTTTCTCGGCGGCGCGTCGGTCTGACGCGGAGCTTCCGGCACGACGCTCTGATCGCGGGAGGAACGCTCCTGCTCCGGCAGCCATGAGCGGAAGAACGAAAGCTCCGCCGCGTCTCGTCCTTGGCCCATGGCGACCCCGATCTGGCGCCAGCCCCGCCGCTCCAGCGCCGCGCGGCGAAGATCGTTGGCCTCGGCGGCAAACAGCACCACGATGCCGAGACTGATCCAGCTGAGCAGCGCCTTTCCCTGATCGCTCTGTCCGAGCAGCCACCCCAGGACCACGAACAGGACGACGAACAGGACGAGCTCAAGCCACATGCGCTGGAACAGGAGCCAAAGCCCCGGCACCAAGAGCGCTGGCCAGGAGAAGCCCTCCTTGACGAAGGCGAGCGCCTCGGCGCGCCTCAACACTTCTGGCGCCTTCGCCGGCGGCTCATAAACGGAATAGACGGTCACGGCACCTGCCCGCTGGCGAGAACGAAACTAACGCGTCAGCCTTGGAGCTGGCCCTTGGTCGACGGCACGCGGCCACCCTGGCGCTCATCGATCGCGACCGCCTGGCGGAGCGCGCGTGCGAGCGCCTTATAGCAGGTCTCGGCGATGTGGTGGCTATTCTCGCCATAGAGGGTTTCGACATGGAGCGTGAGCCCGGCGTGCTGGGCAAAGGCCTGGAACCACTCCCGGAACAGCTCGGTGTCCATGTCCCCGATCTTGGAACGGGTGAAGTCCACCTTCCACACGAGATAGGGGCGCCCCGAAACGTCGATGGCGACGCGGGTCAAGGTCTCGTCCATGGGCAGATAGGAAAAGCCGTAGCGGGCGATGCCTTGCTTGTCGCCAAGCGCTTTGGCCACCGCCTGGCCAAGGACGATGCCCGAATCCTCGGTGGTGTGGTGCTGGTCGATATGGAGATCGCCTTTAGCCTTGAGGGCAATGTCGATGAGCGAGTGCCTCGCCAGTTGCTCGATCATGTGGTCGAGGAAACCGACCCCGGTTGAGACGTCATAGGCGCCGGTGCCGTCAAGATCGACGCGCGCCGTAATCGCGGTCTCTTTGGTGCGGCGCTCGACGGTGGCGCTCCGCTTCGACAGGGATTTGGCCGGTTTCTGCATGGCAGGATCTTAGGACAAGGCCGTTAATCAATTCGGTTGATCGGGGCCTTATAGGCCGTGACGGCGGTAGATGCCACGGCAGCATAAGACGAAAGGTGAAGCCGGCCTTCCGCGCCCTTTCACCGCCACAGCTTGACGAAACCGGCTATCATGCCGATATCGCAGTGCAGCAATGACCACATCTCCCTCACCCAGCGTTTGGCATGGCACGACCATCCTCACCGTCCGCAAGGGCGGTAAGGTGGTGATCGCCGGCGACGGCCAGGTCAGCCTTGGCCAGACAATCATCAAGGGCAATGCGCGGAAGGTGCGCCAGGTCGGCACCGGCAGCGTCATCGCCGGCTTTGCCGGCGCCACCGCCGACGCCTTCACCTTGTTCGAGCGGCTCGAGGCCAAGCTCGAGCGCTTCCCCGATCAACTCAAGCGCGCCTGCGTCGAGCTCGCCAAGGACTGGCGCACCGACCGCTACTTGCGCCACCTCGAAGCCATGATGATCGTAGCCGATCCCGGCGAGAGCCTGGTGCTGACCGGCACCGGCGACGTGCTCGAGCCTGATGATGACGTCATGGGCATCGGCTCCGGCGGCAGCTACGCGCTTGCCGCGGCACGCGCCCTGCTGGACAGTGAGCTCGACGCCGAGACCATCGCGCGGAAGGCCATGGCCATTGCCGCCAATATCTGCGTTTACACCAACGACCAGGTCGTCATCGAAACTCTTGAGTCCACGAAGTAACCGAATGACCAGTTTCTCACCCCGCGAGATTGTCTCCGAGCTCGATCGCCACATCATCGGTCAGCGCGACGCCAAGCGCGCCGTGGCCATTGCCTTGCGCAATCGCTGGCGCCGCCAGCAGCTCGACGAGGAACTGCGCGAAGAGGTGCTGCCCAAGAACATCCTCATGATCGGCCCGACCGGCGTCGGCAAGACCGAGATCTCGCGGCGGCTGGCCAAGCTCGCCAATGCGCCCTTCATCAAGGTCGAGGCGACCAAGTTCACCGAGGTCGGCTATGTCGGCCGCGACGTCGATCAGATCATCCGCGATCTGCTCGAGGCCGCGATCGGGCTCGCCCGCGACACCAAGCGCAAAGAGGTCGAGGCCAAGGCGCAGTTGAAGGCCGAGGAGCGCGTGATCGATGCGCTCGTCGGCATTCACGCGACGCCCGCGACCCGCGACATGTTCCGCAAGCGCTTGCGCGCCGGCGAGCTCGACGAGAAGGAAATCGAGATCCAGGTGGCGGACACCGGCGTGGGCATGCCGTCGTTCGAGATTCCCGGCATGCCCGGCAGCCAGGTCGGCATGATCAATCTCTCCGACATGCTCGGCAAGGCCCTCGGCCAGCGCACCAAGCCGCGCCGGGTCAGCGTCGGCGACAGCTTCGGCATTCTCATGGCCGAGGAAAGCGACAAGCTGATCGACAACGATCTGATCGTTCAGGACGCCATCAAGAACGTCGAGAACAACGGCATCGTCTTTCTCGACGAGATCGACAAGATTTGTGCGCGCTCGGAGCGCGTCGGCGCCGATGTCAGCCGCGAAGGCGTGCAACGCGACCTGCTGCCCTTGATCGAAGGCACCACCGTCGGCACCAAATACGGTCCGGTGAAGACCGACCACGTACTGTTCATCGCCTCAGGCGCCTTCCATACCGCGAAGCCCTCGGACCTCCTGCCGGAGTTGCAAGGGCGGCTGCCGATCAGAGTCGAGCTCCGCGCCCTCACCCGCGACGATTTCCGCCGCATCCTCACCGAGCCAAAGGCCTGCCTCATCAAGCAATATGTGGCGCTGATGAAGACCGAAGGCGTCGAGCTCGAGTTCACAACCGACTCGATCGAGGCCATCGCCGACATCGCCGTCGAGGTGAACACCAACGTCGAGAATATCGGCGCGCGCCGGCTGTCGACGGTGATGGAGCGCATTCTCGACGAGATTTCCTTCGACGCCTCCGAAAAGGCCGGCGAGAAGATCACGGTCGACGCCGCTTACGTGCAGAAGCATATCGGCGACCTCGCCAAGAACGCCGACCTGTCGAAGTTTATTTTGTAAGACCGGTTCGGCGCGAACTATTTCCCCCCCGGGCCTTGCGCAGGCGCACATAGAGCGCGCCATCACCGCCGAGGCGGCGTGGCGCTGGCGCGAAGCTGACCACGAGTGACGCGAAGTCTGGCTCGGCAAGCCAGCGCGGCACGGCGTTGCGCAGCACACCGCGCTCCTCCCCTTCATAGAAGCTCACGGGGGGTTCGGCGGGTGCCCCCTTGCCCGTGATCACCAGCACATGCCGAAGGCCCCGGGCCCGCGCTTGCATGAGGAAGCGGTGGAGTTGGGCATGGGCATCGCGCTGCCGCAGCCCGTGGAGATCGAGCCGCGCCTCGACCTCAAGCCTCCCCTTCGCAAGCTGCCGCGCCGTCTGCCGATCGAGGTCTTCCTCACGCGGGACATGACTGGCCTTCGGCGCAGCGGCGGCAGCGGGCTCAGACTTGGGGCCCTGTAAGGGTGGCGCCGACGCCGGCACTTTCGCCGCCGGTGCCCGGCTTTTGTCCGCAGTCAGACGCGACCCCCGCCGCTTCAGCGGTGAAGCGCTGCGCGCGATCTTGTCCCACAGCGCCGTATCGTCATCGTCCTTGCCGCGCCTCGCCATCGGCCCTTATGACCCCGTCGCTTCGTTGGGCCTGAGCACGATGAAGTGGGCCGGCGCCAGCGTGGTGCCGGCAATGGCGCCAGCGCCGTCGCCCGAGCCCCAGTAGATGTCGCCACGCTCGGGCCCCTTGATCGCCGAGCCGACATCCTGGGCGATCATCAGCCGCCTGAACGGGGCACCGTCCGGTTTTTTCAACTCCGGCGCCTCGACGAAGATCGGCAGCCCGAGCGCATGAAAGGCGGGATCGACGGCAAGGCTTCGCTCCGGCGTGAGCGACACGCCTTGCGCACCAATTGGGCCGTCCTCGCCCTCCTTCTCGTCGAGCAGGCGGAAGAACACATAGGACTTGTTGTTCCACATCAGCTTGTTGCCGCGGTCTCGGTCGGCGTAGATCCAGTCCTTGATCCCCTGCATCGATAGCGCCTTTGGCCTATCGTCACGCTTGGCCAAAAGCTTGCCGATCGAGGTGTAGGGGTGGCCGTTCTTGGTCGCGTAGCCAAGCCGCACATGCGTTCCGTCGGGGAGGCGGACGCGTCCGGACCCCTGCACCTGCATGAAGAACAATTCGACCGGATCGAGATAGACAAGCTCGAGCTTGCGGCCGGCAAGCGCCCCCTTGTCGATCTCTTCGCGGGTATAAAACGGCACGAGCCCGTCATCCGTCTTCCGCATCGCCGTCAAGACGCCCGCGGCGGAATCACTCGCCCGCGTCTCGTCCGGCCTCACCGAAACGAGATCGTCGGGGCGCCCGTAGGCGGCCACCGGAAACTTGGCGCTTTTCTCCCGCGCGCCCTCGATCTCGGGTTCGTAATAACCGGTGACCCGGCCGGGCTTCGGCGCGATCACGCGATAGGGCGTGTAATGCGCTTCGAAGAAGCCTCGTGCCGCCTCGAGCGAAACCTCGCCGCGTTCCGCGAGAGCAAGCCCCGCCGCGCAAGCGCCGGCCGAGATATTGGCGCTGCCTGACTTGGCGGCGATTCTGCGGCACGATTTGAGCAGTGTGGTGAAGGCCGCGGCTTGGTTGTCAGCCTGCCAGCCTTCGATCTCGCTGAAGTCTATGGGCTCGAAGCGGACGGCCTCCTCCTGCACCGGCTTGGCCCTGAACAGGACAAACAGCAGCAAGAGAAGGCCGATGGTGGCCGCAGCGGCGGCGGTCAGCAACAGTAAGGAGCGGTGGTCCAAGCCCCGCACCGGTAGGCGGCTCTAGTTCGCCGATTCGGTGGCGACCAGCTTCCAGTTCGGGTTCCGGGAGTCGACCTCGCGGCAGAAGGTCCAGATGTCGGTGACCTCGCGCACCTTCTTGGGGTCGCCCTCGACCACTTCGCCTTCGGCGTCGCGCGTGACCGAGATCAGTTCGCTCACGAATTTGACAGTGACGTAGGCGGTGCGGTTCTTGATGTCCGCCTCGATGATGTCTGCCTTGCTGATGCCGACGAGGTTTGACTCAACCTTCTCGCCGCGGACCTCGCGCTCGCGGATGGCGTTCTCGAAGCCGTCGAACACCTCAGCGCTCAAGAGTTGCTTCAGCATCGCCTCGTCGCCCTCGGCAAAGGACATGACGATCATCTCATAGGCGGTCTTGGCGCCGACGAGGAAGCTTCCCGGATCGAAGCTGGGGTCGGCGCGCATCAACTGGGTGAGCGAACGTGCCAAGGGACTGTCCTTCGGCGCATGGCCACCGAGCCGGGCCTCGATATCCTCGACCGACGGCACCGAGGTTTCGGTGATCGGCGCCGAGCGGCCGCGCGGCAGCGCCACCACAGGCTCGTTGGTCTTCGGCGCGCCGGGGCGCTTCTCGTCTGGCGCCGAGTAGGGATCGTAGGGCTGTCGTTCGTTGCCGGTGCGCCGTCCGAGCACATTGCGCAAGCGGAGAAAGATCACAACCGCCAGCACCAGAAACAGCAAAGTATAGATGTCGAATGCTTCACTCATTCTTGCCGCGACCCGCGTTCGTGGATTGGCCCGCGATGCTTGCGGGAACTCCCGAGATGCATATTGGTTCGCATCAAGAGATTTACCAGCGGGAGTCTCAGGTTTAGGGGAAAATCCCACCTTACCCAATAGGCTCAACTTAAGGCATTCGTAGGGCCTAAGCCAACCCTAAACGGTCTTGGCCTTAATTTGTCGCTGCCAACACCAGCCGCCGGATGTTGGTCTCGACGTTGAGCTTGGAATTGCGGGACATTCGCTCCCGTGGTAGCCAGCCCTTAGTCACAAGGCTGGGAAGCACCTCATGGCCAAGACGAAGGACACGCCCGGCGGCAAGGGCAACGGCGACGGAAAGCCTGAGACGCAAGCCCCAGAGGGTCAGGCGGCGCCGGCGCCGGAGGCACCCAAGGAGGCTGCGGCCCCGGCCCAGCTCAACGTCATCGGCCAATACGTCAAGGATCTCTCCTTCGAGAGCCCAGCCGCCCCCCAGGCGCTCCAGAACCCGCCGCCAAACCCGCAGCTTCAGATCACGGTCAACGTCTCCGTCGCGGCCAAGGCGGACGAGGTTTACGAAACCACCGTCAACATCGAGGCCCACGCCAAGGGCGATACCGGCGTGATCTACAATATCGAGCTCGCCTATAGCGGGCTGTTCCGCCTCCGCAACGTGCCCCAGAACATGCTGCAGCCGGTATTGTTCGTGGATTGCCCGACGATCCTGTTTCCCTTCGTGCGCCGCGTCCTCGCCGACATCACCCGCGACGGCGGCTTCCCGCCGCTGATGCTCGATCCGATCGATTTCGGCAGGCTTTACGCCCAGAACCTGGCGCGGGCCAAAGATCAAGCCACGAACTAGCGCGAAAGCACGGCAAGGACCGGGCGCCACAACGCCCCTTCGCCGAGCGTGGCGATGAAGGCCTCGTGCGCGAGCCGCTCCTCCAGCGTAAGGCGCGGCGCCAGCGGCTTAGGCCGCGGCCGCGCTCCCGTTGCCGCCGTATGCAGCAGCGCCGCTTGCGCCGCCGCTTCCGCCGCGAATTCGAGCCGCGCCTGGTGACCGCCGACGAGCTCGACATAGACCGAGGCGAGCAACCGGCAATCGAGCAGCGCGCCATGCTTCTCGCGCCCGGAAAGATCGATGCCGTAGCGCTTGCACAGCGCATCGAGGCTGCATGGCGAGCCAGGATGCTTGCGCCTCGCCAGAGCGAGCGTGTCGACCACGCGGTCCCAGCGCAGCAGCGGGCGGTTCAGGCGCTCAAGCTCGGCGTTGAGGAAGGCGAAGTCGAAGGGGGCGTTATGCATCACAAGCATGGCGCCCTCGATGAATTCGAGCATATCGTCGGCGAGCTCATGGAAGCGCGGCTTGGTCGACAGGAACTCGATGGAGAGCCCGTGTACCTCATACGCCGTATACGGCATGTCGCGATCGGGGTTGATATGGCCGTGCCACACGCGACCGGTCGGGATGCAGTTGATCAGCTCGACGCAGCCGATCTCGACGATGCGATGCCCTGCCGCCGGGTCGAGGCCCGTGGTTTCCGTATCGAGAATGACCTCGCGCAACGCTCGCTGCCCCCCTTAGTGTTCTTGCCCGTGACGGAGCGTGTCCATCACGCGGCCCTTCCGGCCTTCGAGCGATTCGAGAATCTTATCAAGCTGCGCTTGCATGTCCTCAAGGGTGGTGCCGCTGTCCACAACGAAGTCGGCGCGAGCGCGCTTCTCGGCATCAGCCAGCTGGCGCTTGAGCAGATGTTCGAGCTTATCGATGGTCATGCCCGGCCGAGCGAGTACGCGCGCGCGTTGCACCTCTGGCGGCGCGCTCAACACCACGGTGACATCAACGCGTTTCTCAGCTCCGGTCTCGAACAGGAGCGGGATCTCAAGCACGGCGAACTTGGCGCCGCGTCTTTCCTCCTCACGCAGGAATTCGATCTCGGCTTTGACCACCATTGGGTGCACGATCGCCTCGAGCCGCTTCAGCTTCTCTGGATGCCCGGCGACCTCTTGCGCCAAAAGCCCGCGATGCACCTTGCCGCCGCGAATAGCATTGGGAAAGGCCGCGGCCACGGCGGTGACGCCGCTGCCCTCGTAGAGGCGATGCACCTCGGCATCGGCATCGCACACCGGGACGCCGCGCGATCTGAAATGCTGGGCCGCAGCGGACTTGCCCATGCCGATCGAGCCGGTGAGACCGATGACCAGCATCAGGCGCGCACGAGACTTTTGACGACGTGGGCACGAAGCTCCGGCGTCACTTCGGGGCGGACGCCGAACCAGCGCTCAAACCCGGGCACCGCCTGGTGGAGCAACATGCCGAGTCCATCGACGGTGAAATTCCCCCTCGCCTTTGCTGCCGCCAGGAGTTCGGTTTCCAGCGGGCTATAGACGATATCGGCGACGACCGCCTCAGGAGGAAGCTGGGAAAGGTCAATATCCAGCGCCGGCTTCCCCGTCATGCCGAGGCTGGTGGCGTTGATCAGGAGGCCGCAGCCTGCAAGGGTTCCTCCCCGGTCCGCCCAGGGCACGACCGAGACCAACGGGCCGAAGACTTTAGCCAGGGCCTCGGCCCGATCCTGGCTGCGGTTGGCGATCAGGATCTTGGCGGCGCCGCCCGCGATCAGTCCGTGGAGGATGGCGCGCGCCGCGCCTCCGGCTCCGAGCAGCACCACGGGCTTTTGGCCCCGGTTCCAATCAGGCGCCCGTTCAGAGAGGTGGGTCATGAAGCCATAGGCATCGGTATTGCTCGCGTGCAGTCGCCCTTGCTCATCGAGCCACAAGGTGTTTGCCGCCCCGATCGCCTTGGCCGCCTCGTCGGCGGCGTCGGCCATCGCCAGCGCCGTCTCCTTATGCGGCAAGGTCACGTTGGCGCCGGCATAGCCGCGGGCACCGAGCGCACGCAGGAATGCCTCGATCTCCTCCGGCGGCACGGCTTCCTTCTCATAGGCGCCCTCTATGCCATAGAGATCGAGCCAATAGCGGTGGATCAGGGGCGAGCGCGAATGCTCGACCGGCCAGCCGATGACACAGGCTCGCTTCACATCTCGCTCCAATCAGCCGTCAATGACGCCCTGCCGCCTGAGCGCATCAAGCAGCGGCAAAAGCGGCAGGCCAAGGATGGAGAAATAGTCGCCGTCGATCTTCTCAAACAGCTGGATGCCAATCGATTCGAGCTGATAGGCGCCGACCGAACCCAGCACCTCGTCGCCAGCGGCGGCGAGATAGCGGCCGATGAAGGCCGGCGTGAGTTTCCGCATCACGAGCGTCGAGGTCTCGCTGTGAGACCACACGCTCCCGCCGCCGGTGGCGAGCGCGACGGCGGTGTTCAACGTATGGATCTTGCCGCTCATATCGAGCAGCTCACGCCGCGCCGCCTCCATGCTCTCCGGCTTGGAGAGGATGCTGGCGCCGAAGGCAAGCACCTGGTCGGCACCGATGACGAAGGCTTGCGGCGCTAGCTCGCTGACGGCCTCAGCCTTGGTGCGGGCCAGGACCTCGGCAACGTCCTGCGGCTCGAGTTTCCGCTCGCCGCCCACGGCCTGGTGCATGGCCGCTTCATCAAGGCCCGGCGGCTCGACGATGAAGGCAAGCCCGGCCGCTTCCAGCAATCGCGCACGGACTTTGCTGCCGGAGGCGAGTATCAGGGGCGGACGGTTGCCCTGCAGGAACCCACTCATGGATCGAGCACCGGCGCACCGCGGTCGTGATAGAGCCTTAAGATCGCAGCCGCCGTCTCTTCGATGGAGCGGCGCGTAACGTCGATCAGCGGCCAGCCGCGCCGGGCACAAAGCTGTCGCGTTTCGGCGATCTCCGCGGCGATGGCCTCGCGATCGACATAGGTGTCGAGATGGGACGCGGCATGCTCCAGCACGCGGTTCTGCCGCACTTGGGAGATGCGCTCCGGGCTGGCCACCAGGCCGACGACAAAGGCATTGGTGCGCGCCTCGAGCTTCGGCGGCAGCGGCACGCCGGGAATAAGCGGTACATTGGCGGTCTTGTAGCCGCGATTGGCGAGATAGATGCTGGTCGGGGTCTTGGAGGTGCGGCTGATGCCGACGAGGAGAATATCGGCGTCGTCGAGATTCTCTGGCAAATGGCCATCATCGTGGAGCATGGTGAAGTTGAGTGCCTCGATGCGCCGGAAATAATCCGCGTCGAGCACATGCTGACCGGCGACCGTGGGCGTTGACGGGGTACCGAGGTAGGATTCGAACACCTGGAGAATGCTCTTGAGCGCCGCGACGCAGGGAATGTTCAGGCGCTTGCAGGTCTGCTCGAGAACCTCGACCAGCTCGGGATTGACCACGGTATAGAGCACGATGCCAGGGCTTGCCTCGACGTCCTTGAGCACGCGCTCGAGTTCCCGCTGGCTGCGCACGAGCGGGTGGATATGCTCGATGGCGCGCACTTGCGCATACTGCACCCGCACGGCCTTGGCGATCGCGACCAGAGTCTCGCCGGTCGCGTCCGAGATCATGTGCAAGTGGAAAGTACGGGGAGCATCCATGGCTGGGCCTTGGGATAACTCCGAATGATTAATGGAGCAACCAAACCCGGGTCCGGGCCTCCTCCCGGTTCATCCCTCTCGGACCGCAGGCTTATTCACAGATTCGCTTGTGTCGAAAAAATAACGGGTCGGCGCCTGCCTTCGGCAATACCCTTGTCCATCCCCAGGCTCAAGCCAGAGCTCCACACAGGCTATTCAACCGCCTTCAACAGCCGCAACTAGGGCAAAAATCAAAGGGAACTGCGCGCTCCCAGGAGGATCCTCTACAAAATCGTCACACCTGCCGCAAAACTGCCACCTGAGACGGCAGCGCTACGCCAAGTTCTCTGTCGATAGCCTGGTGACACTAAAGAATTAGCGCTACCCACGGCCTAATAGAAACTACAAAAACCTCTTTAAGACTCTCATTATTGATGTTTTGAGAGACCTATGTTGCGCACACCACCGACAGCAGACCGTCTCGTTTCAGCTCTCAAGGGCAACACCGTTGCTCCATCTCCGATTTGGTTGATGCGTCAGGCTGGACGCTACCTTCCGGAATATCGCGAGGTGAGGCGAAAGGTTGGTTCGTTCCTCGACCTTTGCCGCACGCCACGCCTCGCTGCGGAGGTGACGCTGCAGCCACTGCGCCGGTTCGATCTCGATGCGGCGATTGTGTTCTCCGATATCCTGATCGTGCCGTATGCCCTGGGGCAGAAGGTCGAGTTTGTCGAAGGCGAGGGGCCACGCCTGGAGCCGGTGCGGGATGGGAAGAACCTGGCGCAACTCGATCGGAGTATGGCGGAGAAGCGGCTCGATCCGGTCTATGAGACGCTGCAGCTCGTTGTTGCCGGATTGCCCGCTGGCGTGCCGGTGATCGGTTTCTGCGGCGCACCGTGGACCGTTGCCACCTACATGGTCGAAGGCGGCGGCAGCAAGGACCAGACTGAGGCGAGGCTGTGGGCCTACCGCGACGCGGACGGGTTCCAGCGCCTGATCGATCTCCTGGTGGAAACATCGATTGGTTATTTGCTGCACCAGGTCGAGGCCGGCGCCGGCGCGTTGCAGATTTTCGACAGCTGGGCCGGCGGCTTACCCGAAAACGAATTTGCTCGTTGGTGTATCGCCCCGACTCGGGCCATCGTTGCGGCTATGAAGAGACGAGCCCCAGACATTCCGATCATCGGCTTTCCCCGCGGCTGCGGTGTGCTCGCGGAAATTTATGTGCAAGAGACTGGCATCGATGCCATCGGCTGCGACACCTCGATGCCCCTTGCCTATATGCGCGATCGGCTGCAAAGCAGCATACCGGTTCAGGGTAATCTCGACCCCCTCCTTCTCGTCTCCGGCGGTAAGGCGCTCGAGGCGAGAGTTGGCGAGATCCTGGATGCTCTCAGCTCTAGGCCATTCGTCTTCAATCTCGGTCACGGCATCGTGCCTGAGACGCCGCCAGAACACGTGGCCCGGCTCGTCGAGCTCGTGAAGGGTGCGTGAGCGGCACGCCTGGAAAAACCGATGCTGCTGTCCTATATCAAGGCCTTCCACGTCATTGCGATCATTGCTTGGATGGCGGGTCTGCTCTATCTGCCGCGGCTGTTCGTCTATCACGCCGATAGTCCGAAGGGATCGCAGCAGTCCGAGACGTTCAAGGTCATGGAGCGGCGGCTGCTTCGCGTCATCACCACACCGGCGATGATCGCGAGCTGGGTGTTTGGGCTCATTCTCGCCTTTTCGGGCTTAATCAACTGGTCGGCGGATGGCTGGTTTCACATCAAGCTTGCTCTCGTGATCCTGCTTTCGGCGTTTCACGGCTTCCTCGCCAAATGGACCAAGGACTTCGCCCAGGACCGCAATACCCACCCCGCGCGCTTCTACCGCATGGTGAATGAGATCCCCACCGTGCTCATGATTGCGATCGTGGTTTTGGTAGTCGTCCAGCCGTTCTGAGGGCAAGTCAAACCAGTTCCGCTAGCCGCCAGGGTCTGCTATAAGACGAGTCGCATCCGATCCGGGATCGCCGTTGCGGCCCGAGCATTCCTCAAAAAATCGGGTCACCCGGAGCGGAGCAGGCGCTAAAAGTCCTGCCTCACCGCCGAGGCCATACCCTTCCCCTTCCACCTCTCCCCATCCGCGAAACCGCGTGTGGAGACCTCAAATTAATTCCCATTTGGAGTAGCAGTGCATGCAGGAAATGAAACTGCAGGAGCTTAAATCGAAATCGCCGACGGAGCTGTTGAGCTTCGCCGAGGAGGTCGCCGTCGAGAACGCGTCAGCCATGCGCAAGCAGGAGCTGATGTTCGCCATTCTGAAGCAGCTCGCGGCGCGCGATGTCGATATTACCGGCACCGGCGTGGTCGAAGTGCTGCAGGACGGCTTTGGTTTCCTGCGCTCGCCCGATTCGAACTATCTCGCCGGCCCCGACGACATCTACGTCTCGCCGTCGCAGATCCGCCGCTTCGGCCTGCGCACCGGCGACACCGTCGAGGGCCAGATCCGGAGCCCGAAGGAGGGCGAGCGCTATTTCGCCCTGCTTAAGGTCAACACCATCAACTTCGAAGACCCCGAGAAGCAGCGCCACAAGATCCACTTCGATAATCTCACGCCGCTCTATCCCGACGAGTGGCTCGAGATGGAGACCGAGGCCGCGCCGAAGAAAGATCTCACGGGGCGCGTCATCGATATCGTGGCGCCGATCGGCAAAGGCCAGCGCGGCCTGATCGTGGCCCAGCCCCGCACCGGCAAGACCGTGATCTTGCAGAATATCGCCCACGCCGTCACCGCCAACCACCCGGAATGCTATCTGATCGTCTTGCTGATTGATGAGCGCCCCGAGGAAGTGACCGACATGCAGCGCTCGGTGAAGGGCGAGGTGATCTCTTCGACCTTCGACGAGCCGGCCTCGCGCCACGTGCAGGTCGCCGAGATGGTCATCGAGAAGGCGAAGCGTCTCGTCGAGCATAAGCGCGACGTCGTCATCCTGCTCGATTCCATCACCCGTCTCGGCCGCGCCTACAACACCGTGGTGCCGTCCTCCGGCAAGGTGCTGACCGGCGGCGTTGATGCCAACGCGTTGCAGCGCCCGAAGCGTTTCTTCGGTGCCGCGCGCAACATCGAGGAAGGCGGCTCGCTCACCATCATCGCTACTGCGTTGATCGATACCGGCAGCCGCATGGACGAAGTCATCTTCGAGGAGTTCAAAGGCACCGGTAACTCGGAAATCGTGCTCGACCGCAAGGTTGCCGACAAGCGCGTCTTCCCGGCGATCGACATCGCCCGCTCCGGCACCCGCAAGGAGGAGCTGCTGGTTCCCGGCGATCAGCTCAAGAAGATGTACGTGCTTCGGCGTATCCTGAATCCGATGGGCACGCAGGACGCCATCGAGTTCTTGATCGACAAGCTGAAGCAGACCAAGGGCAATGCCGAGTTCTTCGAGTCGATGAACACCTAGTCCCGCGTGCCCATGCTAGGCTGAAAGCTCGGAACTTCCTCGGAACTTCGGGGGCGATCATGGCCGAGCAGCGGCACGTCGTGCCGGATGTGGTGAGACTGGCGATCTCGCTCGCCTTCCTGTTCCTCGTTGCCGTCGCCACCGCCGGCGTCAACAGCCCGCTCTTCTTTGTGATTCTCGTATCGGCGGGGCTCGCCATCGCCGCCATTCAGGCGATGTTCCCGGTCAGCCGTCTGTTCTCCATCGCCTTCGCTAATCTGATCGCGGTCTATGTCGCCATCTTCTCGCTGTTCGTCGAGGAGGTTTTTCATGGCATCGCCGCGCCGCTGCTCGCAGTCGCTTTCGCGCTGCCGATCGCGGCCTTCGTTGCCGGATGCTGGCTCCGGCGTGATCAGGTCCGCGCCGTGGTCGCGCATCCCGCGATCCGCAGCGAGCGCCGCATGCTCGGTGCCTTCCTCTGGCTGTTCCCGACTTTCATTATTGGCGGTGCCGTCGTGCTGCTGTCCCACGTCGCTGAGCCGGTCACCAACTCTGCGGCCGTGCTTATCGGCGCCATGGCTCTGATCGGGGTTATCGTCTTCAGCGTGAGCCGCGACGTCGCCATCTTCCTCGTCGACTCGGGCCTTCTGTTCGAGGAGTTCTTCCACCGCATCTCGCGGCTGGTGATCCCGGCGTTCGCTTTTCTCACCTTCTATTCGCTGCTGGTGATCCTGTTCGCGTCGGTTTTCCACATCCTGTCGCAATATACCGCCGACGCCCATTTCGCCGTTGATGGCGTCCCTCGTGCCTTGACCTTCTCGGAGTCGATCTACTTCTCCATCGTCAGCATGAGCACGGTCGGCTATGGCGACATCGTCCCGCATTCGAGCCTCGCCCGCGTGCTCGCCTCGATCGAGATCGTGTGCGGCTTCATGCTGCTCCTGTTCGGCGTCTCGGAGTTGCTCGAATACACCCGTGAGCACCGCGAACAGGAACGCGGACGCGGTGGTAGGCCCTCCGCGCGGCGCTGATTCGGGCGGACCGCAAAGGTTACCGAACGTCCATCTTGGGATCAGCCTTCGCCCGCGAATAAATAAGCAAAAACAAGACATTGGACGGAGGTGCGACGCGTTGGTCCATGGGACAAAATGCGCGTTCCGGCGGCGCGCGGAGGTGCTATCCCAGTGATCGTGATGGTCCCCCCCATCACCTTTCTCTCCACGTGGACGTCTCCGGAAGAAGCCCCGCTCCCCCCGTCGGGGCTTCTTTCTTTTCGAGCGATCGGTGGAGCCCTTTCCCTCCACGTCCCCCCAAGAAGGGACCGTAGAAGCCCCGCCAGGTTTTGCGTGCGGGGCTTCTTCTTTTTGGCTGCGCGCATCCGGCGGAGCGGGCGCGCTAGAGCGGCAGCTCATCCGCGACTCGTCTGGACAAAATGACCCATGCCTCGGTCAGGTTCGCGTAAGCCGGCGCGGATATCCCGAGCGTCGATGGGATTGCCTCCCCATCGCGTTCCCCCCCAGGAACCAGAAGAAGCCCCGTTCCCCCCGTCGGGGCTTCTTTCTTTTGGGATGTTGCGCTCAAGCGACCGCGATGCGCCGCGCCGCCTTCACCGTCTCTGCCAGCGCCGCAGGATCCGTGACCGGCGCCGAGCATTGCGGGCCGATGCAGACATAGGCCGTCGGCTTGCCGTCGATCGCGGTATTGCCGCGGGCCGGCGAGGTCGATGGCAGCGACTCCCCTGCCCCAACGCTCCCGTGGATCTCCTGCACTACGGCGCCAGGCAACGACACGGACGGAAGCGCGCGGCGCATTGGCTTCGCATCGCTTCCCTCTGGGACGACTATGACGACATGCGCCGGCGCCAACAGATCGATCGCGCCGGCGAGCAGCCCGGTATGCTGGAACACGTTGTTGCCGATGTCGCCAGAGAACGCCGCGACGATCTCCTCGGCGCGCGCCCGATAGCGCTCCTCCCCGGTCCAGAGATAGAGCTGGGCGAGGTTCGACACCATGGTGCCGTTCGCGTTCGGCACGGCCTCGTCCATGGCGTTCAGCGGCCGCACGATCAGGTCGTCGGTGTCGTCGGCGGCGATGTAGTAGCCGCCATGGCCTTCGGCGCGGTAATGCCGCTCGAGTACTTCGACCCAGTCGCGCGCCTGGTCGATGTAGCCGCTGTTGCCGGTGACGGCGGCGAGCGCGAGCGCCGCCTTGATCATATTGGCGTAGTCGGTGGCGTTGGCGGGTGCCTTGGCTTCGCCGGCGCGATAAGCGTGAAACAAGCGCCCGTTGGAAGAAATCATCCGTGTACGGATGAAACGGAAGGCTTGCTCGGCGGCCTCGAGCCAGTCGGAACGATCGAAGACGTCGGCGGCCTTGGCGAGCGCCGAAATCATCAGCCCGTTCCAGTCGGCGAGCACCTTGTCATCGAAGCCAGGACGGATACGCGTCGCGCGCCGCGCGAGCAGCTTCGCCCGCATCTCCGCCAGCCGCTCCTCGACGTCGCGCTTGCGCAGGTCTAAGTCATTGAGTCTATTGAGAATATTATTGCCTTCCCAGTTGCCCTCCCGGCTCACGTCATAGGCGTCGGCGAACAGACGGGTGTCTTCCGGCCCCAGCACCTCTTCGATCTCATCCCGCGTCCACACATAGAACTTCCCCTCCTCGCCCTCGCTGTCGGCGTCGAGCGATGAGGCGAAGGCGCCGCCGTCGGTCCGCATCTCGCGCAACAGCCAGCCGATGGTCTCGTCGGTGCGTTGCGCCAGGAGCGGCGCTTTCTGCTCGCGCCACACCTCGGTCATCAACTCGACGAGAAGCGCGTTGTCGTAGAGCATCTTTTCGAAATGCGGCACGAGCCAGCGGTCGTCGACGGCATAGCGGGCGAAGCCGCCGCCGAGATGATCGTAGATGCCGCCCTGGGCGATGTGGTTCAGCGTCAGCGCCACGGCGGTCTGCGGCAGGTCGAGGCCGTAGCGGAGGCCTCCGCGCCAGAGATAATTGAACAACTGCGGCTGCGGAAATTTGGGCGCGCCTTTGACGCCGCCATTGGCCGGGTCGACGATCTGGGTAAGGCGCTGAGCGAGATCGGCAAGTGCCGCATCGCCGGGCATGGCGCCCTTGCCCGCTTGCGGCTTCGGCGCGAGCCGCGCGCGAAGCGCATCGGCATTGTTGCGCACCGCGGCGTGGTCCTCGCGATAGACCTGCGCGACGCGCTTCAGCACATCGACGAAGCCAGGGCGGCCGTAGCGCGCCTGGTTGGGGAAATAGGTGCCACCCCAGAACGGCTCAGCGTCGGCGGTGAGGAACATCGTCAGCGGCCAGCCGCCGTGCTCGCCGAGCTCATGCAGCGCCGCCATGTAGATGGCATCGACGTCAGGGCGCTCTTCGCGGTCAACTTTGATGTTGACGAAGAGGTCGTTCATGACTTCCGCGGTGGCGTCGTCCTCGAAGCTCTCATGGGCCATGACGTGGCACCAATGGCAGGCGGCATAGCCGACCGAGAGCAGGATCGGCTTCCCGGTGCGCTTGGCCTCGGCGAGTGCCTCCGGCCCCCAGGCCCACCAATGCACCGGGTTGTTCTTGTGCTGCAGGAGGTACGGGCTCGTCTCGCGGCCAAGGCGATTTTCCGCGGGCGTTGGGCTCGTTGCGGCATCTGTCATCGGGCCTCCAATCGCGTCTAGGATAGGCGCTTTATCGCTGAGAGCGAAGGAGAAGGCCGTGGCGAAATCGCCGGACACCATTTGCGCGCTGGCGAGCGCGTCAGGCCGGGCAGGGGTCGCGGTAATCCGGGTCTCTGGGCCTGCGGCGGGGACCGCGCTCCGCGCGCTGGGCGGCCCACTGCCGCCGCCGCGTCACGCGAGCCTTCGCAAGCTGAAGGACCCGAAGAGCGGCAATCTCCTCGACCGCGGCCTCGTCCTCTGGCTCCCTGGCCCAGGGAGCTTCACCGGCGAAGACATGGGCGAGCTCCACATTCACGGCAGCCGTGCCGTGGTCGGGCTGGTCATCGGCGCGCTGCTGTCCGTCGATCACATGCGTCTCGCCCAGCCCGGCGAGTTCGCGCGCCGCGCCTTC
>Ga0315553_10001670_pt1 | contig 18220 bp, 17 predicted proteins | sample SalMarSW160140MG_FD_203099 | JGI IMG/M metagenome (GOLD analysis project Ga0315553, IMG submission 203099) | Salt marsh sediment microbial communities from the Plum Island Ecosystem LTER, Massachusetts, United States - Salt Marsh Sediment SW1601-40 ... | reverse complement strand
AGCCGGGTGAATGCGGTCAGGGAGAGCGCCGCAAGCAGGAGCGCCGCAGCGCGAGGCCTGGCAGCGGCCGCGAAGACAAAGCTTGCCAGGAAGCCGAGCACAGCCGCCAGGCCGAGTGCCGCTTCGACGCCCCCCAGCGCGAGTATGAGGGGTGCGATCAGGCATCCGAGTGCCGAGCCCGCCAGGCTGGCCGCGTAAGGGCGGAACGCCCCCTCCCCGGAGCGCACGAGCGCCGCACCCACCACCCGACCCGCGAAGAGGAACGGCACGCCGGCGGCGAGGAAGTAGAGCAGCAGGATCCACACCTGGCGCGCGTCCCAGGCGATGCTGAACGAGTCGAAGGGCAACAGGTTGATGACGAGGTAGGCCGCGATCGTCGTGAGACCGTACGCCGCTGAGACGCGGTGCAGCCGGATTGAGCCTTCGCGGCCCGAGAGCGTGACGCCGCTGGCAGCCATGCCCAGAACGGCCAGGCTCACGACGAGGAAGGCGAAGTGGTGGAACTGTTGAACGGCGAGCAGGCGGGTGAGCGCGATCTCGTACACCAGGCTCCCGGCCGAGATGAGGGCGATGCCGCTTGTGATCCGTAGTTCCCGATTGGCCTCCATCCCTCTCATTGTATACAGAAATAACACTATTCCGGGCGCCTGTTCATTCCCACCACAGCTCTCATTCGCTCTGCGTGCTGCGCGATTGGCGTTCCCTGGCTTGGCCAGGACAGGCTTGCCTCCCCGTTCAGCCAGCCTCAATCCCCGCCGTTGCAGATCACAATCGGGTCCAAAATACCCTAGGATGTGTTGAGCGGATCCAACGAGTATCCGGCGCAGGTAAGCGTCCCCGGCCTTGGTGACACCTGAACTTGCAGCGCAGGTGCAAGTGTCCGCAGCTGAGGGCCTTGATCACCGGATTGGTCTCTGCGGGGGACAAGGCCCAGGGCTGGCCCCACGCCGCTGATCTTTCGGAGCAGCTTTGTTTCCGGGTACGGGTCCTAGCAGAGCTGCTCAATCTGTCTGTCGTATTCACGGACCTGATGGGTGAGGGTAGCGATGGTGTCGAAGATGGGCAGCAATGCGGGTTGAAGCCCTTCTGGCATGGCTGGTGCTGCCTTAGATGCGAAGCTATCCGCGGAGCAGGAAGACAGACGTGCCCCGGTGCTCTCCCTGGCACCGCCCGCCAGGGCAGGTGTGACGATGCTGCGAGCATGGTTGATGAGTAAGGGGCGGGAACGGACAATCGCATCTCGCGAGCGCAGCACGGCGAGATCGGCTTGAGCCTGGGGCGATCGGTGATGGATGGGCGAGAGTCATAGATCCCCGTCAGGGGACAGCGCAGGATCAAGGTGCGCAAATCGGGCGAGGGTTTCGGCGTCAGCACGATCGCCCTTACGGGGGTTGTGATAGATCGTCCGCAGCTTGAGGGCATTGCAGTCAAGCTGCACGAACGGTGGCGACCAGGACGTCGTGGGCCAAGTCACGAAGCAGGTGTCTTGACCAGCGAGAGTGGGCGCCGACCTCCATGGCCACTCTGCAGGGCTGGAGAGTGGAGAACTTGCGCTGGAAGGAAGCCTTTGTGGTGGGTAGACGTGATTCTTCAATCAGTTCACCCTCCGGGTCGAGAATGGTGAGGTAGGAGCACTTGTCTCCAAGGTCCAATCCTACAAAAAACATGCTAATCTTATTCATGGGTCGGTATCTCCTTGTCTGGCAGCTACGAAAGTAGACTGCGTTTGATCTAGTGAGCCCATAATAGGGCATTATGCGAGGGAGGTATCGGCCTTCTCATTCCAATCTCGCTGCCCTGTCCCGAGACTGGGTTTAGGGGCAGGCGACCGGGGATCCTGCTAAGAACGTGCAGGATGGACGGCGCGGCGCGATTTGTAAGCGATGGATCGAGAGTGCGAGCTGGGAAATCGTGGCCAGGGTGAATGCATTGGCACCTCCACGCTGTGTGCTACGCGACCCGCTGGGTGCTTTGCGAAGCTCGAGGCTGTTATACGGCATACTGTCGAAACCGGGAGTTATTTTTTCTATATACTAAGTAAGGGAAATCCCAAGGAACTCGATTGGGCTCGTACCGTAGAGCGAACTATAGGCCAAGGAGGGTAAATCATGGCGACGTATTTTATGTTCGGAAGTTACTCGCATGACTCGATTAGGAAAATAAGTTCGAAGCGCACCAATGAGACGAAGGAATTGATTGAGAAGCATGGTGGGAAATTGACGGCTGCCTATGCTTTGCTTGGTGAAAAAGATCTGGTCTTAATAGTGGATCTACCCAATACAGAGCAAGCCATGAAAACATCGGTTGCGTTGTCAAAAATGCTGGGCGTAGGATTTTCCACGTTACCCGCAGTGAGCGTTGAAACTTTCGATAAGATCACAGAAGACTTGTAAGTCCCCGATTTCAGTATCGGCACAAGATTCTATGAGCTTTCATCCAGCCACTCGGGGTGCTATGTTCTTTGGGATTTCCCGCTTATCCTCAAGGGCATCGGTGGCTACGGATGTATTGCAGATCTGATTTATTATTGAAGACTCATTGTTCATTGACTAGCACCGGGAATGGAAGTCAATATTCCAAAGATAATCCATAAAGTTATAATTAGTGTTATAACTCGTAACCAAGTGAACTGGCTGACCTGCACTAGACTAGTAGCTTGCTAGCCGCAATCATTGGCGTCAGTCAGACAATCACCTCTGCTACGCTCCCGCACACACATCGATTATTCGAGAAATTGCTGGTCCTGTCGCTTGGTGGCGCGAACATGGTGGTAAGCCTGCCGCTATTGCTGAATCTGTGCAGACTCTTTTGCCGAGCAAGGCCCCGTTCGGGTTGAGCGCGTCTCCATTGCGTTCTGCTGCGATCCAAACTTGACAACTACAGCGCTTTCATAGATGTTAGATGCCCGTACAGTACTTTCGGGGCACGCTATTCGTAGCGGCATTGGGGCTAGATCAAGGCCTCGAGCTGATCAAGAATCTGCGACATTGCAGAGAAAGCGGCATCGATAGGCTTCCGGCTGGTAATGTCAACTCCAGCGATCTTAAGTGCCTCGACGGGATAGACGGAGTCCCCTGCTTCGAGGAACCGAAGATAGTCACTTGCTGCGTTTGGCTTGTCGCTGAGGACACGTTCGGCGATAGCATGGGCAGCGGCGATACCAATTGTGTACTTGAACACGTAGAAATGGGCATAGAGATGAAGGAAACGCGCCCATTGGGCACCTTCCCTATCCCTGGTGAACGCCATTTCGCTTCCATAAGCTTCCGCAACGAGGTCGGCGAGTAGACCATCAAGATCATCTGCGGAGATGCCCTGGCCCTTCTCTACTCTGCTGTGGATCTGTGATTCGAACTCGGCCAGAGTGGGCATTACCAGCAAGTATCGATGGAAATTGGACATTGCCTCATTGATGACTGCGAGCTGGTAGGCCCTGTTCGGCTTTGAGCGGAGAAGGAAGGATCGCAACATCGCCTGGTGGAAGTTAGATGGAACCTCGGCGACAAGCATCGAATACGGTCTGTAGACCATTGGTTGAGCGCGCCAGGCATAGAACGAGTGCATCGAGTGACCCAACTCATGTGCGAAGGCGCCGAGATCAAGGAGGGTGTCTGAGTAGTGGAGGATGATATAAGGGGGGCCGCCGGGCTCATCGGAAGACAACCAGTCCGGGCACTTGCCACTTGAGGGGTAGACGTCGACCCATCGGTCTTCAAGGCAACCCTTCCGCAGAACATCTGTGTATTCGGATCCCAGGGGAGATAGAGCTTCACATACCAAGTCGACAGCCTCATTGTAGCCAACAGTAGGTTGCTCCAGTGAGAGAGGCGCCCAGATGTCCCCCGGCTCCAGAGTTTCCAAACCCAACGCCTTCTGCCGCAGGTTCCAGTACCGTTGCCAGAGCGGCGCATGCTCTCTGGCGCAGGCAATGACGTTGTCAAAGACTTCTTGCGAGAGGTTGTCCTCAAACAAAGCAGCAGCCAGTGAGGAGTTAAAACCGCGCACCTGGCTCCTGAATGCGCCTTGCTTCGCGGATGTGAGCAGAGTGCTAGCGAATGCATTCCTGAATTGTAGCAACCCTGATGTGTGGCTCCGATAGGCACTCCGTCGGAGTTGCACATCAGATGACTCAACTAGGTGATCCATTGTCTGCGTGGCTATCGGGACCGTGCGTCCTTCAACTGTGTGAGCATTGTCGAACGCTATGTCGCTCCCCAGCAAGAAAGTTGCGGTGGCTTCTGCTCCGGCAAAAGGGTCCGCGAGTAGAGCAAGGATACGTTCAACTTCCTCAGAAAGGACGTGAGCGCGCTTTCGCGAGAGGTTCTGGAAAAAATGCCGGTAGCACACAAGCCTGGACTCGTTCTGCGGTAACTGGAGGAGTGCGTCTGCGCCCATTCGGAGGAGTTCAGGCTCAATGTAACTTGCCGATGCTTGGAATTGGGCACGTAAGGTCTGAGCAGTTCGGTAGATAGCCGCGGCCCGTTGGTCGGTGGTGTCAACAAGGTGCGAAAACTGTGCGTATGCAAAGACCCTCGATTCGCGCTCCTTCAACGCATAGGTGAGCTCAAGAGCATCAGCCACAAGGGCCATACGTTCTGCGAGTCGTCCTCGGAACATCTGCAGACCTTGGAGGTCGCGTCGAATCGCAGCGACCTCAACTCTCCAAGCATCCTCTGACTCGAAGAGTGCCTGAAGATCACACTTGTATTGGCTAGGGATCTCATCCCGGGAGCGTAGCTGGGACTCACTCACGCCCACCTCCTTCTGTTGCCTTGGCCAAGGGCTAAGCACAGCCCAGTCTTTTAGAATCTAACAGCCTCGAGATTCGCGCAGTATCCAGAGGAGAGGCGCCGGGGCACTCACCCAGACCAGGAAATTCCACCGCCACGACCCTCATCATCGATTGAAAATCATGCCACATCCTCGCGAAGCACACTCTTGAGCGCACACGGGCTTCGTAGGGAACTTTATGGCTGGTCAAGGAGATGCTCCTGGCGACCCTTTGACTTAGAGGCCAGATTCCCATCCTTGTTCTGTTGCATTATGACCTGGGTTATATTTATTGCAAGAGGAATGATCTGGGGAAGGCGTGGGTGCATTTGAATGGGGGTATGGAAATGTTCATGTATAGGGGGGCTGTTGAGTCTCAAAACGATGACCATATGCTGAAGGCTTCACTACTGATGGATATCACAGAAAGTGTGCTGTGGGCGGCGTCAGGTTCTTCGTGTCAGAACACGTATGAGGCGTATCGGCTTTGAGGGTGGGGCTTTGGGAGGGCCATCTTGAGTCGTATCAAGCATCTCAGATAGGGTGATGTCTATGAAACCATGGAACCCACTTTCGGAAGACGATCTTTCCCAGATGCACCGGACCACGTTGCGTGTCCTTGAGGAGACGGGCATCGTGTTGACCCAGCCGGAGGGTCGCGAGGTTCTGCACGCAGGCGGTGGGCGAATCGACAGGGATCGGATTAAGATCCCTCCAGAGCTTGTCGAACAGTCCCTCGCACAGTGCCCATCTACCGTCGCTCTCCGAGGGCGTGGTGGACTGGTGGCGCTGCTCGGGGAAGATAAACTGCATTGGCACAATCTTGGTGGGGCGCGTGACGTCTATGATGACGAGCGCAACCGACATCGTAAAGCGATCGTCCAGGATGTGCGGGATAGCGCGCGGCTGTTGGACGCACTCGACAGTGTCACGACGGTCACGCCTTTCTTCACGCCGCAGGATGTGCCTGGACCGATCATGTCTCTGGCGATGTACCGCCACACACTTCCAAACACGGTTAAACCACTTCATGGACCAGGAGTGCAAACCGCAGAGGAGGTACGCATCGTAGCGAACATGGTGGAGGTATTCGGAACTCCAAGCGAACATCTCACGCTTGCTGTATCTCCCCTAAGTCCTCTGACCTTTCCGGATCAGCATGTTAAGGCAATGATCGAGGTGGCCAGGCTCAACATCCCGTTCGGACCCTTGCCGTGCCCGATCGCGGGTGCGACTGCGCCATTGTCCATCGCCGGAGCTCTCGTCCAACAGAATGCAGAGCTTCTTGCCTCGATCGTCCTGGTCCAATTGGTACACCCTGGGCTGCCCGTTTTCTACTGTGGAAGGATTGCTTTCATCGAACCGAGGATGGGATTGGTGATGGACGGGGGACCGGAGTCGGGACTAGCTTCGGCAGCTACAGTTCAACTCGGTCACCGCTATGGATTGCCGGTGAACGTTTACGGAATGGCGACGAACGCACATGGGTTGGGCCTACAGAACGGTTACGAGCGGTGTCTAAATGCTCTGTTGCCTGCGCTGGCGGGTGCAGACGAGCTATCTGGCATAGGTGAGACCTCGGGCGGCGTGGCCGGTTCATACGCTCAGATGGTGTGCGATAACGAGATCGCAGCTTCTGTGCGCAGGGTGATCCAAGGGATGAGAGTGGACGAATACTCACTGGCGCTGGAGGTGATAAACAACGCTATGGAAAGCTCGCGCAACTTCCTTGCTCAAAGGCACACGGTCGAGTTCCTCAAGTCCGGCGAGATCATCATCCCGGAGCTAGCGGATCGACGGAGCATGGATCTGTGGGAGAAAGAAGGGCGCAAGGGGTTTGTCGATCGAGCCCAGGAGGTAGCACTACGCATCCTGGAGGGGCATGAGGTAGAAGCACTGGACGAGGCGCAGGAACATGAGTTGGATCGCATCCTTGCCGTGGCGGAGCGCACACTGAGGTGAATGCGGGGGACTATGTCGCACCTGGAAGCCGATCGTGCTCCCATGGACTGCAGGGATATTCGGGGAGGAAGGTATTACTTCGATAGAATGGAAATTCATTACATCCTGTTGCCCCTACGCAGCCATTTCGAAACCAGCTTCGGCTGCGCCTACCAACGGGACACCATCCTCATTCGACTACGAGCTGATGGCGTGGATGGGGTGAGGCACCCGTCCAAGCTACTCTTGGTATTTCCACGAAACGGTGGAAACCGCGTGGCATATGCTGAAAGACTTCCTGGTGCCGGCATTTCTGAGAGGAGAAATTGAATGCACAATAGGATCGGGTATGAGCGTCCGAATATGCAACGGACGCCTTTCGTTACTGGAGCTAACAGAATATTTGAAGGACACGGGTAACTTTCTCTGAAGAGAGCGGGGTGACCAAGACTTTGAAACAAAGTTACAGAGAACACGTGATCGATACTGCTCCCAATACAATTTCATTTCCCTTATCTTCCGTTTATTTCCATTTGTCCTGCCCCCCAAAAACTGATCCAGTTGTTAAGTTAGGATCAGACAAGGGAGAAGGGTCAAATGCCACGAAGAAAATTTACCCCCCCGAACAGATCATCAGCAAAGTCCGGGATGTGTTAACCATCTTAAACAGGGTCAGAGACCCGGAGATGGAAGATTACTTGCGGGATAAACTAAGCAGAGCAGGCTTGGAACCGATCGGTGTCGTACGAGAAGAACCTTCCTTGACGGTCGCATGGCTCAAGGGAACCCCTTGGGACGGGCTCAAGCTTAGAGAATCCGCGGAAACAATCATCAAAGCTCTGGAAAACGCCGAATCAATGCGATCATAGCCTGGAATCATCAATGGGCTGTATTATGGGAGCAGCATCTTGCAGACCTACATTGAGTCGCAAGCCGTGTTGTGTTGTTGAACGCTTTCAGAGAGACGTTGTTCGAAGGGGCTGAGGGAAAACCAGCACGCCAGGGGCTTGTGCAAAAGCCAGGTGGATCATGCGGATGCTGACCGTAAAAATCTTCCCTCACCATAATCACAGGATGTATCGGAGCGGCGTTTGCGGAACCAGAAGAAAACACACCAAAGGGCTTATCGAAGCATGAAATCTTCGATCGTGCATTGTGCGATCGTCCTTATGTTTCTGGGTGCGTGTCAACTGCCTTCTCCGATAACACCCTCCACTCTATTACCTACCTCCGAGGCTGGTCCGCAACAGTCCACAATCTTCAATCCAGATATTGAACTGGAACCGACCTCATTTCTCCCGCTACCCCCCACCGCCACCCAGAAACCAGAAGGGCAGCAGACATATATGAGCACACCAACAAAGGACGATTCATTAACGATCACGATTCTCTACGACAACAACCCGTACGATTCGCGCCTGCGTACAGCGTGGGGCTTTGCAGCGCTTATCGAGCACAATGATAACACCTACCTCTTCGACACCGGCGGTGATGCCGCGACGTTGCTTGAGAACATGCGCATTCTTGAGGTCGACCCATCCCGGATTCAATTCATCATTCTTTCCCACGCACATGCCGATCATACCGGTGGTCTGGAAGGGCTCCTTGGGCAGGGTGTACATCCAACGGTTTATCTGCCTCCTTCTTTCTCAGCTGGATTCAAGCACCGTGTTTCGCAGATCGCATCCGTCGTCGAGGTGTTGCCCGGTTTATCGCTCGCGGAGGACGTGTTCACAACCGGCGAAATGGGCGCCGGCACCCGTGAACAAGCCCTGGTCATTAAAACTGGCAAAGGATTGGTGATCATCACCGGTTGCGCCCATCCTGGGGTGGTGTCCATGGTCGCACGGGCAAAGGAACTCTTTAACGAACCTGTATTCCTGGTGTTGGGCGGATTCCACCTGGGCGATAAAAGCAGCGCGGAATTGGAGTCTATAACGGCAGCATTCAAGGAATTGGAGGTTGAGAAGGTCGCTCCGTGTCACTGTACCGGAGAACAGGCGATCGAGAAGTTCAAGGAGAAGTACAGCGATGACTTCATCCAAGCTGGAGTCGGACGGGTGATCGTTGTTGAATAACACACGTTCCACCTTCACACCTTTACTGATCATTCCTCTATGGCAGGTAACCAGCATGCTTTACGCATGCTGAGTCGCCGAGCGTTCAAACGAAGGAGCTCCGTGCAGGTTGAGAATATGATTACCCGCATTTTCTAACGTGTGACTGGCTTGCGGAGCGCGAATTCACAAAGATATGCTTGTGCAGGAAGGTTTTCAGTTTTCGCGTGAGTGCCTTCCCCCGGCGCCTCTCCTCTGGATACTGCGCGAATCTCGAGGCTGTTAGGACAGAGCCCCTGTTCTTTGTGCTTGACACTAATAGTGTAAGGCGCTATTATTTCAACAGATGATTAAATCATTCGCAGATGCCGATACTGAGGCCATTTTTCATGGTGTTCGGCCTCAGAAGCTGCCAAACGACATCAAGCGTAGAGGTGCTCGCAAGCTGCTCATGATCCATGCTGCCACTGAGCTTTCCGAGCTTCTCGTTCCCCCGGGAAATCGATTGGAGAAATTGAAGGGGATTCGGGAAGGCCAGCACAGCATTCGGATAAACGATCAATGGCGAATCTGTTTTGAGTGGCGAGAAGGCAATGCCTATCACGTGGAGATTACGGATTATCACAAGTGAGGTTGGTGTAGATGGCTAAAAGAGACATGGATCCAATTCATCCTGGCGAAATACTGCTTGAGGAATTTCTCGAGCCGATGGAGATTTCACAATATCGGCTAGCCAAGGACATCAACGTTGATCCACGCCGGGTGAATGAGATCGTCCATGGCAAGCGCTCCATCAGTGCTGACACAGCACTTCGTTTTGGTCGCTACTTTGGGATGTCACCTCAATTTTGGCTTAATCTCCAGGCGCATTATGACCTTGAGGTCCTCGATAGGGAGTTAGGTGATCAGATCAAGAAAGAAGTGAAAGCGCTTGCCTAGATCATGAACCGAAATGGGCTCTGTCTAATGTCGCGGGACACGACCGGGGATGCGGCGTGAATTGGTAGTAATTATGAGATTAATCGGTAGCAAATTGCCGTTCTAGACGCTGTGGTAAATGAAGAAAGGCATTGGAAATTCCTGACCTCATACTGTAAAGTGCCGCACCATGACATCTTGCGCCGCCTCCTCGCGAAGCGCCCTCAAAGCAGAGTGGAAAGGATCGCGCAGCATCCTGAAAGGACAGATAAACCCATGCTTAAACGCGAGTGGGTATGCCACACAGGGTAGATGCAGGTAACCTAGTAGTTCTCTTGCTCAAAACGGGAGAAATATATTGCATTAATTTGCCATTAATGGCAAAATATTGCAATGGAATTTCAAAAGCTCATTGAAATCGTACGGAATGAACCGGTTTTCGAGACCGGGCTCCTGCTTGCCGGTGATGTGGATCCGAACCACATCCGACGACAGCTCACTCGCTGGACCAATTCCGGGCGCCTTATTCAACTTAGACGAGGGCTCTATGCTCTCGCACCACCTTTTCAAAGGGATCCGCACCCATTCATGATCGCCAACCGGATGGTGCCAGGATCTTATGTTAGTTGTCAGTCCGCGCTAGCCCATTACGGGCTTATTCCGGAATATACGCCCACGGTTGTCAGCGTTTGCTCAAGCCGACCTAGAACCTGGGATACACCCCTAGGAAGATATATATTCCGCCATGTCCACAGAAAATATCTGTCTGGCTATCAACTTATGCAGATGCAGGAAGCCCAGCAGGTGATGATTGCCGAGCCGGAGAAAGCCCTTCTCGATTTGGTCTACCTGACCCCAGGTGGTGATACGGAAGAGTTTCTGCTATCGCTCCGCCTCCAGAATCTGGAGCGGATGGATGAGGGAACACTTGAACGGCGAGCTGCCGGGTTCGGAAAGCCCAAGCTGCAGCGGGCGGTAAAAAATATGAAAGTGCTGATGCGGCAGGGGGCATGGGAGAGTCAAGGTTGAAAGAGATTCTCAAAGGTATTATCGGTGAGAGCGATTCGCCACTCAAAGCGCTTAACCTGATGCGGGAGTACTTGCAAGCTCGTGTGCTGTCTATTCTGCAGCGAGAAGGTGCCATGGTTCCGCTTGCCTTCCATGGTGGAACGGCGCTCCGCTTCCTTTACGCTCTGCCGCGACACTCCGAGGATCTCGACTTTGCCCTGGAGAGGAAACCTGAGCTGTACGACCCGGGATCATACTCGAGAGCTATCGAACACGAGTTTCACCATGAGGGGTACGATGTAAATATCAAGCGCTCCGAGGACCGCTCTGTTCACAGTGCCTGGATCCGTTTCGTTGGTTTGCTGCATGAACTTGGACTCTCGGGGCAGGAGGCGGAAATCTTCAGCATCAAACTTGAAGTAGATACGAGCCCGCCCAAAGGTGCAGGTCTGGAGACTACGCTCGTTAGGAGCCGTGTGATGCTGCAGCTTCAGCATCATAATCGAGCCTCGTTATTGGCTGGAAAAATCCACGCCATTTTACAGCGCCCATACACAAAGGGGCGGGATCTCTACGATCTGCTCTGGTACCAGAGCGATCCAGGATGGCCAGATCCGAATCTTCTTCTGCTTAACAACGCGCTCTCCCAAACCGGTTGGCAGGGTCCAACGCTCACCGAGGAGAATTGGAAAGCGGTCGTGCGCGAACGTCTGCAGGTATTGGATTGGGAAAAAGCGCGGATGGATGTGGCGCCATTCTTGGAGCGCGGTGCGGAGCTGGAGTTGCTCACGAAAGAGAACCTGCTAAGCGTCCTCTGACCTTGACGTTTATTAAAGCCAGCAGCATAGACGCACGCAGTCCCAGTATTCGCCATTGATTATTCAATGGGGGGACAGGGTGCGGCCAAGAAGCGTGAGAAGGTATTTCTCGCTTACCTGTCACAAAGTTGCCGATTCGAAAGATAATCGGCAACTAGGAAATTAGCCTGGGAATATTTAATGGTTACTAGGTTATGAAGAGTCTTCTTCTGCCTTCTCCGAAACTGTAGGATGAAAGATAAGGCTTCCCTCCTATGATTTATAACTTGATGATTAAAGATCTGTTCGACTATTTCGGTAACGTAATGAATCATAAAAATTGTAGTTGAAATGAATATCGAGAATGCATGAAAACTTCCTATCATTGCGCGGATTTGTACTTGATATATGTCATGATATATGTTATAAACAATGTAGAAAAGGATTAGATATTGATGGCAACTATAATGGTTATTTCTCCTGATGATGTACGCGAAGCTCGTCATGTTCTTGGTCTCACTCAATTGCAGACCGGGGTCGCATTTGGAGGAGTCAGACCTGAAACAATTAGCAGATGGGAACGGTCATCTCGAAACGTGCAACTAAAGGTAAGGCCGATTCATGCAGAAATTATGGGGCAGCTTACCCAAGCAGCTAATCTCCTTCAAGAGATTTACAAAGACAAAGAATCACGGAGGGTCTTTCTATACTCCCCCCAGCGAGAGTTAGGAGGAGCAACCCCCATTCAGGTAATTCTTCGAGATCCACCATATGGTCTAAGAGATGTAGTTAGACTGCTGGGACGAATCGCAGAAGGAATACCGACATAACCCATGCCAAGGCTACTTAGCTCTTGGCGAAAACTATTTTCAAGTTATAAGCCCCGCAAAATTCGCGGGGCTTATTGGTACCGCGCTGTATTGAAGTCGCGCAAGAAGACAATCCTGACTATGGACGGCGCATTTCTTTATGGCGGTCGCTACAACACGGCAGAGGATTTTGGAGCTTTGTATCTTTCTAAAAGTACAGAAGGGTGCATAGCCGAGATCACTAGACGTCCAGGCTCTCCTGATAACTACGTAGTTGGAGATATTATAGTGACCTTGGAAAAAGTTTGCGATCTAACTGACGCGCGGTTTCTAAGGGAATTAGAGATTTCAAAGGAGCAACTTATTGGTGATGATTGGGAAGAGACCCAATTACTTGGAGAGTTAGTTCGGGGAGCAGGCTTTGAAGGAATGATAGTCCCATCAGCAGCCGGAGATTTCAACAATTTGGTCATATTCGTTGATAACCTCTCTGCAAAATCAAAAATTCAGCTTGAGAAAGCACATGATTTGCCACTACCTTGAAGCAAGTCATGCATGAACTAGTGCATTCATAGCCATTTGAACGAACAACATTTGATTATGAGAGTAATCAGCAGCACATTTCTTGTTATATCGGTTGAAGGTAATACTTACATCTACTCCTAGATAGTTATATGCTTGAGGTGGTGAATAAAAACATCGAGCAAGACGCCTTGCTGAAAATTTCACCAGTTCCTTGAACGATCGAGGCCGTCAGGTTTTCAGAAGGAGCTGAGTTCCTATGTCGCTTCGAACAAGAACCAGAAAAGGGCTGACCCTCGTCCGACTGCTGAGCGTACTGGCATCGGCCTTGCTCGCCGGCTGCACTCTTGGGAAACCTCTAGACGAACAATGGCAGGGAACCCTGACGGGGACCGGGGCGACAGAGGAGGAGCAGGAAACCCGGATTGCCCTCCAGACAGCGCAAGCCATTGGAACTTTACACACTAGCCCTACTCCAGCAGTACTATCATCAGTGAGCCCATCACAGACCCCGTCGAAATCACCGTCAACCGGCGTAGGGACACAATCGCCCGTACCCACCCTGGTGAGCGAGCTGTACCACCTGGTGTACATTCGAAGTGGCGATTCCGGAGACGAGCTTGTCTTTGCCAACCCGTACGGACAGGGCAGACGGGTATTCAAACTACCAGAGCAAAATGAGCGAGGACTTTCTCTTATCAAGGGACTCTCGCCAGATGGAAGGCACATCTCATGCGATGAGCTTCCGTGTAGAATTAAACATGGCAACCTTGGAATACGGACCGTTTTCAACCCAAATCCGGTTGGGAGGTTCCCCGCGGTATGCTTGCTGATCGCCAGACCCCACTGAAAGACACTTTTCAAGCGTCGAAAGCCTCTGGCTTGCTACGCTTGCTGACCCTACGACACAAGGCCCCGTTCGTCCTGCGCACACTCGCCCTCGAACAAATGGCATCGACAATCGAAATACGTAGTTTGAGTGCCCCGGCTCTTCTCTTTATCTCGCTGATACTCTACCTACTGAGTCTCTCGGAAGTAGCGGCACTGATTCTGGGAGTCTTCGCAGCAATTCACCTGCTGGCCTATCTGTGGGTCGTAAATGCAGCCCACAACACACACACACGACGGCAGCTGCTCTCGGCGGCGGTGCAGGTTGGCGATGAAATCGAAGAGCAGGTCGAACTCGAAAATCGCTCACTTCTGCCGCTGCTCTGGGCAGAGCTCGTCGATCGGTCATCACTGCCGGGCTACTCGATGTCCGTCGTTGCCGCGTTGGGTTCCCATAGCCGCCGCAGTTGGGTTAACCGCACTCGGTGCTCGCTGCGAGGCATTTACCACATGGGACCCTGGGAAATGCTGACAAGCGATCCTTTTGGGATCTTCCTTCTACGTCAATCTCACCAGGCCGATCGGGATCTGGTCGTGTTCCCACCGCTGGCTGAGGTCCCGGCGCATGTGCTGCCTCAAGCCAGTGCGCAGGGGGATGCGCATTTATTCCGTGCGAATATGCGGGCCGACTCGACCAAGGCATTTACCACACGACCCTACCATCCAGGCGATCCCATGCGGCATATCCATTGGCCGACCACCGCACGCCGGGAGGGCATCTTCGTCAAGGGTTTTGAACCCGAGGCAAGATCAATTGTCTGGCTGCTGCCCGATCTGGAGGCGGGTGTCCAACGTGGGCAAGGAGTGGACTCAACCCTGGAGAAGGAGATCATCCTGGTCGCCTCACTGGCTGAGCGGCTTCTCATCCAGCACCTCTCAGTGGGTCTCTTCGCTCAGGATGCGTCCCCGGTCGTCGTTCAACCCACCGCAGGCCTGGCGCATTTGTGGAAGCTCCTGAAGGCCTTGTCGCCTTTGCAGGCCAATCCAGAGCAGGGGCTGGCGCAGGCGCTGGAGAATGTCACCCAGGTAGTGATGCCCGGTCATCTGGTAATCAGCATCACCCCATCCTTCGATACCGGATGGATTGATGCCTGGAAAGCAAATCATTATGCATCCAGGGTCGGACTGTATGTGCTGCTGCTGAGCGACGAGAGCATAAGGCCGCTTGAGAACCAAGAGACGTTAACACACCTCCGACGTCGTGATATTCATGCTCAGATCGTTGATTCCCGCCAGATCCGGCCGATCGAGGCGTCCTATGGAGCTTTGCAGCGCTGGGAATTTAAAACACTCCCATTGGGGAAGACGATTGTAGTTAACAAGCCGCGACCTGCTTCTGCTGCCTTCAGGCGAGGTGAGCAATGATAGTCACTCTTCCCTGGGGCAGGCTGCGTCGCCTCCTGGCTCCGGTTCTGCCGTTGGTGGGCTTAATCGCCGTACTCGCGAGCGCGCTTGATCGAACCACGCTGGCAGGCAGCGACGGCCTGAACGTAAGGATCATGGTCCTCGGCCTGGTATTTGGCTTGCTGCTTGCCCACAGCCGCTTCAGTGGGTGGTTCGGGGTGATTTATGTCGCGTTGTTATCCACCTATACAGCGCTTGTAACCGCGTCCGACTTCCTCCCCTCTTTGCTCAACCTGCCCAGAGGGTCCGGTTGGATTATTGAGATGCACACCCGCCTGCAATTCTTCATCGATCAAGTGGGTAGCTGGTGGTCGTCCTACACAATAGGGGATCCGATCCGGGAGCGCACCATCCTGAGTTTCTTTGTGAGCCTGCTATTGTGGAATCTACTGGCCTGGTTGGGTTGGTGGACCCAGCGACGACGGCAGGTCCTGATGGCGGCCCTCCCGGTAGGACTGTACTTAACGCTGATCGTGGGACGTTCAGATTTGTCGCTAAGTTACCTGCAGAGCTTTGCCTTCTTCGTGTTGATCACTCAGGTTGCAATGTACTTCAAGGCACTTAAATTGGATTGGTCTGAACGCGAACTCGATCATCCCGAGGGATTGGAGCTCGAGTGGGGCTTTAGCGCAGTGATGATGATCCTGACGGCTGTGCTACTGGCCCGAGCACTGCCGCTGCTTGCCACGCCAGCGGGGTGGCGAGATATTCAGCGTTGGTTGCAACGAGAGCCGGCGACCGAAGTAGGTCAGGCTGGCGGGATCGATCCGGGCAGGCGAACCCTGGACAGTGTCTTTTCGAGCACACCCGAACTGGAAGTCATCGGGGCGCCGCCTGCGACGGGAGAGGCGATTGTAATGTGGGTCGAGATTAGCGATCCTCCGCCGCTGCCGGAGGGCGTCCCCGGGAGCTATAACCCCCCACAGCATTATTGGCGCAGCCAGATCTATACCGCTTACAACGGTCGGGGATGGGAACCGCTCACGCCCGATACGGGCGCGCAGCTCCCCGATCCAGGCGTCGCTCCTGCTGACCGCTATATGCTCCGACAGACCTACACCCTCGACATCACCTATATCGAAGCACTCTTTGCCGCCAACCAGCCCTATGCCATTGTTGGTGATGAAGGAGAGCAGCCTCTCGTAGCGCAGGTCATTCCGGCGCCCGTCGGGACGGGACCATATTCCTATACGATGTTGTCCTGGACACTAGCAGCCAGCGTTGGCCAGCTCAAAACGGCCACGGGGCACTATCCGGACCCTGTCATTGATCTCTATCTTCAGCTACCGAAAGAGCTACCATCGAGAGTTGTTGATCTCGCCGCCCGGCTCACCCGCGGCCTTGCAAACGAGTACGATAAGGCCAAGCGCGTCGAAGACTATCTGCGCACAAATTACCCCTATGACCTGAGCGTATCCAACCCCCCACCAGGCCGAGATGTGGTGGATTACTTCCTATTTGAGGCTGAAGGTGGATTCTGCAGTTACCACGCCTCGGCTATGACGGTGATGCTGCGGTCGCTCGGCATACCCGCCCGGGTAGTCTCGGGCTATGCGATGGGCAGTTATGATTTTGAGCGGGAGGCTTATGCGGTGCTGGAGGGCGACACACATGCCTGGGTCGAGGTGTATTTCCCGGATTATGGATGGATCGAATTTGAGCCGACGCCGAATCGGCGTGAGTTTGCCCATAATGATCTAAATCCGTTCAATGGCAATCTAGATCAAACTCGTATTGAACCTGAACGGGGCGTCCGGGTAGCGCCGCTGATCATTGGCGGGGGACTTGGCATCGCTGTCCTTGCCGTTTTTGTTGCCATGCTCCTCTGGCGGCGATTGAACCAGGACAGTCACCGACGCAAGGAGTTTGGGATTCCTGGACATGTGTACGGAGAGATGCGTGTCATCTTAAGGACCGCCGGCTTTCGCGGCCAGGCTGCACTGACACCGCACGAATATATGAACAGGTTGAGTGGCATTTTAACACAGGAAACCAACATACTTCAATCCTTACAGCATGCAACTGAACTCTATACCCGAGCGCGTTTTAGTGATCGGTCACTCTCAGATACAGAGTTGATGGGATTATGGCAGGGATGGCGAAAAAACCGTATTGGATGGCTTTATTGGGCGGTCAGACAAAAATGGCTAAACCAATTTGTGAAACTCAACCGACGGTCCAGCGTTCAAGACTCAACGTCTGAATAGTGCGATGTATCAACAAGACAATTCAGAGTTAGCTTGAAAGCAGTTGTGCAATGTCTGCCATACTCTTCTGATCCAAGAGTCCGAATTCCATAGCCTGGCAATTCTCCTCTGCCTGTGCAACTGTTCGGATACCCGGGATAGGAATTGTCGCCGGGCTTCGTGCCCAGAGCCAGGCCAGGGCACCTTGGGCAAGTGTGCGTCCATCAGACCTGAGGATTTCCTTGACTGCGTCCACTCTCCTGAGCCACTCCGGATGCGGCTTGCCATTCTTGAAATAGGTCATCCACTCAGGACTCTTCTCCCCCCTGACGTCATCGAGTGCGAGCGCGGTATCGGCTTCGTACTTACCCGTTAACAAACCCATTGCCAGCGGGCCACGGTTGATGCTGGCCAGATTTAATTGCTCACAAAGTGCGATCATCTCGGGATTATCGTCAAGGACATTGATCTGATGCTGAATAGCGACACAATGGGGCTCCTCTGCAAACACCCGTGCGCGCTCAGGAAAATCGGTGCTCCAACCGTAGTAGCGGATCTTACCTTCTGCGACCAGATCTTCGAGCACATCGCGAACCACCGGTGCCTTCTCCAGATCGTAATCATTCCAATGGAATTGGTAAAGGTCGATATAGTCCGTCGCTAATCGCAGCAAGGAGGCCTCACATGCATTGTGGATATAGGTTGGGGAGGCATCTTGGCCGTTTACCTGTCTGGTTTCCTCATCAAATACATTGGAAAACTTCGTCGCGATGATGACTTGATCACGTATTGCCGCCAGTTGCCGGCCCAGAATACGTTCACTGTGACCGGCGCCATAGACATCGGCTGTATCGAAAAATGTAACTCCCATATCCACGGCTGTTTGAATCGCCCCAGCCGACTCGTCATCGTCGACCTCG
>Ga0315553_10001669_pt1 | contig 18221 bp, 18 predicted proteins | sample SalMarSW160140MG_FD_203099 | JGI IMG/M metagenome (GOLD analysis project Ga0315553, IMG submission 203099) | Salt marsh sediment microbial communities from the Plum Island Ecosystem LTER, Massachusetts, United States - Salt Marsh Sediment SW1601-40 ... | reverse complement strand
AAGCGCCCTCGTTTAGCCCGGAGCCAACGGCGACGGCGCGAACCCTGCGCAAACCCTGACCTTCTGGCCGGGGCTGCTCTTTCCGCGGGGGCCACCGTAGTTTGCGACCGGCGAACTTGCTCGCTATCGCCATGTGGGTCGATAATTTTGGCGGCGTCCACTCGCCCGGCAAATCGGGTTTTGGTTTTCAGATGCCACCGTTCGGCACCACGAACCCACGCGAACCAAAGGCCATGAACGCAATTCGAGTCGGCGTGGTGGCAGCGGTGGTCCTGGCTCATCTGTTGTTGAGCTTCGTCGTGGTGTGGGTGGTTGGAGTGGCAGATATGCCGGCGCCGGAGGTTGCACTGGCTTGGTGTCTGGGGCAAGCGAGCCTGGTGGCGTTTGTTGCCGTGTGCGGCGGCGCTCCGATCGTCGTCCGCTGGCCGGGTGGACTGTTGTTGGCTACCGTACTGTGGTTTTCCCTCGCGTTGGGCACGTCCGTAATCCCGAGAGACGGCGGCAGCCCGTGGAACTTCCTAATCACGACGCGGATCGCCAAATTCGTGGGCGTCGCCGTCGTCGTTTCGTCGATTCCGTTCTGGTTGCTGAGAACAAGACGCGGCTGGCGATTGACGGCGGAGGCGTCGACCACCGCCGGTTCTGCGCGAAACACTCAGTTCCGCTTGGGTGAGCTGCTTGCGGGCTCGCTCATGCTGGCCATGAGCGTCGGTCTCGTCGCGGCCATACTCCGCGTTGATAGTGAAGGAGATGTTCCAGCCGCCTGGGAATTGCCGTTGGGAGCGGCAATCGCGTTCGCCAACGTCGCCGTGGTGTTGCCCAGCATTCGCTGGTCGTTCGCGCCATATCGCGGCATGCTTCAGCAGCTTCCAACCGGACTAGGGTATCTATTCCTGATCACCCTCGGCCAGTTCATAGTTCTGCGCTCCCTTTTGTTTCCCCCTCAAGTGCGCTTATTTTTGGCTTTGCTGTTGTACAATTTCCTGCTGTGTCTATGCGTCGCCGGAACGCTGGCGGTTTTACGCAGCGTTGGCATTCGCTTGGAGCGCGGGTTCGTTTCACCATTGGACGAACGGGTTGACGTGGATGTTTAGCCGGAAGGATAATCGCTACGCCGAATGTGAAGGCGTTGTGTATCGCTGGCCCGTGATGAAACTGTGTGAGAAAACAACCATGAGACCTTCCCGATTGGTACCTGCCGTTTTGCTTTTTCTCATCCCGTCAGTCGCCGTGCTAATCGCTGCTCCGCTGGTCGCGAGTACGGATGCGGGCGATGAAACAGAGTCGTCCGACGACGGTTTCGTGCCGCTGTTCGACGGCAAGACGTTCAAGGGCTGGGAAGGGGATACCGAACACACGTTTCGCATTGAGGATGGGGCGGTCGTCGCCGGATCGCTCGAAAGGCCCGTGCCTCGAAACGAATTCCTGTGCACCGAAAAAAGCTACGGCGATTTCGAGCTGCGGCTGGAAGCGAAACTCACCGGCGCGGGCCAGAACGCAGGCGTGCAGTTTCGCAGCCGACGCATTCCCGACCACTTCGAGGTGATGGGCTACCAGTGCGACATGGGCACGGGTCAGGGGCGGTCGATCTGGGGCTCGCTCTACGACGAATCGCGGCGGCGGCGTTTCCTGGCGGAGGGGGATGCCGACAAAGTGAAAGAAGCGGTTCGCGAGGACGAATGGAACGACCTGGTGATCCGTTGCGACGGCCCGCACATTACCATATCGGTCAACGGCCTGAAAACGGTCGACTACACCGAAGAAGAAGCCGACATAGAGCGTGACGGGATCATCGGATTGCAGATTCACGGCGGCGAGCCGGCCGAGGCGCGGTATCGGAACATCCGCATCAAGGTGCTCAAGTAGGTCCCGCTGAGGAAGCAAGCTCCAAATCACAAATCCCAAACAAAAGTCAAAGCGGTCAAATCTCAAAATCTCAAACGTCCAAAGCCGGAGTCGCCAAGAAGGTCCAACGCGACGCGCCCTGCAGGAGCGATGCGGCCGATACGCTGGTTTGGAGCTTTCCCCTTTGGAATTTGAGATTTGTTTGAGATTTGGGATTTGGGATTTGGGATTTGCGAGTTCAGCGAGCCATCACGGATGATTGAGGTTGGCCCATGAACGCCCGCCCGCCGCGATTCTTTTACTTCGACTTGGGCAACGTGCTCCTCTTCTTCGACCACGAGATTGCCTGCCGGCAAATGGCCGAGGTAGCGGGGGTCGACGTCGATTTGGTGCGAGCGATCGTGTTTGAGGGCGACTTGCAGCGGCGGTACGAACTGGGCGACATCAGCACCGCCGATTTTTACGAGCATTTCTGCAGTGAAACGCGCACGCGCCCGGATCGAAAGCGTCTCGTTCACGCCGCCGCCGCGATCTTCGAGCCGAACGCGGCGCTGGAGCCGATCATCAAGGGGCTAAAACGATACGGCCACCGCGTCGGCATCCTCTCCAACACGTGCGACGCGCATTGGAAGTACGTCGCCGACGGCCGTTTCCCGCTAATTGCAAGCGGCTTCGACGTGTACGCGCTGAGCTACCGCCTGCGCTCGATGAAGCCAGACCCGGCCATCTACGCACTGGCCGCGAAAATGGCCGGGGCGGCGCCGGAGGAAACTTTCTTCGTCGACGACCGAACCGACAACGTGGCCGGGGCACGCGCAGCGGGTTTCGACGCGGTGCTGTACACCGGCCCCCTCGACCTGGTCGCAGCGCTCGCCGAGCGAGATGTTTCGGTTCAAGCGTAAGCGGGCTGGTAGTCCGTAAGCGGTCTAATAAGCCGCCGTTACGAGCAAGACTAGCTCTTTTCGTCCGTTTTCCCCGGTGAACGTGCCTCCGCCCGCTACGACGTACTTTCCTCTCGGCACGCGCACGGTTGACTGAACCGTCGACATGCTGCGGCTAGGCGGCAATACGTTTGTATCGCCTTCCGCCTGACCCTCGGGCATGGGATTGCGCACGATGCGCGATGTCTCGGCGGCCAGTTGGACCAGAACGTCGTCGCCGTCGATTCGCGGCGTCACCGTCAGAATCGTGCCGACGTTTTCGTAGGTGACAGACGCCGTCGAGAAAGGCCGGCCGCGGTCACCGCCGCCTCCTGAAAACTGCCGCCCGGTCACGACGGGAACCGTCTCACCGACCTGAAACATGCCGGGATTCTGTTCGAGGGTGCTGAGACGAATGTGCGTCAGCACTTCAACCTGTCCTTTGCTCGTCAGGTCGTCGATGCGACTGCGGATTTCGTCGGCAGTGCCCCCCAAGTCGATCGCCGCCTTGGCTTCCTTGGCGTCGGCCGACAATTCGACCATGAGCAGCTCGATTTGCACCGCCCGGCCCGGTGCGGCGGGCGCGGCGACTTCCTGCGCTTCGGGGCGGCGCGTTCGGCTACCACCGAATCGACCCTGGGCGGCCTCGCCGAACGGGTTGTCGCGCTGTCCGCCGACGGCGGGCTGGCCTCCGCGGAACGGCTGGCCTTCGGTGGCAGGTTGACCTTCTACGCCAAATTGCCTTTCGAGAGCTGCCCGGTTTTGGGCCGACCGCTGCGCCGCGGCGGCGCGCTCGGCTTCGGTCCTCTGCCGCCGAACTGGGGGCGATTCCTCTTGTTGGGCCACAGCCGACACGAGCATCACGCCCAATGCGGCACAAGCGATGACGGCGATCAATGCTGACTTACGCATGAATTCTTCCTTTCGAGTCGTGGGAGACTGACAGCGAAACAGAACCCGGCACCATCACCCTGAGGCAACGTCCGCCGGCCGCTGATAGCCCCTCGCCCCGCCAAACCGCTCGCCCGGTTAAACCCCTGACAGCCCTCAGTGTAGCGACCGGGGCGTAAAAAATCACGCTCACCTCCCGGTCCCAGCCCGCCGGTGAGGGTAGGTGTCACTTTGAATCGTCCCTTACACCGCCAAGCCGAATTTGTCGCTCACCCGATTCGTGACTGCGCCGGGAAACGAGTATAATGCCGGCTCCACCGGGGTCCGCGGGAGCGACGTGCATGGCGGTTTCGGCGCAAGCGTTCGTCGATCGATTAGAGCAGTTCGGACTGTTGCCGGCCGACGACCTGACGCCAGTCAAGGAAAAACTGACCGTAGCGGGGTTCGACGAGCCGGCCGCTCGCCTTGCCGCCGAATTGGTCGCCGAAGGCCGCATCACCCGCTACCAGTCCGACGTGTTGCTGCAAAATCGCGTGGGCCCGGTGCTGTTGGGCAACTACGTCGTGCTGGCGCCGATTGGCCGGGGGGGCATGGGGCAAGTGTACAAGGCGCGGCATCAACGCATGCAACGGATCGCCGCCATCAAAGTGATTGCGCCGCGCGCCGCGAGTTCGGGTGACATTGTCCGACGCTTTATGCGCGAAGCCCGCGCCGCCGCCCGACTCAACCATCCCAACATCGTCCGCGCCTTTGACGCTGACCTCGCCGACGGGGCGACATATTTCGCCATGGAGTTCGTCGATGGCGTCGATCTGGCGACGCTGGTTAAAAAGCAGGGGCCGTTGCCCGTCGAAAAAGTGGTCGACCTGATGACGCAGGCGGGCGAAGGGCTCCAGTACGCGCACGCTCAGGGAGTCGTGCATCGTGACATCAAGCCTTCCAACCTACTGGTCGATACCGCAGGCACGCTGAAGATTCTCGACATGGGCCTGGCACGGCTCGACGAGGCGTCCGCCGGACCGCTCACGGTGTCCGGCGAAGTGGTGGGCACGGCCGACTATATGAGCCCCGAACAGGCCGAGGCTCCGCGCGGCGTCGACCAGCGCAGCGACATCTATTCGCTGGGCTGCACCATGTACCTGCTGCTTACCGGACAGCCGATGTACACGGGACAGACGATCATGGAGAAGCTCATGTCGCACAAGTCGGCGCCGATTCCGTCGCTGCGCGACATGCGCCGCGACGTATTGCGGCGGCTCGACCAACTGTTTCAGGAAATGGTAGCCAAAAAGCCCGCCGACCGGCCGCAAACCATGAGCGACGTGGTTGGGCGCCTGCGGCGGATCGCGGCGGCCCTGCGCGGGCGAGCGAAGCGCGACGCGGAAGTCTTCGACCTGTCGACCGCCGCCGACCGCCCGGTCGTGCGGCCCCAGTGGGACGACGCCCCCACCCGCGTATTCACGCCGACGGGGACGGTGCCGGATATCCAGGTGGTCGCAACAGAACAGACGGACGCCACAGAAGCCGACACGATGCAGGGTGGATCTACCGAAATCTTCGTCAGACTGGGTGCGAGGGAGTCCACCGAATCGCGGCGCAGCCGCCGGATATTGATGGCCGTTCTCGCGGCGGCGAGCGTTGCCGTGGCGGCGCTGCTAATCTTGCTTTTGGTTGGCGCTCTCGGGCGATAACACAATCGCGCCGGTTCACGTCGCGATGCCGATTGCCCGCGAAGATTTCGCCTTCCTCAATCCCTCATTGGGAGCAGCAGCCTGTCGAAGCGAATGAAGACGTGGCGCCGAACAGGGTGGGGGGCAGACGAAGTGCCAGGATCGGTTTTCGGGCCAGTTCGGATTTACGCTACGCCTGAATCTCGCGCTCCTAATGCGGGTTCGCTTTCCTGACTCCGAAGAATCTCGGCACCGTGCGACAATACTCGTCGTACGCTTGGCCGTACTGTTGGCGCAACCACGGCTCTTCAGCAAACGGCGCCATCCAGAAGCAGCCGATTCCCACGATGGTCAAGATCATCGCCAGCAACGAGTTCGAAAAGACGGCGACTCCCAACAGAATCGCGAAGTCACCGACATATTGCGGATTTCTCGTGTAACGGTAGGGGCCTGTCGTGATCAATTTCGCTTTCAGCCCGGACGAGGCGTGCCAGCTCAGCGTGACGACGCCCCACATGGCAAATACGGACCCGCCGACGAACAACGAGCCACCAAGTACAAATCGGGACCAATGCGCAAAGAGGAACGTGTTCCCGTCCAGCGCTGCGATGGCAAACAATCCCAACAGCGAGAGAATCGTCAACGACCAAATCCACCAGAACTGCCATGAGAACCTGCCGGGTGGAGGCCAGATTCGCTTCTCGGGCCACACCATACTTGCCAGCAGACTGCCCGCAAGCAGCAACTCGATCGCCAACACAATGATGAACGCGGCAAGCGTCATGGCGGGCAAATGCCGAGGACAGGTCTCACATACGGGTCGAGGAGTGAAAGAAAGTCGCGATTGAGCAGAAAAGGTGGGCCAGAAAGGGCGCCAGGAACCGTTCCCGGCCCAGGCGACCGGCTTAGCCCTCGAGAGTCAGGAGTCGGTTCCTGACACTTCTTTCACGATCCGGTTTGCGAAGTCCGATCTCCGACTTTACTCCGCTTTCGTCGCTGATTGCGGCTTTCCGCTCTTGAGGGGGCCGTCGCTTACGCTTCCGGCTCATGGGGAGTACTACGCTTTCGCCTCGACGTAGGCGAAGCCGCGGGGGTGCGTGCTGTGCCAGCGCCAGGCCGATTGCACGATCTCGTCGATCTCGGTGTAGCGCGGCTTCCAGCAAAGCGTGGAGCGGGCCAGCGACGCGTCGGCCACCAGCTCCGGTGGATCGCCTGGGCGCCGCGGTCCTTCGCGCACGGTGATTTCGCGGCCGCTGATGCGGCGGCACGAATGGATCACCTCGCGCACGCTGTAGCCGCGGCCCGTGCCGAGATTGAGCTTCCAGGCGGTGCCGGACCGCAATCCTTCGAGTGCCGCCAGGTGTGCGTCGGCCAGGTCGTCGACGTGTACGTAATCGCGAATGCACGTGCCGTCGGGCGTGGGATAGTCGTCGCCGAAGATCGTGATTTCCTTCCGCTGCCCGAGCGCCACTTGCAGCACCAACGGAATCAGGTGCGACTCGGGTTCGTGGTGCTCGCCCAGCGGACCCGGCGTCCAATCGGCCGCCGCGCCTGCCGCGTTAAAGTACCGCAGCGCCGCGAAGCCGAACTCATACGCGCCGGCATAGTCGTCCAGCGCGTGCTCGACCACCAACTTCGAAAAGCCGTACGGGCTCACCGGCTGCTGCCGCTGGTTCTCGTCGATGGGCACGCGCTCGGGTTCGCCATACGTGGCACACGAGCTGGAAAAGACGATCCGCCACACACCACCATTGCGCATCGCTTCCAACAGCGCGATCGTGGCGACGATGTTGTTCCGATAGTACAGCGCCGGGTTATTGACCGATTCGCCGACCAGCGCCGAAGCGGCGAAGTGCATCACCGCGTCGATCTTGCGGTCGCGCAGGACTCGGGCCAGGCTCTCGCCGTCGGACAGCTCGCCCTCGATGAGCCGTCCCCGAGGAACGGCGGCGCGATGCCCGGTCGACAGATTGTCGTACACCCAGGCTTCGTGCCCGCCAGCCAGCAACCGCCGCATGGCGTGCGAACCGACGTATCCGGCGCCGCCTGTTACCAAAACGTTCATTTGCTTAGCTCTCAGCGATTAGGCTTGAGGCTTGAGGTCGTGGAGCCTAAAGCCTGAAGCCTAGGGCCTGAAGCCTGAAGCCTGAAGCCTGGGGCCTAAAGCCTCTCCGCCTCTTCACGCCGCGCGCTGTGCGTCACGATCGCACTGCTCCACGTACCACTGAATCGTTTCTTTGAGTCCATCGGCGAGCGATGCGTCGGCGCGAAAGCCGAACTTCGCCAGGGCGCGGGTCGTGTCAAGGCATCGCCGCGGCTGTCCGTCGGGGCGCGATGCGTCCCAGTGAACCTGTCCCGAGAAGCCGCACAGCCGGCAGATCAGCTCGACCAGTTCGCGGATCTTGATCTCGCTGCCCGAGCCGATATTCACCGGTTCCGCCTCATTGTACCGCTCCGCCGCCAGCACAATCGCCCGCGCCGCATCGCGCACGAACAAGAACTCGCGCGAGGCGTTGCCGGTCCCCCACACGTCGATGAACGATTCGCCCGCCCGCTGCGCTTCGACCACCTTGCGGATGATCGCCGGTATCACATGGCTCGTCGCCGGGTCGAAGTTGTCGCCTGGGCCGTACAGGTTCACCGGCAACAGGCAGATGGCGTTGAGTCCGTACTGCTGCCGATACGCCTGGGCCTGCACCAGCAGCATCTTCTTGGCCAGCCCGTACGGTGCGTTGGTCTCCTCGGGGTAGCCGTCCCACAGGTTCTCTTCGCGAAACGGCACGGGCGTGTGCTTGGGATACGAACAGATGGTGCCGACCGCGACTACCTTCTCGACGCCGGACAACCGCGCCTGCTCAATGAGCTCGATGCCCATGATCGCGTTGTCGTAAAAGTACCGCCCCGGGTTTTCGCGATTGGCGCCGATACCGCCGACCACCGCGGCGAGATGAATGAGAACCTGCGGCTTGGCATCGGCCATCAGCCCTTGAATCGCCGCACGGTCACGCAGGTCGCAGTTTCGGCTGCGGGGAACGACAATCGACGCGGGCCGACGCGTTTCGAGCTCCCGGCAAACCTGCCGCCCCAAGAAGCCCGCGCCACCGGTCACCACAATCCGTCGCCCGGCAAGATAGCTCATCGCAAGCTTTCTCCCACTACTCCCGTCGTGGCCGCTGCACGATCATGAGCGCTGACGCTGTCGTCGAGATTAGCACCGGACACCGATAGCCGGGTCAGTGCCATCGTGGCAGCGCCGGGCGGCGGATCGCGCTCGGTATCGGGCTCATCGCGGCTCTTGCGCACGAGATCACCGGAACCCGACGAGGCGCGGGCCAGGATGTGGTTGAGCGTGCGTCGCGGGTCGTGCTTTTCGACCCATCCCCGCGCGAATTCCCTGGCCGCCGCGCGGTAGTGCGGATAATGGTCGAACATTTCGCGCACCAGCTCGGGCAGTTGCCCGACGTGTGCCGCGATCAATCCCACGCTTCCCGCGGCAACGCCGCCGGGGATTCCCGCCGAAGAGAGAAAGTGTACGTCGGCGTCGGCGACCGTCAGCAGGCCATCGTCGTAGGCGTTTTGCCACGACAGTCGCACGCGGGTTGACCCCTTGCGCAGGGGCACGAACACGGGCACCGGCAGGTCGCCTTCGCGTCGACCCACGATTGTGGCCCATCGCGCGACCCGGTTGCCGTCGGCGTCGTACTGATCGGCCGCCAGCCGCACGTACCGGCCCGGCTCTTCGGGACGAATCCAGCGGAAGGTGACTACCATCTCGCTCGCGCCGTCGGGGATGAGCAATTCGCCCGTAGCAGAGGCAAGCGCGTCGCCGAACGTCAAGCAGGGTGCCGAAGCGCCAGGACGCTGCAGCGTGCCGTGCAGGTTCCGCCACAAGACGCTGGTGGCGGGAATGCGGGCTACCAAACGAAGCCGCTCCAGCAGGGTGTCGACGTGCGCGTAGTTCGGTTCGGCGATCTGCTCCGAAAGCCAGCAGCCCGCCGGCACGATGACCGGCACGCCCGCGCTCAGCAGCTCTCCCAACACGCCGGCGTGGCGCGCGTAGTAGCGTTCGCTGTCGTAAAGGAGCAGACCGATGTCGGTACTGGCAATGAGTTGAACGTAATCGGCAGGCTGCAGTGGATGACGCACGTAAACCACAGGCGGCTCGATGGCCCGCTTCGGCTCGGCATGTGGCGCGAGGTGTGGCTTGTCGGCCGCGTCGCTCAGCAGGTCGCCCTTCGGTTCATTGGGCAGGGGAATGCGAAACCACGACTTGTTCGATTGAATGACTAACTGCAGCTTTCCCTCGGCGAAGTAGTCGTCCCACAGGTCGCGGACGACGTCGCCCAAGTGTTGCTGCCCCTTTTCCTGCCGAATGGCGCCGGCGCAGGTGACTCGCAAGGGGAGGGCAGTCGTGCTCGACTCTCCGGAATGGGCATTTGCGTGGCCCGCCTTCGCAGTCGCGCTACCAGGCTTGGCGCTGGCGCCGTCGAGCGAGGCTCCGGCGGCAAATACGCGGTTGATCGGGTAAGGCAGGGGGTGGAACCGGGCCATTCCCAGCCGGTTGTACTGGGCGGCAAGTTGCGGCGAGGTGTTGTACAGGTGCAGTCGGTGGCGCGGCACCTGGCTCAGCGCTTCGAGAAACGAGCGCCGCATTGCGTGCAGCCGCGTGTCCTGCCGCGGATAGTCGGGCTCGCGACCTTCGAGCAGATGAAAGTGGAATTGCAGGTGCCAGTTCGGTAGCCGGCTGTGCGAGTCGCTTTTCAAGTACCGGACCAAACCCAACAGGTCGAACTCCGAAATCGTGGGGAAGAACACGTGGTCGTCGCGCTCGAGGCGAACGGTCGAGAACAACCGTCGGCAGGCCGCCACGAAATGGTTGATCCGCCGCTGCCTCGCCCACTGGCTCCATGCGGTGGTCCAATGGCACATTCGCCCCAGCCACTCGCCCGACCAAGGCGCCGCGAGCGGAGCGAGATCGGCCGATTGCGCCGTGCGACTGCGGCTCCCCTGATGAACGGCAAACGGGCTGTAAGTGCTATGGCGAAACAACCGGTAGACGCGCCACGGCCGCGGCAGCAAGTGGGCACCGCGAAAACGGCGATTGGCGGCGAGCGCAACCTGCAGGCCGGCCTCCTCGGCCGCTTCGAGCAACTGCACCGCGTAGTCGAAATGGTGGCCGCCCACGTCCTTGAGCGAGTGGTCGACCAGCACAAATGTCGCCATAACTTGCACCTGAGACGGTCAGGCCGCCTTTCGACGGGAACCCGCGCCATGATCGCGACGCATACGCACGGACCGACGCACCTTGCGGCGGGGCTTCACCTGTGCGTGATCGGACGTCAGTACCTCGTAAATCTCCCGCAGAACGTCGTTATGGAACCACGCCGCGCTGTTGGCCCGACCCAACAGTACGCAGTTGCGCAGTCCGCGACGCACCGTTGCCCGCTCCTTGTCGCGGCGGGCGACGAACTGGTTCGTCAGTACGGGAAAGCCGCCGCGAATCACCTCCGTGCCACGGTAGAGCACCTGGCTTGGGGGGTCGACGAGCCGCAGTCGGCACAGCTCGCGCCACGCCGTGATGTGTGCCACGTCTTTGTCGACCGGCCGATCGCCGAGCACCTCCACCGTGATGCGGTGCCGCCGAGCACGTGACGGCCGCTGCGATTGCAAGTTGTTGTAAAACGTCGCGCGGAAGAAACTGATGTTCGGGTCGTAGCACGTCACGTAGTGCAGGTCGGTCGCGACCGGCCGATCGATCGTGACGTGCAACAAAGTCGTTGTTCGTAATCGAGAGGGGCGCGACGACTTCGCGGAAGCGTCGCCGACAGGAACCGAGGGTCTGGGCGCGGCGCACGCCGAAGTGGCGTTTTCCAGGCCGGCGGCGTCCACGCACAGTCGGCTCGGTATCGTCCACACCAGCTTGTCGCACGCCAGGCGGCGGCCATCGGTAAGCTGCAAGTTCTGCACTTCACGTCGGCGGTGTTCGATCGACCGCACAGCTTGCCCCACGACCACTTTCACACGGCGCGACGCCAGCTCCTGCCGCAGCCCGGCGATCCAGCTCTCGGAACCGCCGCGTCGGGGATAGTAGCTGGCCGTCGTGGAGCGTCCGTCGCGGAAGCTGTGGTAGGCGAACCGGGCGTCGTACATGCTCGACCGTTTCAACTCCCGCGATGCCTGCGGACTCAGCGCCACCACGCGAGTCAGCCCGAACAGCCGATGCGCGTCGGGCACCAGCTCGCTCGCCCCCACGCCGAACAGTTTTTGCACCGCCGGTTCCATCACCGAAGCCGTGATCGTAGGGCCGAACCAGCCGTCGAGCTGCTCCCGCAAGGACGCGGGCGTTTGCGGCGGCTCGACGCACTCCAATGCCTCGACCACCGCGCGGCGATGCTCAGACGACGGAAGCGATGTAACGTCGATAAACGGGCTGTCGGTGTTCACGCTGCCTCGAAACACGTTGCCGGCTCGTAGCACGTCGAGACGCCGCCACTTGTGCTGCCAGCGACGCGGGTGGAGCAGCGCGTCGAGCGGTTTGACGCCGACTTCGCACAGCACGTGCGTACCCTGATCGAACGCGTCGCCCGAATCGTTCACCAGGGAGCGAAACAACCCCCCGATGCGCTCATTCCGTTCGACGACCACGACGCGGTGACCCTGGCTACGCAGCACCAGTGCACTGGCAATGCCAGCGATGCCACCGCCGACAACGACGGCGTCTGCCATGTCGATATTTCCTCCCCGCGCGCCGCAGCGGAACGGCAGTTGGCGCTCTAGGCCCCCCATCACGCGGGGCGGAGAGTACCGGTAGTTTCCGCGAAGGGTCAAGGCCAGAGGCATGCCGGCAGTGCTAGCGACCCCACGCGATGGCTATTTGGCAAGTCGAAAACAACAGCCGCGGCCGGAAGGCCGGGGTTCGCTCTGGCAAGTCGAAAACAACAGCCGCGGCCGGAAGGCCGGGGTTCGCTCTGGCAAGTCCGAAGTCACCGCACGTCGCGAACCAGGGCAAATGCCTCGGCGGCCGGAACCCCCACCGTGCTCCCCCAACGGCGGGCAATGGCCTCGAGCGACTCGGGCGAACGAGGATGCGGGAATACCCGTGCTTCCGACTCGTACGCCTGCATGGCCGCGATCTTGGCCGGCAGCGCGTCGGCAATGTCGACAAATACGCTGGGGCGGAACGCCGGGGCAAACTGACCAAACGCCCACTCGGTCGACGACGCCACTTCGTACGACAACACTGTCCGCACGCAAGCGCCCGGCAGCGGACGCGTCGCCGCCAGCGTCGCCTCGTAGAGTACGCGGTGGTCGACGTTCAGATCGCCCCCGTGCTGCGTGTACACGACGCTCGGCTTGAGCTGGTCTACCAACCCCTCGATCAGCTTGACAATGTCGAGCAGAGGCACCGTGTCGAATCGGTTGTCGGGCAAGTCGAACAAGTGCAGCTCGTGCGCGCCCAGAATGCCCGCCGCATTCCGGCTGCATTCTCGCAAGAGTTCGAGTTCACCGGGCTCTGCCTGGGAGCGGTTGGCATACCGCGACGTGATCCCTTCGCCCAGAATCGCCACGTCGACCCGCTCGCCTTGCGCCGCCAGTCGGGCGATCGTGCCGCCGCAGCCGAGCACTTCGTCGTCGGGATGTGCCGCCAGCACCAACACACTCATCGTACGGCCGCCTCCGTGCTGCTTATGAGAATCGATCGGGCGTCGGGCCCGTGATGGAACAACAGATCGATGGCCGCCATGCCGCTCTCGAATTCGCCGTGGATTTGCTTGTACACCGGATGCCGAAAATCGTGGTACGCCACTTCGATTCCGGCGCGGCGAAACGCCGACTCGTCGAGGTAATCGCGTCCCAGCGGCCCAGAAAGATATACGTCCGCTCCCACCTCGCGGCACAGGTTCAGCACCAATTCGCTCTTGGCTCCGGTCGCGCCGAGCTGCGAACTGTATACAAGCGGCGTACGGATGCCGAACTGCTCAAGCTGCCAGGCAGTCATTTCGGCGATCAGCTCCGCCAACCTATGCTGCGGCCGTTGATACAACTCCTCCAACCACGGAGCATATCGAGCGAAGTGCTCCGCGCGGGCGTAGCTCTGCCTAAGCGTTTGCCAGTGCTTGCGGGCCCAGCGAGGGTCGTCGATGATTTGCACGCGGTCGATGGCCAGATCGCCGAATCGATGGCTCGTGGCCAGAGGAACGGTAAGCCAACACCAGCCGGTCTGCGTGCGGACCTTGTTGCGATTGATGAAGCTGTTCTTCTCGAATTGCACGTGATCCAGCACGATATGCAGGTCCGAGACCGCGATACGGTGTAAATACCCCAGCCAGGGCAAATAGGCAGGCTGATGGATCGAAACGATCATCGCAAGCTCTCAGAGACGACGCATTGCGTTACTTCCGTGCTTCCCGCAACGTGAATTCAACCCGGCTACCGAGCGAACGCACGAATCGTCCAGATGACAGGAGAATCTTAGCGGAATAGAATGATTGTTGGAGCGCCAACTCGGTCACTGAAAGCCCCGACCTTTGATTATGGCCCGATCCATTCGACGCGCGCGAACCGTGCTGCCTCACGTGACCAGGAGTTTTCCATGTCTGACGTAAAGAATGCGATGAACGAGATCATCGCCCGGCAACCGGAAGACAGCACCTACGAGGAGATCCTTCGCGAACTCGCCTATTCGCGAATGATCCAACGTGGCTTGGACGATGCTGATGCCGGCCGAACCGTTACGGATGACGAGATCAAGAGGAAGATTGAAACGTGGCGGCAATAGTCTGGACGAAGGAAGCAGCCCGATGGCTGGAGGCGATCCACGACTATATCGCGGCCAGTAGTCCCGCGTCCGCGAAAAAGGTGGTTACGGGTATCTACGAAAAGGTTCAGTTATTGCGTCGCCAACCGCGTCTTGGGCAGCGGTTTGAATCGGTCACGAATCGGGAGGTTCGCGAAATCCTCTACGGCCATTACCGAATCGCCTACCTTATCAGGTCGGAAGATCGAATTGAGATTCTCGGCGTGTTTCATAGCGCCATGGAGATTGAGAGGTATCTGAACTGATGACCAGCCGGACGTAAGACTCCTCATCCTTTCGCTTGGGCTTCCCTGATTGTCCAGGGAAGCATCGTCCCTCACTGCACGCTCTCCCGATAGAGGTACACGGTAAAGTCGCGGCGGTGATAATCGTGCCGCAGGGTGACGCGGGGCGTCAGTCGGCGCATCGAGGTCAGTACGTCGGCCGGGTCGGCGTGGAATTCTCCTTCGTCGCGCCGCTCCGCCCAGGTGCTGAGCGTGTTGAAAGCCACCGCCTTCGCGCAGCGGGCAAACATGGCGGCGGCCGTTTCTATCAAGAACTCTCTCGGCTCGTGATGGCGGTGGGCAAAGATTCCGCTCGATACAACGTAGTCGTACGTGCCCGCCGCTTCGCGCGGAAAGTCGTGCAGGCTGCCCACGAGGAATCGTGGCGGCTTCACGCGGCATCGCCTGAAATGGCTCTCGCCGCAGCCGTGGGCGTCGAGGTCGCCCGACTCGTAGCGCCCCGGTTCAAAGCGATTCCGACAGTGGTCGATCATCGATGGCGTGATGTCGAGCCCGGTGTAATCGGCCGTAATGCCGCTGTCGATCAGCCACGCGAGAAAGTCGCCCTGGCCACATCCCACGTCCAGAATCGTGGCACCCGCCAGGTCGCCGACGCCGGCCAGCACCGAGAACCGCAGCTCTTGCGATTGGCGGCTCCCCCAGTCGAGGGCCCGCGGATCGCGTCCGTATTGCTCCGCCAGCCCGGTGAAGTAGCGGACGTTCTCCTCGTCGTCGAGTTTCCAGATCGCCTGACTCATGGGTGTGACTCCGCCGCGCGAAAAAGCGCGAATCGAGCTTCGGTTTCGGTGCCGTCTCGCCGTTACGAATGGTCTCGCTGTGCAACTACGCGCCACTCGCAGTGACTGCCCGCCGCCGAACCGAGCATCTGATCGATGCGCAGGTGCTCGATGCTCACCAGGCTCCAGCCGCGCGAAAACAGCTCGTGTACGTCATCGCGCGAGTAGAAGCAGATGTGTCCCACGCCTTGCAGCGTCCCGCCTGTGATGTTGTCAACGAGGCCGTCGTCGCCGTGCCGCCCAAATCGGGCGCTGGAGTGCGCCGCACTGTAGGGGTTGAACAGGAAACAGCCGCCGGGGCGCAGCACGCGATGCACCTCGGCCACCGCCGCATACGCCGCCGACCGGCCGACGCAGGTAATCGCCGCGCGGTCGATTGCCAGATCGAACGAACCGTCGTCAAACGGCAGCGTCGAAAAATCGCCGACCCGCAGGTCGCCGTGGAGATTCTCTTCGTCGAACCGCTGCCGCGCCTGTGCGATGGCCGACGGACTTGCGTCGATGCCCGCGACCGAAAAACCCTCGCGAGCTGCAAATGCCAGGTTGTTGCCGGCGCCGCAGCCGACCTCCAGAATACGCACCTCGCCGCTCGGTTTGTCTTTCGGCGCGTGGCGGTAAACGAAGCTCACCACACAGTCGTAGGGATACCGATTGAACTGCCGCCCACGGCTGTAGATTGCGTTTTCCCATACGGGATCGCAGTTCGGACGCAATGGCGCCGTCGCAATAGCATTCATGCTTACCGTTTCTCCCAATCGAATCGACATGCCGCAGTTCAACCAAAGTGCTCGGCTTGAAACATCTCACCGACCGAAACGGCCCGCCGCAGACATTGGCCCACCAGCCACTCAGCCGCGGTCGGCGGCAATCCGTCGCCAGGTCGGCGGAAGACGATATCGCGGTCTTCCAACCGGTGTCCCTCGTCCAGCCGCCGCGATGCAGCGCACGAAAGCCGGAACTGCCGCCGACTCGATTCCTGATCTGCCGTTGTGCCGATTGCCGCTTCGCCCAGGCACTGCCGAACTTGCTCGACTGCCTCGACCAGTACCTTTATCTCCGCCGGGTCGCACGAGAAGCGATGATCGGGGCCGGGCAGATGCTTGTCGAGCGTGAAGTGCTTCTCGATCATGCACGCCCCCAGCGCCGCCGCGCCGATCGCCGCCACAATGCCCTCCGTGTGATCGCTCAAACCCACCGGGCAGCCGAACGCAGCCGCCAGCGAAGGAATTTTGCGAAGATGCACGTCATCGGGCGGAGTTGGATACGACGAAGTGCAATGCAACAGCACCAAGTCGCGCCCGCCCGCGCCGCGAAACGCCCGCGCCGCGTCGTCGATCTCTGCCAATGTAGCCATCCCCGTCGACAGAATCGTGGGCAAGCCGCTCTCAGCCATCGACCGCACCAGCGGCAGATTGCCCAGGAAGTCGGAGCCATTCTTGAGCATCGGCGCCCCCACGCCCACCAGGTCGGCCACCCCCTCGGGACTGGTCGGCGTGCTGAAGAACATCACCTGCCGCCGGCGGCAATGATCGGCCAGAAGCGGCAGCCATTCTCGCGGCATCTCATAGCGGCGGAACATCTCGTATTGCGACTCGCGCACCGTGCGCCCCTGCGAAACGTACTCGTACACGAGCGAACGGTCGGTCACAAAGTCTTCCGTGCGGTAGTTCTGGAACTTGACGGCATGGGCGCCCGCATCGGCTGCGGCGTCGATCATCGCCTGCGCGAGCGCAAGATCGCCGTTGTGGTTGATGCCGATCTCGGCCGCCACTAGGCATTTTCCACCCGGTTCGAGAATCCAGTCGCCAAATCGCGCCGGTTTCATGCCGCGGCCCTCGTCAAATGTTCGACGATGCGGGCGGCACCAAGGCCGTCGACAATCCGCCGTCCGCGCTGGCTCATCGACTGCCGCAGTTGTGGGGTAACGCAAAACTGGGTCAGCGCCACTGCGATCTGTTCGGGCCCGACGTCGGCGTGCCAGCCGAGATTGACGACCAAGCCGGCCTCGTGAGCGCTCGCGGCAATGTCGCGCTGATTGTCGGCCAACACCAGCACAGCGGCGGGCAGACCGAAAAAGGCCGACTCCCACGTGGTGCTTCCGGCGGCGGTGATCGCCACGTCGGCCCAGGCGAATAGGGGCGTCATGTCGGCGACGCTTTTCTCGATGCGTATGCCCAATTCTGCACAGGCGGCTTCGAGTTCCGCCCGGTGCACGTTGGCGGGCCCGACGACAAGACGCACATCGAGATTCATGCCGCTGCACAGCCGCAACCCTTCGACAACTTTACCCGCGACGTTGGCGTCGTCGGAGCCGCCCAGCGTGACAAGTACCCTGCGGGCCTGTGGCGAAACGCGCCGCTGCCACGTGCGCCAGGGCGCGAATTCGCGGCGGAGCAGCGCGTACGTCGGCCCCAGGAGCAACCGTGCATGGTTATGGCAACTGACATACAGCCGCGGATGCGCGTGTAGATTCTGGTTGACCAGCACGTCGGCCGGCAAAGGCACCGCCAACCCACAATCGTCGATGCGCGCGAGCCGCAGCCCTCGTCCGGCGGCGCGGGAAGCCTCGTCACGAAGAACGTGCTGATATTCGGTCGACAGATGATAACCATCCAGCACGATCCACGTCGCTCCCAGCCGGCCCGCGATCGTTGCGGTTTCACGAGCGTCATCGTCCGATCCGGCGGGCGCGCGAATCGTTTCCACATGACAAGTCTCGGCTGAGAGGCGACGTGCAAAGATCGACTCCCCCTCGGCCATCGCGAAGCAAGTGCGGCCGCCCGACTGCATCCACGCCTGCGCCAAAGCGAGACAGCGCATCACGTGACCGCCTCCTATGCGACGGCCAGCGTCGGTGCGAATCAAAATCCATGAACCTTCCATGGTTCTTCTAGACCTGTTTTTGGACGACCATCTCGTTGATCACCTGCCAATCGGGATGGCGCTCGCATAGCGCCACGACCTCGCGCCATGAGAATCGATCGTGCCCAAAATGCCGGTACACGCGGCGGGCAAGC
>Ga0315553_10001668_pt1 | contig 18234 bp, 15 predicted proteins | sample SalMarSW160140MG_FD_203099 | JGI IMG/M metagenome (GOLD analysis project Ga0315553, IMG submission 203099) | Salt marsh sediment microbial communities from the Plum Island Ecosystem LTER, Massachusetts, United States - Salt Marsh Sediment SW1601-40 ... | reverse complement strand
CGCGGCTTCGAGAACTTCCTCTGCGATTACGTCGCCAACCCCGGCTGGGTCGAGGCGATCTACGACCGGATTGTGCGGTACAACATCGCGATCTGCCGCAAGATGGCCGAGGCGGGCGTCGACATGCTCACCTACTGGGGCGACGTGGCGATGCAGAGCCGGATGATCGTGCCGCCCGACCAATGGCGGCGGCTCGACAAGGTCGCCTGGAAGCGCATCATCGACGCGACCCGCGAGGTCAAGGAGGACATTGTGTTCTTCTTCCACTCCGACGGCGACGTCACGCCCATCATCGAGGACATCATCGAGGTCGGCTTCAACATCCTCAACCCGCTCCAGCCGGAGTGCGTCAATCCAGGGCTCATCAAGCAGGAATGGGGCGACCAGGTGACGCTCGACGGCGGCGGGAGCGTGCAGCGGACCCTCCCGCGCGGGACGCTCGACGACGTGCGCCGTGAGGTGGACTTCCTGATGAAATGCTGCGCCTGGAACGGCGGCTACATCCTGCGGCCCTCCAACGTCATCGGCTTCGACTGCCCCGTCGAGAACGTCGTCACCTATCTGGAGATGGCCCGGGATTACGACATGTCGACGTTGACTGGGCCGCCCGTCGAGATACCTGATCCCCCGCCTTGTATGAGCATTGGGACCCATTCCTGACCCACAGGTAAGTAATGGAAAGCGACATGCAGCCGAAACTCCAAATCCGAAGCACCAAGTTCGAAACAAATTCAAATGACCCAAGCACCAAATCCCAAAACAAACGCGTCTGTAACACCTCAGCCAGGTGAAGAGATAATGATGGATGACCACCGCGACATGCTGGACCCGCGGGAGGCGGCGCACTTCCTTCGCCTGAATGTGCAGACGGTTCGTCGACTGGCTCGTGAAGGAAAGATCCCGGCCTTCAAGGCCGGGGGGCGCCTGACGCTTTCGGAACGCCTGGCTGGACCGCTGGGCGGAATCCCAAAACAGTCTTCGGCGGCAAGACCACGTTCTGGTCATTGACGATGAAGCGTTCGTCCTCAAGCTCATCCACCGGGTGCTCGATCGCGAAGGGCTCAGTCGTGAGGGAGGAACTTGGTCAAGATTGTGCGGATTTGTGTCGATGTAAGCTACCGGCAGAAAAACACTTGAGGGGGAAGAGGCATGGCACAAAAGGCCACAATTCCAAGAGCGAAGTCCGCGAGGGGAACCCCAAGTATTTTCCAACCCACCGAGGAAGGCCATCGTGGAGGTTTGCGGCGATGATCACCATCAACACGAGGAACGAGAACGTGACCAGCGTGCGGTGAGGCACCTTCAGGCCGTGAAACTCTACAGTGTGCTGGGGGGTCCGCGTCATCGTACTTAACGGGTATGGCGTCAAGAACCCCGCACAATCGGAATAGCCATGTAGTCTATTGAGGTCCATGTATGAAATGGAAGAGGCTGCTTCTGGGTTCTGCTGTAGACGGCCTCCATGAGGCCCTTCCGAGGCCATGGGCCTCGGCTACAGAAAGCCGGCCCGTCCCTGCTTTCCTTTGATTACACGGCCCTCAATAATATCAGGAGCGAGGGACCGGTCAGGATTGGACGTCGTCGGGGAGTTTCGACAGTTCCTCCGAGCACCGCCACAGCGCGCGAGGGACGTGGAAGCAGCCCTTCCACTTGCCGCCCTTGAGCGGCAGGAACACGTTGCCCTCGCGGCTGAGGTAGCCGAACCACTCGCCGTACTCCGGATCAGGGAACCGCTCCCACGCGTAGTCGTGCACCGTCTCGAACCACTCCCAGCACTCCTGCCGCCTGGTCAGCGAGTAGCCCATCACCAGGGCGACCAGGGCCTCGAGGTGCACCCACCACAGCTTCTGGTCCCATTCGAGCTTCTCGGGGGGCCGGCCGTCCGCGTCCATGAAGTAGAAGATCCCGCCACATTCCTTATCCCAGCCGAATTCCAGCGTGCTCATCACGACGTCGACAGCCTTCTCGACCAGCGCCTCGCCGTCTTTGGGTGGTGAATTTTTTGTCGCACGTGGGTCAAAAAGTTCACCACGCCGCCCGGCCAGGTCCATGATGAACCACATGGCCTCGATGCCGTGACCCGGACAGATGAGGCGCCCGTCGAAGCAATCGACGTGCGAGCCGTCTGGCGCCACGTGCTCGAACAAGAGCATTCGCTCCTCGTCCAGACAGAGGGTCATTACCTCCCGCAGGCATGCATCGATGGTCCCTGCCACCTGACCGGGGTCGAGCGCCCACTCAAGCTCCAGCACGAGGTTGGCCAGGATCATCGGCAGGGCGAGCGATCTGAGCGGCCGGGTTCCCGGCACGGCCTTGGAGTATCTGCCTTTGGGATTGTCCCTGCGTCGCAGGATGTTCTGGAACGTCGTCTGGGCGAGCCGCTTCGCCTCCTCGTCGCCGGCGGCCAGCGCATACTGGCTGAACGCCATTGCGGCGAAGCAATCCGAGAATATGTTGTAAGGCTCGACCAGAGGGTTGCCCTGGCGGTCCAGCGAGAAATACCAACTGCAATCATCGTCGGAGCCGTGCCGTCGAAGGAAGTCGGCCCCGTGCCTTGCGATGTCAAGCCACTCCGGCCGCTTCTCGAGCCGGTTGTACAGCGCCGAGAACATCCACACCTGTCGCGCCTGAAGCCATATGAACTTGTCGGTGTCGTAGACGTTGCCCCGGCGGTCGAGGCAGGTGAAATAACCGCCGCACTCCCGGTCGATGGAATGGCGCTCCCAGAACGGGATGACGTCGTTGAGGAGCGCATCCTGATAGTGCCGCGCGAGTTCATCGGGACGAGCGCCCACGTGGGCCTCCCGGGCAAGTGACCAGTCACTGCTTACTGGTTACTCTTTGCTGATCACTGCTCTTCGGGCGAGAACAGGTCTTTGGTCGCGCCGCACTCCGGGCAGACCCAATCATCCGGCAAGTCCTGGAAGGCAGTGCCTGGATCGACGCCGTTCTCGGGGTCTCCGGCCGCCGGGTCATATATGTAGCCACAAATGCTGCACACGTATTTTTCCATGGCTGATTGCCTCTCCTATGGGACGGTGGAACTCAGGTTCACCCGCGCAATGCTAATCCGGCCCGAACGTGGCGTCAAGTGAATTTGATGTGAGGCGCGAACACCCCGCCAAGTGTCACTTTTTAGGAACACCTGTTCCAAAAAAGTGACACTTCTGTTTGGGTTGCCATGTGGGCGGCGGCGGTTTCCGCCTCGGTTCGGTCGCTGCAAGGGTCGCCGGCAGGGCCTTGATTCCTGGGCCGGGTCGTGGTACATTTCCCAGCAGGGAACCCGCCTTCCGGCCGGAGGCGATCGATTGAGTGAGGACACCCTCGGAGCGTGCGAACGCGCGCTGGGTTACCAATTCAAGAACCGGGAACGGCTGCACAAGGCGCTCATCCATTCCTCGAACAAGATCACCGAGGGAATCAGCAACGAGCGGATGGAATTCCTGGGCGACTCGGTCCTGGGGATGCTCGTCGCCGAGTGCCTGTTCAAAGAGTACCCCGATTACACCGAGGGCCGTCTGACCAAGATCAAGTCGGTGGTCGTCTCTCGGCCCATTCTCGCCAAGTGCGCCTCGAAGCTCGGGCTGGAGCGGTTCATCATGGTCGGCCCCGGGCTGGAGATCAAGACGCTTCCCGAGACGGTGGTGGCGAACGCGTTTGAGGCGGTCATCGCGGCCATCTACATTGACGGCGGCCTCGAGGCGGCGCGCCGGTTCATCATTGCCAACTTGGAGCAAGAGATCGAGATCGTCATCAGCGACCGCCACGAGAAGAATTACAAATCGCTGCTCCAGCAGCTCGTCCAGCGAAAGGAAGGCATCACCCCTGTGTATCACGTCATTTCGGAGAAGGGCCCCGACCACGCCAAGCAGTTCTGCGTCGCCACGGTCATCGGCGAACGGGTCTCGGACAGCGCGTGGGGCGCCAACAAGAAGGCCGCCGAGCAGGTCGCCGCCGAGAAGACGTACAAACACTTGCTGCTCATCTACGGCACCAAAGACGAGTGATCGCATGAAACACCCCCCGCCGCTCACCACCAGCGAACTGCGCCAGGAGGTGCTGGCCGCGTGGCAGACGTTGCGGAGGCTTCGCGACGCCTCTACGTCGAAGGGCGTCATCGCCGGCGGCGAGCTGGCAGAGGCCGAGAAGAAGTACGAGGAGCTTGCCCGCCAGTATGCGACGCACCGGATCATCCACAACAAAGGGCCGGACCCGCAGGTGCTCGACGGCGAAACGTTCGAAGACGTTCTGTACTCGATGGCCGCCCCGGGCCGATTCGCCAAGCACATCCCAAAGACGAAGACCTCGTGCCTGACGCGCAGCACGATGACCACGGTGCTCACGTCGGGAACAAAGCTGAGCGGAATCCTGAAAGCCCTGACCGCGCTGTCGGCGGCACGCGACGCGTTCGACCAGCACACGCCGCTCAGGCGGCTCATCCGCCGGTGGGCCGAGCAGACCCGTTCCGATCCGTTCATCGGCCAGTGCCTTCAGGACGTGTCCGCCCACGTGGCTGACTTCTCGAAGGCCATCGGCGACGCCACCTCGCTTCTCAACAACCTGAGAGTGACGTACGAGAAGGAGAACGACGGAGCCGCCCGGCTGACCGTGGAGCGCGGCGACCGCGGCAGACTGGAGGTGGTGGCGGCCAGCGCGTGGCAGGGCGCCGCCAAGGCGGGCCCGGATCAGGTGCACAAGCTGTACGAGCGTCTTGCCGCGGCGGAACTGGCAGCGGGCCGGATCGAATATGGAGCGAAGGACGTCAATCGCGAGCTCTCGCGGTTCTTCGCCCAACTGGTCCCTCGCTATTTCGCTCTCCTGTCGAAACTCCCGCGCCAGCAGCGCAAAGACCTGATCGGCGGGGTTCGGCTCTCGCCGGCGCTCGCCGCCCGGCTCGTCGAGGCCGCGGAGACGACGGATTTTGTCGCCGACCCCGACTCGGAACTCGGCTTTCAGAGGAAATCCCTCCCCAAACGGTTCAGGCCCCTCGCCGAACAGCAGGAATACAAGCGGGTGCGCCAAGCGATGCATAAGCGCAAGGTGCAGGACGCCACCACGGTCATCGTCCGCCGCAAGCGTCCTGCTCAAAGCGCCGAGACGCATCAGCAGCAGGGAAGCTGACATGACCGGAACACGCGCCACGCCGGATCCGGGACGGGCGGCCAAGGCCAAGATCGTTGCGACGCTCGGCCCGGCCTCATCGTCGCCGGAGATGATGCGCGCGCTCATCCGGGCGGGAGCCGACGCGTTTCGCCTGAACTTCTCACACGGCACCTCCGACGGGCATCTCCGGACGGCCGCCGCGGTGCGCGAGATCGCCGGTGACAGGGCCGTCGCCATCATCGCTGACCTTCAGGGCCCGCGCATTCGCATCGGCGCGCTGCCGGCGGCGGTCACCGTGAAAGAGGGCGACGAGGTCTCGCTCGCCGGTCGCGCGGCAGCGTCGGACGCGCTGCCCACCACGTACGAGGCGCTTGCAGAGGACGTGAAGCCGGGGGACCGGATTTTTATTGACAACGGCCTGATTGAACTTGCCGCCGTGGAATGCAGGGACGGGCTGGTGCGCTGCCGCGTGGTGACGGGCGGCCGCATCGGCGCGAACAAGGGCATCAACCTGCCGGGGGTCGCGGTGAGCGCACCTGCGATCAACGAAAAGGACAGGATGGACGCCAAGACGGCGGTCGAGTTGGGCGCCGACTACATCGCCCTCTCCTTCGTGCGAAAGGCGGCGGAGATTGAGCAGCTCCGCTCGCTGCTGAAGGAGCACCTGGCGGAGACGCCGGTCATCGCGAAGATCGAACACGCGGAGGCGGTCGAGCGCTTCGACGAGATCCTGGCTGCCGCGGACGGCGTGATGGTCGCCCGCGGCGACCTGGGGGTCGAGCTGCCCCAGGAAAAAGTGCCCGCAATACAGAAGCGCATCATCGCGTCGGCCAACGCGGCGGGCAAGCCCGTCATCACGGCGACCGAGATGCTCCAGAGCATGGTGACCCGCCCGCGCCCGACCCGCGCCGAGGCGTCCGACGTGGCCAACGCGATCCTCGACGGCACCGACGCGGTCATGCTGTCCGGCGAAACCGCGATCGGCCGGTACCCCGTCCGCGCCGTGGAAACGATGGAGCGGATCACGCTGGAGGCGGAGAAGATTCGCCGCGAGCTGCAGCCGCCGGCGCGCGTCCCGATGCCCGAAGATTTCGCGTGCGCGGTGGCCGACGCGGCCTGCGCCGCCGCGGACAAGCTGACGGCGCGGGCCATCGTGGTGTTCACAATGTCCGGGCGCACCGCGCGGCTCGTCGCCCAGCATCGCCCGGCCAACCGCATCATCGCCCTGACGCCCAGCGAGGCGACCCGGCGCCGGCTGGCGCTGGTGTGGGGCGTCACGGCATACGTCCTGCCGCCGGTGGACGACGCGGACGAGATGGTCACCCGCGCCGACGAACTTCTCAAAGAGCACGGGATCGCGCAGATGGACGACGTCGTCGTGATCGTCGGCGGGGCCGGTCCCCTGGCGGGGGCCACGAATTTCACAAAGATGCACAGAGTCAGGTAACCGACACTTTGACGCCGAGGAGAGAACGATGATTCATTCAGGAATTGCGGACGAAGCGGGCAGGCCCATCGAGACCCAGATCAAGGCGCACCAGGAACTGGGCTGGGATTACATCGAGCTGCGCATGATCGGCGACCAGAACCTGACCGACGTCTCCGACGAGGAGTTCGAGCGGGTTCTCGGCCTGGTCAACGATGCGGGCATGAAGATCTCGTGCTTTGCGTCGCAGCTCGGGAACTGGTCGAGAGACGTCACCGGCGACTTCGACGTCGACAAGGAGGAGTTGGCCCGGGCCATCCCGCGGATGCAGCAGGCGGGGACCAAGTACATCCGCACGATGAGTTGGAAGCAGTCGAACGCGACGCTCGAGGAGTGGAAGGACGAGGCCATCCGCCGGATGGGCGAGCTGGCAAAGATGGCGGCGGACGGCGGCGTGGCGCTGGCGCACGAGAACTGCACCGGATGGGCGTCGGAAGGACCGGCCGAAACGGTCGAGCTGATGGAGAAGGTCAACTCGCCCGGCCTCGTCGTGCTCTACGACACGGGCAACTCCGTCGGATACGACAAGGATACCCTCGGTTTCCTGCACGGCGTGATCGGCCGCATCGCCTACGTCCACATCAAGGACATGACCAAGGAGGCCGACGGCAGCAGCCACGGCGTGTTCCCCGGCGAAGGCCAAAGCCTGCTCAAGCAGCAGCTCACCGAGATTCTCCGGTCCGGCTACGATGGCGTCTTCTCCATCGAGCCGCACGTCGCCGCCGTCATCCACGAGGGCAAGAAGGGCGGCGATCCCGAGGCGCTCTACGAGTCGTACGTCAAGTATGGCAAGATGGCGATGGCGCTGTTCGACGACGTCAGGGGCGCCGCATGACCAGGCTCCCGCCGCGAACCCTGTTTGACAAGAGGACCGGCTGAAAGGAAAGCCACATGTTGAAGAGCGTGATCGTGTGTGGCGCGGTTCTGTTCCTGGCGGCCGGCCCGGCGCCGGCGCGGGATTACTACGTGGCGCCGGACGGGGACGACGCGAACCCCGGCACGCTGGAGAAGCCGCTGAAGGATCCGGTGGTGGCGGCGCGGAAGCTGATGCCCGGCGACACGCTCTGCTTTCGTAAGGGCGAGTACCGCTGCCGGACGAACGGCATCGTCGGCCTCGCCCCCAACCGCGACGGCCGGAAGGGCAAGCCCATCACCTTCACGAACTACAACAACGAGCACGTGGTGATCGACGTCGCCGCCTCCGATTGGGGCGTGACCAACAACGGGTTCAGCTACATCGTCTTCGACGGGTTCGAGATCACCGGCGGCACGCGCCATTACGGGATGAAGATCTCCGCCCACTACGGCCGCGCCAAGCGCGGCACCGGCCACCACGTCACCATCCGCAACTGCGAGGTGCACCACTCCCAGGGCGAGAACATCTTCTGCGCCGCCACCCCGCACCTGGTGATCGAAAACAACCACCTCCACCACTCGCGGCGCTCGCACGGGCTCTACCTGGCGGCCGGCTGCCATTACCCGGTCATCCGCAACAACACCAGCGAGCACAACCGCGGCAACAGCGGCACGCAGCTCAACGGCGACGCCAAGCCCGAGGGCATTAAGAACGCGATTGTCGAGCGCAACATCCTCCACGGAAACGCCCAGGGCTTCAGCCTGATGAACCTGAAGGACGCGGTGTTCCGCAACAACGTGCTCTGGGACAACGGCTACGACGGCCCGCGCGGCTCCGGCTACCGCGAGGTTATCCTGTGGAGCAAGCGCACCGAGACGGACGCTCTCTGCCGCGATAACCTGTTCGAGAATAACACGTTCGTCAACCTCGTCCCGCCCGGACACAAGATGGGCAACATCATGCAGATTCAGAACCGGACGCGGAACATCGTGTTCCGCAACAACATATTCGTGATACGCGGCAAGGGGCTGTTCACCTTCCGGCTGAGCGTCGAGCCGAAGGGCTTTGAGTTCGAGAACAACTGCCTGTTCCTGGCCGACCGCGGCCGGCAGGTCGAACAGGGCGGCACGCTCGCCGACTTCTGCAAGAAGCACGGGCTGAAGTACACGGGCAACGTCCTCAAGGACCCGATGTTCATCGACGTGGCCAAGGGCGACCTGCGGCTGAAGGACACGAGCCCCTGCGTTGACGCCGGCGCCAAGACGCAGGGCACGGCGAAGATCGCCGGCAAGGCCATCGACATCGGCGCCTATGAGCGCGGCGCCGACGTCCAGATCGGCTGCAAGCTGCCTTGGAAGAAGGAGCCGGCGAAGAAGTAGGGCGTGCTCAAGAGACTGGGATCGCCCTCACGTTTCGCTACTGAGGGGAGTGCAGGCTGAGCGCGTCCAGAGCCGCCCGGAAGCAGGCGACTTGGACCACCTGGAGCGCGAGCAGCGCGCAGAAAAGCCACCATGCCGAGCGCCGCTCCTCAAGCCACCACGCGCCCGCGACCGCACAGAACGGCATGGTGAACATCCACAGTCGCGCCACCTCGCCCCGGTTCGTACCCGTTAAGTTGAGGGCCAGCATCAGCGCGACCAGGCACAGGACGCCCGCCGCCGGCAGCCACGCGCTCCGGACGACCCGCACCGAACGACCCACCGACATGACAAACAGACACGCAAGCGGCAACCCGAGAAAAACGAAGAACTCCGCCGGGTTCGACACCATCGACACCGCGTACGACCGGCGCGACATCACGTTGAACTTCGCGTTCTCTCGCATGCAGCGCGCCCAGACCGAGAACAGGTTGACCCGCCAGAACACGCCGAACGCCAGGACCAGCAGCGCGAAGCCCAGCAGCGCCGCCACCGCGACGGGGGCGTACGCGCGGATCAATTCGGATGCACTCCGGTCGCTTCGGAACCGCAGCAATGACACCACGATGACCAGGCCGGTGAGAGCCGCGGCCACCGCAAACGCCAGAGAAAACAGCAGCGACGTGCACAGCAGCAAGGCGAACAGCGACGCGACGACCGCGCTTCGCCTCTTCACCGCCACCAGCGCCAGCCAGCCCATCGTCGCGGCGAACAACGGGTAGACCTGGTCGAGGCCCGGGCTGAAGCAATGGACGCTGGGCAACACGGCCACACACGCCGCCGCCATTAGCCCCGTCCGGCGCGAATGGAGCGCCGACCCCAGCAGATAGGTGGGAACCACCGCCAGGCAGGCGAGCAGCTTGAACGTGAACGCCAGACAACAGGCCACGTCCACCTCGGTCTCGTCCATGGCCAGTCTCGAGAACAGCGCCCGGACCTCTGGCGAATCCAGGCCGCGTTGGGGGGGATCGATCAGTCCCCACGTCTCGAGCACGGCATCCCGCAGCCACGGCTGCGACCGATACAGGCTGCGCACGAGGCAGTAGAACAGCTCCGGCCCCGGCGGATGGGTCCGGGTCGCCATCACGGGCGCCTTCGCGGCCCGATCCTCGTAGTGCCGCAGGAAATCGTCCAGGCTGGTGATCGCTCGCGCGTTGTGATAGAAGATGTTGGTGCGGGGGATGGCCAGCGCCGCCTCCGCCGATCCGCCCGGCGCGACGCGACCGATCGAGAGGTGCAGGGCAAAGCCCGCCAGCGCCAGCAGCCCGACGGCCAGCGCCGTCGCCCCGCGGCCCGCCGCGTCCGCCCCGCGGAGCGCCACCGCGAGCAACACTACGAACACCGCGAAATACGCGAAGGGAAACCAGAGCAAGTCCCACTGGCCCCTGTCCGACACCAGGTCGAGCCAGTCTGTGGACCCGGTGAACGCGAGCTGCTTCGCCGCCGCCAGCGCGACGACGGCGCCCGTCAGCGCCGCCGCTGCGACGATCAGTATGACGTTGGCCTTTGAACGGCTCATCGCTGCGCCCTGCGGAGGCGGGGGCGGCTCATTCCAGAAGCTCGAGCTCCGCCGAGACGAAGTAGTGATCGCTGGGGAAGCGCCCATCACGGGGCTCTCGCAGGATCTCCGCCCCCAGCGCCTTTATGCGTCCCTTGGTGAATATCCAGTCGAGCTTCGCGCCCTGCGTGTCCAGGTCCGGCCCGAGGAACCGGTGGAACGTCGTCCCGGGGTCGCCCGGTCCGTGGGTCGTCTCGTACGTATCCCGCCAACCCGCCTCTTTGAACAGTCCGATCACCGGGTTGTCGCCGGCGGCGTTCATGTCACCGGTCAGGATCTGCGGATATTCTTCCGGATACGCGGCCGCGTCTTCGTTGATCAGCCGGGCCTGGTTCTCTCGAGCCGATTGGCTCACGTGGTCCAGGTGTGTGTTGACCACGCGGAATTCGATCCCCGATTCCACGTCGAGCAGGCGGACCCAGTTGGCGAGCCGGGTGCAGTCGCTGTCCCACGACTTCGAGCCCGGGACGTGCGGCGTTTCCGAGAGCCAGTATGCCCCCGCCGATATCTGTTCGAACGATTCACGGCGGAAGAAGATGGAGTTCATCGGCGCGCTCCCCTCGACCGTGTCCGCCAGCCCGTACCATTCGTATTCCGGCAGGCCGGCCTTCAGGTCGAGGAACTGTGCCCGGCCCACCTCCTGGGCGGAGATGATGTGAGCTTCGGCCGAACGGATGGCGTCGCGGCAGCAGTCCTTCCGGTACGCCCACTGGTTGTCCTGATCTACGGCGATGTTGTCCAGCCGGATGTTGCACGTGAGCACTCGCATGAGTGGGACCTCTATTTCACGGTGGCTGCCAACTCCCCGGCGCTGGCAGGAGCGCTGTACGGCCCGCAGTTGCACGTGTATCGATCCGGATGCTGGCCTTTCCGGGCGAAGTGGCCGGCAAAGCGTTCCCACATCGTCCGCGCCTCCCGGCAGAAGGCGACGCGTGTGTCCGGCGCGCAGCGGTCCAACTCGGCAAAGAGGAACTGATAGACCTCTGCACGGAGCGCGTCGGGCACCTCACAGCCCTGCAGATGTTCCGTGCCGCGTGCAGCCTTCATTGCGGCAAGGAACTCCCCGTCGAGCAGCGACACGTCGAACATCTCGCACATGTCGTCGTAATCAAGAAACCGGATCGTCTCGATCGTGACGACGTCCGGGCTCACCTTCTCGAACAGGAGCTCGATCATCTCCCGGTTCTCGTCCCGCCAGTTCCTGACCGGGATGATGGGGGAGAGCCGCACGCGCACCGGGTACCCGGCCTCCTGGCATTTCCGCATCGCGTCGATGCGGGCCTCCATCGGCGCCGAACGATACTCGAACCGCGTGCTCTGCGTCCGGCCGCTCAAGCTCCAACAGCACACCGTGTGGCCCCGGTGATCGTAGTCGAGCATGAAGTCAACGTGGTCGCTCTTGCCTACGTAGAGTTCGAGCGCCCGCCCGGGCCGTCTCGCGAAGTAGTCGATCAGGAGCTTCGTCCCGCCGTATTCGGGCTCGAAGCACACGATGTCGGTGTAGTTGTCGTGCTGAAACAGCGTCTGCCTGGGGCATTGCCTGATCCACTCGTCCAACCGACCGACGAAGTCCTCCATGTTGAGCATTAGGTTCAGGATGCGGGACAGGTGGCAATAGGCGCAGCGGAAGTGGCATCCGGTCACCGAGTGGATCGCCCACGCCGGCTGGCAGACCAGCCCCGTCCGCTCTCGGTACGCGGGCGAGCCCGACTCACGCCAGTCGAAGCCGCCGTAACCGTTGAACTTGAGTTGGTCGAGAGCGGGATAAGCCTCTTTGCGGCGTTGCCGTTCCTCATCGCTGTCGTCGAGGCGAAACCGGTTGAAGATGACGATCGGCTCGAAATCCCCCCGCATGCCGTTATGCTGTCCTGGAAAGAACTCCTCGGTGATGGTCCGGTTCAGCGCCGGGTCGTCGACGTGCCGAACGTCGGGGGTGGTGATTCCCGTCCGCAGCCGGTCCGCCCGGGCCCGCATCAGCGGGTCGTCCTCGACGCCTTCAACGATCAGGAGCTTTGATGCGGCGACAGGGAGCATGTTACGGCCCTCGGGGTTCTGCTTGACTTCGCGCTAACAGTATAGCAACATGGCCCGGCCGATGCGTAATGTAAAGCTCGTAATCGAATACGACGGGACGGGCTATGCCGGCTGGCAGATCCAGCCCAACGGGGTGAGCATCCAGGGGGTCGTCCAGGATGCCATCGCCGAGATCACGGGCGAACGAACCGTCAGACTGATCGGCTCGGGCCGAACCGACGCCGGAGTGCACGCAGCCGGGCAGGCCGCCAACTTCAAGACCGACACGAACATCCCGGCGGGGGGTCTCGTTCACGCCATCAATACCAAGCTTCCGCCTGACATCGCCATCGTGGAGGCCGAGGATGTTCCGGGTGATTTCCACGCGCGGTATTCGGCCATCTCGAAGACGTATCGCTACACGATCCTGAACCGGCCGGTTCGCAGCCCGCTTGAGCGGAACCGTTCGTACCTGGTGCGGCAGCAACTGGACAGCGACGCGATGCGAGCTGCCGCGGCACATCTGATCGGCGAGCTGGACTTCGCCACGTTTCAGTCGAAGCCGAACGGGAAGCCTTCGATCCGGACGGTGACGCGGCTGGACGTCGAAGCAAGCGGCTCCCGGATCGAGATCACCATTTCCGCAAATGGGTTCCTCTACAATATGGTGCGGGCCATCGTGGGGACGTTGGTCGAGGTCGGCCTCGGCAAGCGCGAGCCGAACAGCATCCCGGACCTCCTTCGCTCGAAGGACCGCTCCGCCGCCGGCCCGACCGCGCCGCCGCACGGCCTGCGCCTGCTGGAGGTCGAGTATTAGCATCACGGCGGGCATAGACATTGGCTCGGTCGCCACCAAGGCGGTCATCCTGCGCGACGGCTCGGCCGCGGGCCATTCGCTGGTGCGCACCGGCGCGGACCCACGGGCCGCCGCGAAGAAGGCGCTCCGCGCGGCGGCGGAGCAGGCGAGGATCGAGCGCGACGATATCGGCCGGATCGTGGCGACCGGTTACGGCCGCCGCATCATCGGCTTCGCCGACGACACAGTGACCGAGATCACCGCTGGCGCCCGAGGCGCTTACCACGTCGGCTGCCCGTGGGGCGCGCCGCGCCTGATCGTCGATCTGGGCGGGCAGGACACCAAGGTGATCCTGCTCCACGAGGACGGATCGGTCCGCGATTTCGTGATGAACGACAAGTGCGCCGCGGGCACCGGGCGGTTTCTCGAAGTGATGGCTGATGTGCTCGACGTGCCGCCCGAGGAGCTGGGCGAATTCGCCCGGGGCGCCGAGAACCCCGCGCCGATCAACTCGACCTGCACCGTCTTCGCCGAGAGCGAAGTTATCTCACTCATCGCCAAAGGGGCGCGCAAGGAAGACATCGTCGCGGGGCTGCACGCGGCCATCGCCTCGCGGATCGCCCAAATGGCCAAGCCGATGGGCGAGCACGACGCCTTTTTCCACGGCGGCGGCGCGCTGAACAGCGGCGTCAGGAGCGCCCTCGAACGGGCGCTGGGGCGGACGGTCCACGTCCCTCCCATGCCCCAGCACGTGGTGGCGATCGGGGCGGCACTCACGCCGGCGCGCCCCTGAGCCGCGGCCATCCCTTGCCAACCGGCGGCCGCAGTCTTAGAATTGTATACGGTCATATGAGGAAGTTAGGGGACTTCGCAATGAAGAGAATCTTGAGAACGGGCCTGGTGGTGGTGGCGCTTGCCGCGGTTGCGGCGGCCTCCCGCGCCGCAGAACTCAAGGACCTGGTGAAGGACGCCGATCTGGTCCTGATCGGCCAGGTGATCAGCATCACCGAAGGTGAGCTGGACAAGGAGCTGTTGAAGATGGGCGCGAAGTTCCGCACGGACATCGCCGTTCTCATCACGGTCGAGGTGCTGAAGGGCCACCCAGGCCTGAGAGGAAAACGCGTGGACGTCGGCTTTCCGGGCTTCCCCAAGGCGGGCCAGGTGCAACTGAAGCAGAAGCAGAACGGCATTTGGCTGCTGACGAAGAGCGACCTGAAGTTTTACGAGGTGAAGACCGCAAAGCACTTCCTGCCGATGGATCAACTGGGCGCCGTCCGCCGCGCCGTCCGCGCCGCCGCCGGCCTCTCCGATAAGCTGACCAGCCCGGAGAGCCGAGCCGCGCGGGCCGTTGAACTCGCCAAACAGCTTCTCGGCAAGGAGCCCCCGGGAGGCCGGCGGCTCGCGGCGTACCGCCTCGGCGAGTTGGGCGTCCTGAGCGCCGTCCCCGCGTTCATCCGGGCGCTGGACGACAAGGACCCCTCCGTCCGGGTCGCCGTCGATATTGCCCTCCGGAAAACGACCGGCTCCCGCACCCAGGTTGATTTCGAGAACGGCACGGCCGAGGCGCGCGCCCAGGGCATCGCCGCGTGGCACGATTGGTGGGAGGCAAACCAGAAGAAGAAACGCAAGGACCTCCTGGCGGAGGCGGCCAGGGTGAGCATCCGCCCGCAGCCCGATTTCCAATACGCCATCCAGGGCCTCGCACAATACGGCGACCGGGAGCTGCTGCCCCTTTTCCGCCGGACCTTTGACTCGGCGCTGAGTTCGAGGAACAACACCCTGGCCATAGCCATCGCCCGGTACTTGGTCCGCGTCAAGGACCGTCCGTCGGTGCCCAAGCTGGCCGGTCTGCTCGACGCGGCGTGGCCGAGCGTGCCCACCCGGGCCGCCGCCGCGGCCGCCGTCGGGGGCATCGTGGGGCAAGACTTCGGCACCGGCAGCGCCGCCCTCGAGAACTGCCTCAAGTGGTGGCGCGCCAACGAAGACACGTTCCGATAGCCCAGAATCTTCGGTTGCACTCAACCCCACCCTTTAGTGAAATCCGCTCCGTGATCGCTCAACCTTGACCTTGCCCTCGACCGGGCCGTATCGTAACCCGGAGGGTTCGGAGGGCCAGCGGGTGAGCAACGACCGGTCACAAACGGACAAACTCGAGGCACTCGCACGCCAGGCGCTGGCCGGCCGCGTCGCCCGCGAGATGGCACACGAGATTAACGACCTGCTGGTGGGGGTGGTCAGCGTCACCACGAACGCGATGAACGCCGGGACGTTTCTCGAACTCCGCCGCGCACTCAAGACCAGCAGCGAATACGGCCACAAGATCGCGGCGCTCGTCAGAGCATTTCAGGAATTGCTTCGCACGCCCGATCCGCCGGAACAGAGAGGGTCGGCCGACGTCGCCGCGGCGCTCGACCAAGCCCTGTTCCTCTGTCGAAAAAGGATCGCGCGGCACGGAGTGGAGATCGGTCAGAATTATGGGAGCTTGCCGAGGGTGCAAGCCGACATCGGCCCTCTGGAGCAGGTCTTCATCGGACTGCTCCACAACGCGCTCGACGCAATGCCGAGCCGAGGGGTGCTGGGACTGACGGTCGAACACACCGGGGAGTTCGTGGCCGTCACCGTTTCCGACACCGGAACAGGGACTCCGCCAGTCGATGTCGGCAAGGTGTCCGAGTGGCTTCAGCGCTCGGGGGAAAGTGGGAGCAGCCAGGGGGAGCCGGACGAGCTTGGCGGCGAGTGGACCGTGCGCGGCCTCGGTCTTGCCGTGGCGCGGTCCACAGTCCGGAAATATGGCGGGGAACTCACCGTGCACGGCACCCTCGGCACCGGCTCCCGGGTTACCGTCCGTCTGCCGGTTTGTAGGGAAAGCACCGGACCCTGATGGTGGTCGGGAACGTCGAGAAGCCGTCGAACGTCTCCGCCCGGGGGATCCGGCCCGCCGGTCCGGCCTGTGCCATCAGCCACTCCGCGATGCTCCGGGCTGGGGTGGTGACCGCGCTCATGTGCTCGACCAGCCAGATCCGCTGCGGGGTCATGGCCCCGAGGGACCGCAACGAATCCACCCCCGTGGCCAACACCATCGGCAACTCCCCTTGATAGTAGCGCCGGAGAGCGTGCACCGTGTGCGCCGGGCTAAGCACAATGACGTCACCCCGGCGTGCGCCCGCCTCGATCTTCTCCGCCACGGCGCGCCAAGGCTCCTTCTGATAGTCCGGCCGGAAGTATATGCAGTTCATTCCGGCGTTCAGCGCCAGGAGGAGCACGGCAAACACCCCGACCAGCATCCGCGAGCGCGACCAGCCCGCGCCGATCATCAACAGCAACATCGGCGCCACGAACGCCACGTGCTTCGCCTCGAACACATGTGGCCGGGCCACCAGGGCAACGCCTGCAAACGGCAGCAGCGTCGACAATAGGAGCACCAACGCCACGCCCGGCGTCCGCCTCGCCGCGTACAATGCTCCCGCCAGCGGCAGCAACGCCACCGCGGTGAACGAGGCGAGGGTAAACCAGTCGAGTCTCCCTGCGGCCCGGTCGAAAACCATCCCGGTCAGGAACTGCCGCAGCGCCGCCACCACCTCGTATGGCCCGTAGGGCCGCGAGGTCACCTGCCCCATCTCCCCCACCCGGTCCAGCAGGATCCCGCCCCAGGCGGCCGCGAACAGAATGCCGCCCAGCACCATGGCGGCCAAGAACATCGGCCACAGCGCCTCGGCGCGCCGCGCGGTCAGGAGCCAGCGCTCCTCGTCCGCGCCGGGCCGGAACCGCGCACAGAACCACAGCACGCAGAACACCGCCGCGTGCGTCGCGATCATGAAGACTGCGTAGTAATACGTGTACAGCGCCGCCGCCGTCAGCACGGCGTACGCCACCATCCACGGCCACACGGCGCCCGGCGTAGTCCGGCGCGACTTCAGGATGCGCACGAACACGTACGTGTTCCCCAGTACGAGCAGGGTGACGAACGCGTAGAGCCGCGCTTCCTGTGCAAAGTAAAGCTGGAACGATGACATCGCCATCAGGCCCGAAACCAAGAGCCCGGCCGTCCGGCTCAGCAGTGCGGCGCCCAGCGCGTACGTCAACACAATGCAGCCGATGCTCGCAACCGCCGAGAGGGCGCGGAGCCCGGCCTCGTCGCGGCCCGTAAGCCGGGTCGTCAGGTTCAGCGCCAGGTAGTACAGCGGCGGATGCGCGTCGTATTTCGCCACGCTGGTCACCGTCTCGCGCAGTGACACGTCGGCGGCGATGGCGCTGATGGATTCGTCCAGCCACAGGTCCTTCTGCCCGATCTGCCAAAACCGAAGCACGCCGCCGATCACGACAATCGCCGCCAGCGCGGTCCAGGCCACGCTCCGGGAAAGGTTGTGTTTCACTTCCGGCTCGTTTGACAAGCCCGCCTCCGTCCGCTCCTGCCATCCGCGAGGTCCGAGACCCACCAATTCCACTGCCGCACCAATCAATTCTACTTCCGCTCCCCGGCGCGGGCAAGTCGGTTCGGGCGGGGTTCGTGCTTCGAGCTTGTTTCGGGTCTCGGATTTTGTGCTTTCGCACAGGGTGCGCCGATGGCTTGACTTCTGTCACCGTCCGCGGTCTAATACCACGAGCCGGCTGTACCCGCCCGATCTGGAAAGGACAAGCTGCTATATGGCCTTCACGCGCTCCCGTGTGACCATGCTGTGTCTTATGATCCCGATGGTGTCTGCGCTGGCTTCGCCCACGCTCGCCGCCGCGGTGCGGACGCCGAAGATCCTCCGCGAAGGCCAGGTCGACACGACCAGCGTCGAGAGCATCATCGCCGACATCATCAAGCCGGGGATGACGCAGCGGCAGAAAGCGGAAGCGGTCTACCGCTTCCTCCGCCGGCACGTCTACCACGCGCCCGCGCCGCGCGAGGGCCGCCGGGCCAGCGACTTCACGTACGGCGTTGTCTACGACCCGGTCAAGCTGATCAACGTGTACGGCTACACGTACTGCTTCGGGAACCGGGGCGCGGTCGAGGCGCTG
>Ga0315553_10001667_pt1 | contig 18234 bp, 11 predicted proteins | sample SalMarSW160140MG_FD_203099 | JGI IMG/M metagenome (GOLD analysis project Ga0315553, IMG submission 203099) | Salt marsh sediment microbial communities from the Plum Island Ecosystem LTER, Massachusetts, United States - Salt Marsh Sediment SW1601-40 ... | reverse complement strand
CCAATATTGTTGTTTCGCGTATCCCGGTATCCGTGATTCTCAGCTCGCCATATTTTTTCTGAAGTCCTTCGAGGCTTTGATTCACTCCACCAATAATGCCGGTATCTTCTCCAAAGGTAACCAGCAGTGGATTATGTTCGAACAGGTAGTTATAGTTATCACGGAGTATTTCACGTCCAGGAACCATGGGTGAGTCTTCGTTGAATTCGGGTTTAACCTCTTTGACGTTGAGTGCCGATCTATCCGTTTCATTGTAAACAAATGTATTGTATCGTTGCCTGCTGTCCTCATAATTCCGTTTAAGCCAGGCAGAGAGATCTCTTTGCAGCTCTTCCCGGATTGAACAGTCGAGACATATGTGTCTCAGGATTCTTTTTGCTGAGCTGAAGTTATCCTTGCGTATTGGATTGATCACTTTTTTGAGCTCACCGGTAATCAATCCCACCTTATCAATTTTCTCTCTTTTGCACATACAGGATCGGTTATCGATAATTTTGATCAGGGCTTCCCGTTCCGTTTTTATCGGGTCCTGGAATGCATTCCAGGCATTTTTCCTGGCATCTTTCGCTTCCTGTTGGGTAGTTGCTTCGACCTCATCCAGTTCTTCAGCCGAAGCGATCTCCGATTCGATCATCCATTCCCGCATTTTTTTTATCGGATCAAAATCCTTTTCCCACTGAAGCCGTTCAGGGCTTTTATACCGTTCATGGGATCCGGATGTTGAGTGTCCCTGTGGCTGGGTTACTTCAGTAATGTGAAACAATACCGGTACATGTTCCTCACGGCAAATGGGTATCCCTTCTTCATACATTTTACACAGACCGGGATAATCCCAGCCCTTACCATGATATATAAGAATACCGGGATTATCTTTATCCCGTTCAAAACCCTTGAGGATTTCAGAAATACTTCCTTTGGTCGTCTGGTATTCAATGGGTACGGAAATTCCATATCCATCATCCCAGACCGATAGTGCTAACGGGACCTGCAGTACTCCGGCAGCATTCATGGTCTCAAAAAAGTGTCCTTCGGTTGTGCTGGCATCACCGATCGATCCGAATGCTACTTCATTTCCCTGAATGGACAGATTGGTATAACCGTGCAGCTCTTTATTTTGCCTGAACAGTTTTGATGCATAGGCAAGGCCAAGTAACCGTGGCATTTGACCTGCTGTTGGTGATATGTCAGCTGACGAATTCTTCTGTTTTGTCAGCTCTCTCCAGCTGCCATCGGGATTGATATTCGGTGTAGAAAAGTGATTATTGAATGATCTTCCTCCGTTTCCCGGGTTGAGTTTACCATCGGTATTTCCATACAATTGGTGAAAAAACTCTTCAGCAGTGAACAATTCTGCAGCCATCATCCAGGTCTGGTCTCTGTAATAACCTGATCGCCAGTCACCATTCATGAACTGTTTGGCAAGAGCCAATTGTGCAATCTCTTTGCCGTCACCGAAGATTCCGAATTTGGCTTTTCCGGTGAGCACTTCCCGTCTGCCGACAATGCTGATGTTTCGGCTAAGGTTAGCCAGTTTATAGTCACTGATCACTTCCTTTTTAAAATCTTCAAAGGAGATGTTACGTTTCTCTTTTGTCTCGTTTTCACTCATAATCGATAATGAATAAGAATTTTGTCGTGTAAAAAAATATGGGACAAATTTAATAAGAATTATTCTAAATAAGTAGGAGATTGTCGAGTTTTTTGGTTTTCGGTTTTTGTTCTATTGGGCGTATGGAGAGCAACGGTACATGTTTGGATTTCCCGGCAACTATCTTTGCAGTTGGACCGGGAATTGGATGGATTAACATTCCGTTTACAGCCACTAAAGTGACTGCCTATTGTCATTTAGTCTGCCATGGGCATGCCTATGGCACCTCCGGGACATTTCATTTGGATAATATATTCAATATACATCAATTATCCTGGACCGGTATATCTCTTCCTCCTACAGTCTCCCAGTCTTACAGTCACTTCGTTTCACTCACTACTCAACTCTCATCTCTTACCCAGGACTGAGTACCGAGGACCAAGTAACTGTTTCTCTCACCCCTCCCCACTCATCACTCATCATTCATCATTCCTTTACTCCATGCCCCATGCCCTTTGCTCTCTGCTCCCTCTCGTTACTCGTTACTTCTTTTATCGAGGACCCAGCACCTCGTTTTCCTTCGCCTTAGCCTTCGCCTCAGCCTCAAATTCTGGCTTTTCAAGGCATTTAAGGCAATTATGGCACTTAAGGCATTTTTTTTATTTGCTTACGGCAGAAATTCAACCCAATGTGTTAAGCATGGAATTAATTCATCCCCGGATTTTCCGGGAAATTAGCCCACAGCTTATACTTTTTGCCCATTTCCTTCAGGGTAGTTTTCCAGATATCATCATCCACGGATTCCATGATCACTTTTGGGGGAAGTTCGGAGATGACCCATGAATTTTCGGAGATTTCGTTTTCAAGTTGTTTTGGTTTCCAGCCGGCGTATCCTACAAAGAAGCGGATTTGATCTTTTTGTATCAAACCTGATTTTACAAGGTTTTTTACGGTATCGAAATCCCCTCCCCAGTAGATGTTTTTGTACACATTAACACTGTTGGGTATCTGGTCTCCCAGGGTATGGATATAGTGAATGGTATTTGTGCCAACCGGGCCACCCAGGGATATTTCTGCTTCAATTTCAGGAAAATCCTCGAGGACCTCATTTACCGGAATCTTAACCGGTTTATTGAGCACAAACCCGACCGTTCCCTTTTCGTTATGCTCGGTAAGGAAAACGATGGAACGTTTGAAGTATATATCGGACAGAAACGGTTCAGAGATCAATACCCTTCCCTGTTTCGGTTTGATATTTTTTCCTACTGAAAAAAAATCATAATCAAGTTCCATACTCACGCCTCCGTTCTGATACCAAATTAACAATTATTTTAATACTGTACAAAAATTGAACCAATCGCAAGCACTGGATCTCAAGCGGTAAATACGTCAGTCTGGATGTTGTTTCCGGCAGGGATCAGTGGATTTTATTCTTTCTGATTTTTTATTTTTCCAGGATGGTGATGTTTTCCGGTTTTGGATCTTCAATATCGAAGCTAACCCGGCGATTCAGTTTCCGTCCTTCGGGATTGTCTGTTCCATCCGGGAAAGAGTTTTTGGCAACCGGTTGTAATTCTCCTTTCCAGAGGGGTGTCAATCGTTCGGCAGCAATGCCTCTTTTCGTGAGGTAATCAATCACAGCGAGTGCTCTTTTTTTCGAAAGGCTCATATTGTACGATTCACTTCCGAATGAATCGGTATGACCGGTCAGGATCAGGTGGATGGTTGTATTCTGATGCAAGATTTGGATAAGGTGACTCAGTTCACGGGTGGCAGTTTTTGAAAAGCTGCAATCGTCAAAGGCGAAGAATACCGGTCTGATCGTATCGATTTTTTCTTCTTTTACCATTTCTGACGGTGGTGGTTCAATTTCTGCTATTAACAGGGCATTCATCTCAACAGGAGCGGTGAGATTTTCTGGCAGGATTGTCAGTGTATCCGACACTTTTTGAAATCCTTTCTTCTCAAAAACCAGAAGGTAATCACCCGGGGCGGTCCGGAGGGAATATTCCCCATCGCTATGTTTGATGGTATGGGAAATGAGGGTGTCCTCACGGGGCATGTTGATGAGGCTAACCTGAACATTTTTATCCAACAGATCTGGTACCCCGATCAACCCTACCTTTCCGCTTATCATGGCTTTCCTGGGGTATTCATCGGAATAGAATTCGTATTCATAGATGGTTTGTCCTGATGCGTCATATCTGGACATGAAGCCAAGCCGGAGCGGATCGATTCCGGGTGATGAACCTGGAGTAAAGTGGATATCATCATCGGTTGTGTTTACCGGGTACCCGATATTTTGGGGTTCTGACCAGGTATCATCCTCATTTTTCCGGCAATAGAAAATATCATATCCTCCCATTCCGGGATGTCCGGTTGAGCTAAAGAAGAGTATTTGTCCGTCCACAGACAGGAATGGAGTATGTTCATGGTAGGGTGTATTAACCGGTTCTCCAAGATTAGTGGGGGCACCCCATTCTCCCTCATCATCCAGTGTTGATTCATAAATATCCAATCCTCCCAATCCTCCATTTCTATTGCTGACAAAATAGAGTGTTTTCCCGTCCTGACTCAGGCAGGCATGTATTTCATCTTCGAAAGTATTCAATGTGAGGGGTGATACTGGCATCCATCGTCCGTTGAAGTAACTGCTTTCAAAAAGATCGAAATGGGAGTTCTCCCAGTGGATCAGGAACAGTTTTTTCCCGTTGTAGGAGAGGGAAGAAGGTAAGAAGTCCCCATCCGATTCCAGTTCCATCGTAATGTTCCTGGGTTTTTCCCACACACCGTTTTTCAGGTCCGATAGAAAGACTGCATAATAATGTTCCCGCTCGCTTGCGAATACCATCGTAGAGCCATCTCCGGAAAGCGAAGGTAAGAAATTGCTGGTTCCGATATTTAGGTTGCCGGCATTCCGGATGTCCAGATCAACGGGTGATTCCTGCATTTTAAGGGCAAGTTCACAACTCCTGATCTCCTTGTCTGTCTGGAGGAGGTAATCTTTGATTTCATTCTGAAGGAGCGGTTTATTTTTGTATTTTTTCTGTGCCTCTAATGCTTCTTCCTGAAAGAGGGTAAATTGTACCAGCGCTTTATTGAGTTCGTTGTTTGCGTGATATGCCATACCCAACAGAAGCCTTGATTCACCCGGGGCTTTTTTTTCAGTATACTCACCGGATTTGGATTCCCAGCTTGCGCTGATAATTGCTTTTTCGAGATGCGGGATGGCTTTCTGTTTTTCACCGGGTATATGAAGGAAGGAGTAACCGATCTTATAATGCAGGTTGGCATGATCGATTCCCGCATCAGCCAGTGAAAGAAAGAGGGGCAGTGCCTCTTCACAGCGATCGTAGATCAGGTGGAATTCAGCATCATAAAACTGTTTTTCGGGATCATAATCATCCTGTGCGGTGACAGCAGAGAGAGACACCACAGTTATCACTATGAATGAAAAGATCAGTCTCATAATCCTGGTCTAAATACACGAGACCTGTAGGAGCGTGGCACTCAGATATCTCCGGTTGAACGTAAACGGACAGAGTCCAATGCTATTTTATTTTCAATCCTTCAGGGACTTCGATCTCCTCGGTAACAATTGCTTCATTCTCAGAATGAATAACTTGTAACTCAACCCGTCTGTTCAGTTCTCTTCCCCGGGGGCAATCGGAACCATCCTGATAGGTGTTGACTGCAACTGGTAAACTCTCTCCGGCGCCGGTAATTTCAAACCGGTTTTTGTCTATTCCTTTTCCTGTGAGATACCTGACGGTTGAGTTTGCTCTGTTGTTGGACAGTCTTTTGTTGTAAGCATTGCTGCCTTTGGAATCGGTATGTCCGATGATCTCCAATCTAAGGTCAGGATTCTCACCCATGATCTCAGCCAGGTTCTCCAATTTTGGTTTTTCACTTTCTTTTATGGAATAATCATCGAAGTCGAAGAAGATCGTTCGAAGGATAATTTTCTCTACCGGTTTTAGTGCTGCGTCCACGGTGATTTGAGCCAGGGAATAGTCAAAGGGTACTGTGATCTCTTTTGTGGTTGACTGGTATCCTTCTCCTTCGAAAAGCAATTGATACTCTCCCGGATCTTTGGTTTTATAGGAAAAGATACCATCATCCGGGGCAGCTGTCAGGACAGAAACTGTTTGTTTTTCAGCTTTATCAATCACACTTATTTTCAGGTCCTTGTTGTAATCTTCCGGTTTATCGAGGAGGGTAACCACCCCGTTAACATCAACCTCTCTTGGATTCTTATCGGAATAGATTACGATCCAGTAGATATCTTCTTCTCCAACGCCTCCTTCCGGATCGTACATTGTAAAGAGGCCATTTATTCCGTTGTTGACCGGAACAAAATGGAGGTTATCGTCAGTGGTATTCAGCGGAAATCCAAGGTTTGCTGGTTCGCTCCATTGATTATCTTCATTCAATGTCGAGTAGAAGATATCGAAACCACCCATATTTTTGTGTCCCTGTGAGCTAAAATAGAGTGTTTTCCCATCTTCAGTAAGGTAGGGAGTGTCTTCGTTAAACTGGGTGTTCACCGTGGGTCCAAGATTTACAGCAGGTCCCCAGTCACCAATTGCTTCATTCCATTCTGATTTATAGATATCCAGTCCGCCATACCCCTCCTTCCGGTTACTTGTGAAATAGAGGGTTTTTCCGTCGGGAGAAATTGAGGCGTGTGACTCCCAGTATTTTGTATTGATATTTTTATTCAGTTTTTCAGCGGTGGTCCATGTACCGTCTTCCATTTTGCTGGAGTAAATATCGCTATTAAAGTTATCATTTTTTGCAAGGAGAAGTTGATTACCCGTGAAGGATAGGGCAGCGGTATAGAGATCTCCGTCAGATTGCACCTGGGGAGTCAGGTTTACCGGTGGGCTCCAATCCTCTCCATCTCTGGTAGCATAGAATATTGCATCATAAAATGCCAATCCTGACATAAAGACAAGCGTATTCTTATCACCTGAGATCACCGGGTTGAAGTTAGGATTATCATCATTTACATTTTCTCCCAGCAGGGTTCTATCATAAGGAACCGGTTTTTTCATCAGTTCCTCTGCCGTTTTACAGGCTTCGATCTGCTTCTCTACAAAGTTTACATTGGTTGTATCAGCCGGATCGAGGAATTCAAGGTATTTTGTATATGCCCGTGAGGCTTTAGTGAATTCCTGCTGGATCAGGTATGCATTCCCCAGATAATAGTATGCATCCACGGGTGCACGATCTTCATTGAAATTTCCTTCCCGGTATGAAAGGGAAGTATTTTTTGAAGCAAATTCGAGAAAAATTACTGATCTTGTTTTCTGACCCGGTATATTGAGATAACATATTCCGATCCGGTAATTGATGTTGGCATTTTCAGGATTGATTTCGTATAATTGAAGATATCCTGGCAACGCATCAACATATTCTTCATAGAGGATAAAATATTCGGCATCGAGGAAAATATTTTTTGGATCCTGGGTTTCCTGTGCGATTGCCAAAGAGATAATGAAAAGTGAAAGAATGATTGCAATTGTTCGTTTCATATCTTCAGATATTTCAGGTATAACAAATTTAGCAATATAATTGGTTAAAAAAAACAAAATACAAATACAAACCAGCAAGGTTTTGGATTCTAAACTTGCAGGTAAACATCGTTATTAATCCTGTACGGGTTCGGATTTCCCGGGTCCAGGTAAACTATTCAGATCAGTAAAATTATTCCTTTTTCTTTCTTCGACTCCAGAGTATAAGCCAAATCAGGATCAATCCGGCAGGAATGGTTATCCAGAGGATCCAACCCGGGAACCCTTTTCCGGTTTTTTCTTTCTCCTGAAGATCAAAGTACCTGTTGATGGCAGCCTCATCAATTTCAGTAGCAGCAAGATCGAGAAACAGATCCGAAATATCGGATTCTTTCACTCCATATTGTCCTGCATGTTCGTAAAGGTACGCGATAAGATCTTCGATGGTATTGATGTTTTGTTCTTCCATATCGAGTTCTTCCAGTAATTTTTTAAGATTTCCGGAAGCGATCTCTGACAACAGATCATGAAAGCGGCCGAGATCCATGTTTCCATTGATTGCCAGTGCAATCAGAAGAGCCATCAGGTCCTCTTCGCTGTAATCTGAGTCTTTCGCATGAATGCTGAGGTAGCTATACAGTTGATCAGTAGTAAAGATCCCCTCCCGATCAAGATCGAGCCCATCAATTACTTCTTTGAGGTTACCGGTAGCAAACTTTTGAAGGTTATTGTAGAGATCGGTTGTTTTCTCTTTTTCCTGATTTTCAAAGCTATTAATAAGCGCATACAGGTCGGTATCGTTATATTTCCTGTCTGATGAAGTCTCCAGCAGGTAATCCAGAAGTTCACCGTTGGTTGTGATATTCTCTGCTTCAAGGTCAAGGCTATCGAGAACAGCTTTCAGATCCCCGGTCGCCAGTTTTCTTAATTCTGCCAGGGTTTTATTTACATCATCCGTTGCGTAACGGTTCAGTATACTGGTTGCATCGGGGATTGTTTCTTCGGTGATTTCGTCTTCCACTTCAACCGTGGGTCCGGTTTCTGCAATGATCATTTCTGGTTCAACAACTGGCTGGTAATCAATGACAACTTTTTTGTTCTTCTGATTTCCGAATTTATCGGTAAGGTTAAAATGCAGCACATTTTCACCTTCTGATGGAGTATAGTTGTAGGCAAATTTCTCTTCCGGTATGTCAAACTCTTCTGTTTTCAGCAGGGATTTGTTGACATAGGATTCAATGGAGAGTTTTGAATCAGGCTCCAGAGCGAGATCGATCACGATCATATCATCGGTAGTAACGTAATAGGCTGTATCTTCTATACTCATCTCAGCAACCCGATCGGTCAGGGTCAGTTGCGGTGTGCTGAGATTAAGCTCTGACACGGGTTGATTGTTTGTAAATGCGATCTCCTGTGTGATGGTATTATACCCTTCATTCTCAAAAACAATTTTGTAGTTCCCTGCAATCACGTTGAAATGATATTCTCCTGTTTCCGGATCGGGTTTTAGAATCTGGACCGTATCTCCTTTTTCGTCTATCACCAGAATAGTATACAAGCCGTAAGGTCCTTTGATTTTATCAAAGGGCACAACACCATGGACATGAAATTTCCTGGGGTGTTCTTCTGAATAGATCTCATAGCGATAGATATCCTGTTCTCCCAGCCCTTCGTCGGAATACCTGGCATAGTAACCGAAAATTCCGTTCTGTACAGGAACGAAAAAGAGATCGTCGTCGGTTGTATTTATCGGATAACCCAGATTCAATGGAGCGGACCACTCACCATTTTCGAGCAGTGTAGAATAGAGTATATCATACCCACCCATGTTCAGGTGTCCGTAAGAGCTGAAAAACAGGGTCTTTCCATCATCGGAAATAAACGGGGACTCCTCATTATAGGGTGTATTTATTTTTGGTCCCAGGTTTACAGCAGGACCCCAGTCACCCGCAGAGTCCCGTGCGGATTTGTAAATATCGAGATAGCCATACGTCCCTTTGCGGTTACTTGTAAAGTAGAGGGTATTTCCATCCCTGGATATGCAGGCATGCGACTCCCAGAATTTGGTATTGATGTTGTCATTCAATTTTTCTACCGGCGACCAGATGCCATCCCTGAGATGGGTCACATAAATATTACCGTCATATTCATCATTTTTATAGAGATAGAGATCCGTTCCGTCGTTCGATAGCGAGGTTGAGTAACATTTTTCATCCACATCGACACCGAGCATTTCGGTCATATTGAGTGGTTCAGTCCATTTTCCATCCACTTTCTTCGAGTACATCAGGGCATCGTAAAAAGCCAGGGCACGGGTAAACACCATGGTACTCTCATCTCTGGTGATAACCGGGCTAAAATCACTGAACCTGGAATTTATCGGGTCACCAAGATTCTCATAGTCAACATAGAGCGGTTCGCTTTGGAGTTTCTTGGCATATTCACAAGCCTCTATTTGTTTATCCACAACCTCTTCATTGTATACTTTGGGATCAAGAATTTTTTTAAATTCCATGAATGCTTCAATTGCCTTATCCAACTGGTTGTTTACCCTGTAGGCACGGCCAAGATAGAAATAGGCATCGGGCGGAGCCTGATCCTCTTTCAGGGATCCTTCCCGGTACTTCGGATCAATGTTCCGAATTGCTTTTTCAAGGTATGGTATTGCTTTAGCTTTTTCACCGGGAATATTCAGATAACAGATTCCCATCCGGTAGTTGTAGTTGTCGTTATCCGGGTAAGTCTCAAGAAGTGTAAGGTAATAGGGTAATGCATCTGCATATTCTTCAAAAAGAAGCCAGGATTCTCCTTCCATGAAGTTCATTCTAATTGCATCTTTATCCAGTTCTTGTGCAACCGTTACTGTGGGAAAGAGAAACAGGCAGATTATGACAGAAAGCAGGGATTGTTTCATGGTGTATGTGAAATCATTTTGACGAATTTAATAAATTAAATCATACAATATTGAATTAAAATGATGAATTGTTAAAATGCTTTGACATAAGCAGGATTGGGGAAAATAAAAATCAGATTTTCCCCGGGAAAAATCGTAACTCAACCGGTGATGAACTTTATTCAAAAAAGAAAGTTAACCGAAATGCAGTTTGCAGGTGTATTAGCCGGGGATTTATTACCCAGCGAGGCTAAAAGGTTCTGTTTGGATCAAAATTTTCCAGGTATTCTGCGACCCTTTTCAGGAACATTCCACCGAGTGCTCCGTCCACTACCCGGTGATCATACGATAGGGAGAGGATCATCATATGCCTGATAGCAATGGCATCTCCCTGTTTCGTTTCAATCACAGCCGGTTGTTTGCGGATTGCCCCGACACCTAAAATAGCCGCCTCGGGTTGATTGATGATGGGTGTTCCGGTAATATTTTGGAAGGTACCAAAATTTGTGATGGTAAAAGTCCCTTCCGTAATTTCATCCGGGCGAAGTTTATTCTCCCGGGCACGGTTAGCCAGATCGTTTACGGATTTTGCCAGTCCAAGCAAGCTTTTCTCATCGGCATGCTTAATCACCGGTACAATCAGGTTTCCGTCCGGTAGGGCAGTAGCCATCCCAATATTTATTCTTTTTTTCAGAATAATTTTTGTTCCATCAACAGAAACATTGATCATTGGAAAGTCTCTCAATGCTTTTGCAGTAGCTTCAATGAACAGTGGAGTAAAGGTCAATTTCTCCTTTTCCCTGGAGAGAAACTGATCTTTTACCCTGTTTCTCCAGTTGACCAGGTTTGTAACATTGGCTTCGATAAAGGAAGTAACGTGCGGGGATGTTTGTTTTGATTTAACCATATGGTCCGCAATCAGTTTCCTCATCCTGCCCATTTCAATTATTTCATCGCCGGAAGGGGATACCGGTTCCTGTTTTTTGGTTTCCTCATCCGTTACCGGGGGTTTCTCAGCAGCTGCTTCCACCGGTTTGGGTTCAGAAGGGGCACTCCGTTTTTTTACATACGCGAGGAGGTCCTCTTTGGTAATTCTTCCATCGCTGCCTGTCCCCTGAACCTGATCAAGTTCGTCATAGGATATTCCTTCTTTACTGACGATACTTCGTACCAGGGGTGATAGAAATTTTCCTTCCGGAGTACGGCTTTTTAATCCGGAAGCAGTGGTCTCAACCTCCTCTTTTGCTGAGGATGTTTTTTCCATATCTTCCCTGATTCGTTCCACCTCTTTCTCCACCGCTTTTTCTTTTTCGACGGTTAACGGTTCGCCTTCCTCTTCACCTTCTGTGATAATGATCGCCAGTGTCTCACCAATTTTCGATACATCTCCTTCTTTAAAAAGCAGTTTTTCAATTTTTCCATCCCATGGAGAGGGGACTTCGGAATCTACTTTGTCGGTAGCCACTTCAACGATTGCATCATCTTCTTTTACCGAATCTCCTTCCCGGACAAGCCATTTTGTAATTGTTGCTTCAATAACGCCTTCTCCCATTGCCGGAAGTTGAATTTCTAATTTAGCCATGTGTGGAATTATTTCTGATTTTAATTTTTATTTAGTCTAAATAATTGCCAAAAATAATGATAATTTTCTTATAATCCATCTGAGGGAAGCGAAAATTAATGGTCCGTTTTGATTTCATACGATCATTCGCGTTGCCCTCCATCAGTGGATTCTCTTCTGTTCTGAAAGCCAGATAATAGATTGTGGATGTAATTTTATTCATGTCCCAGGTATTTGAATGCCTTCAGCATAATCTGGATATCGTTTATTACGCGATAGTCCTTAACGTAGATCAGGTTGATATCCCTTACAGTATCCTTATCCGGATCCTGTATTCCCTTTCCCAGAACCGGTTCAATTACGCCCGTTCGTAATTCCGGGAGATCTTTTTCATGAACCACCGGGAAGGAGGAAAACCCAATCCATGATTTTTTTCCGAGGATAACGTGAACGATATTTCGCACAAAACAGCCTTTATTTTTAACCGGGATAATGGTTACAGGGAGCAAGAGGAGAATGATAAGGGAAGATGCCAGGTCGAAAACTCTTTTTTTCCTCCTGTTTATGGGTTTGGAGATGGAGTTTAACGGGATCAGATAAATTTCTCCGGTGGTTTCGATTGAGTTGCTTCCGATAATGGATAAAGTTTCGGGTGGAGCAATTTTAAAATCGATTTCCGATGAGGTGAGTGCCACCATATTGCGGATGATTTCATATGCCGGGATATCAGCGGAGCAGAATATGATCTCTTCAATCCGGTTAATGCGGATCATCTCCCTGATTTTATTGGTATATCCTGCCAGAAACGAATTCCTGTCATCTTTTTCCGGTTTAACAATGCTTAATACATTGAGTTTGAGGCTTGTTTTTTCAAGGATTGATCTGACACGGTTTGCTTCCTGATCGGAGCCAATAATGATGATCCGTTTCCCTTTCTTTCCTTTGAGGGGGAAATAATCCGGGCTTATCCACCAGAGGATCCATCTGATGGTAAGGGTTGCTATAATGCCCCAGGCCGATCCAAAGAGGATCATGGCGCGAGAGAACCTCAATTGAACAGGAAGGAGAGCATAGATGACAAGAATAGTTCCTGTTCCGATGATCATCCCCTTGATCACATTAAGCTGATTGATTTTTCGCTCATATCCTCCTGAGAGCAGTATGGAAAAGATCAAGATCAACAGATAGCATGGAACGATAATCCGAATGAACTCTTCCGGATAATGCCCCCCTTCGGGGAACCTGTACAACTCCCACATTGGTTTTATGATGTGGAACCCAAGGTAAATAACCAGTGCATCCATAATGGGAAGGAGTAGTTTAAAGCACACTCTTTTTACGAGGGATATTGCCGCACGAAAATAGATTGCCAGGTTGATTATGCCCCCGAAGATCCTCTGATTCCGTTTGGAAAAATGTTTGTTGGCATAGATGATCATTGCCTTATAAAACTGTACCACGTAATTCAGGCTCCCCTTTTTTGTACTCTCTCCTTTATAATGAATGATTGTTGTTTGAGGGAAATAATAATTTTTATACCCACCGAGAAGCAGCCGGTATGACAGATCAATATCTTCACCGTAGAGGAAAAAATCCTCATCGAACAGACCAACGGTATCGAGTGCTTTTTTCCGCAGGAACATGAATGCTCCTGGAAGAACCTCTATTTCGTGAGTTTTTTCAGGATCGAGGTAACCCAGATGGTATTTGGAAAAAAGTTTTGATCTGGGAAACAGTTTTGAGAAACCGAATATTTTGAAAAAAGCAACCAGGGGATTGGGCAAAGCCCTTTTTGATTCGGGAAGAAAGTTCCCTTTACCGTCGATCATTTTTACTCCCAGTCCGCCGGCTTCGGGATGCTCATCCATGAATTCGATACATTTTGCGAAGGTTCCTTCTTCAACCACCGTATCCGGATTCAGGACCAGTATATATTCCCCGTTTGCTTTTCGAATCGCCTGGTTATTAGCATAGGAGAAACCTTTGTTCTCATCGTTCTCAATCAGGTTAACCTTCCCGAACTTCTCTTTTATCATCTGACAGGAATCGTCGACAGAACTGTTGTCAACGACAAAAATTTCCGATTGTATCCCCTTTAATGCCGTTTTCACTGAGAACAAGCATTGTTCCAGGAAATATTGCACATTGTAGTTGACAATTATGATGGAGAGTTTCACCCGTTTAAAGTTATTTGAAATCGAATCCTATAAAGATGAGGATTTCATCATATCAAAAATAGAAACAACTGGGATATAATCAAAGTGTAAATATCATGGACGAACGGTTATGATGAAAGTGTGGGTTCAAACGGGACTCTGTTTACAATGGATCGACCGAGGGTTATTTCATCGGCGTATTCGATCTCATCTCCGATGGAGACTCCCCTGGCCAGTGAGGATATTTTGATGGAGTATTTGTTGAATTTGCGGTAGATAAAGAAATTGGTTGTATCACCCTCCATGGTGGTACTCAGGGCAAGGATAATCTCAGTTACTTCGCCCGTTTTGATCTTTTCTTCAAGGGTATCCAGTTTCAGGTCACTCGGTCCGATCCCATCCATCGGTGAAATGATACCACCCAGCACATGATATATACCATGGAATTGCTGCGTGTTTTCGATGGACATCACGTCTTTAATGCTTTCCACAATACAGATGATGGAGTGATCCCTTTTGGGGTCACTGCAGATGTAGCAGGTTTCTGTATCGGAAATGTTGTTACAGATCCTGCAGTATTTGATCCCGGTTTTCAGTTTAATCATCGCTTCTCCGAATTGTCTGACCTCTTCCGGACTTTGTTTCAGCAGGTAGAGTACCAGTCTTAGCGCCGTTTTCCTTCCAATACCGGGAAGTCTTGCAAATTCGCTGACGGCATTTTCCAGTAATTTCGATGGAAAAAGTTCTATGCTCATCGGATCCATTTTTAAATGCGGTCAAATTTAACACCTAATATGTGTTTACGCAATATTTTTTATGTTGAATTGTTTTTATTATTCTTGCACAAATTTGAAGTTGTTCTCAGATGGATCCACGACTGGTTTTCGGTATAACTGCCGGTTATTTTGCTTTACTGCTGATCGTTTCTCATTTTACTTCAAAAAATGCAACCAACACCACGTTTTTTACCGGTAACAAAAGATCGCCCTGGTATGTGGTAGCTTTTGGAATGATTGGAGCTTCGCTTTCGGGAGTTACCTTCATCTCTATTCCCGGTGAAGTCGGGGCGATCATTTCACCGGATGAGCCAACCATTAAGGCATTCTCCTATTTTCAGCTGGTGCTGGGTTATTTACTTGGATATTTTGTGATCGCAAATGTGTTAATGCCACTCTATTACCGGTTAAACCTGGTTTCTATTTACACCTATCTGGACCAGCGGTTTGGCATCAGCACCTATAAAACGGGATCTTTATTTTTCCTGCTTTCACAAACCATGGGTGCATCGTTGAGGTTGTTGCTGGTGGCCGGTGTTTTGCAGATTGGATTTTTCGATTCATACGGGATCCCGTTCGGTGTAACTGTGCTGGTGACCATTGTATTGATCTGGGTTTATACCTTCCGGGCAGGCATCAAAACCATTGTCTGGACAGATACTCTGCAGACCTTCTTCATGTTATCGGCTGTTTTAATCAGTATTTTTGTAGTTGCAAATTCACTTGGCCTGTCATCAAAAGAAGTTTTCCGGAACCTCCATCAGCACCCCTTTTCTAAAGTATTCTTCTGGAACTGGCAAAGCAGCAAGTACTTTTTTAAGCAATTTTTCTCCGGAGCATTCATTGCCATAGTCATGACCGGTTTGGACCAGAACATGATGCAGAAGAATCTGACCTGCCGGAATATCAAGGAGGCGAAGAAAAACATGTACTGGTTCAGCATCATTCTTATTCCTACAAATTTCCTGTTTCTCAGCCTGGGTCTCATGCTTTATCTGTATGCTGAAACAAACGGTATTTCAATACCGGTTCAAACCGATGATCTTTATCCAATTCTTGCATTGAATCATTTTTCCATTTTTGCAGGTATTGTTTTTCTTCTTGGGATCATTGCCGCAGCTTTTTCCAGTGCAGATTCAGCCTTAACTGCTTTAACTACGGCATTCTGTGTTGATTTTCTGGATCTTAAGAAAAGGAGTGAAAAGACAAGCAAACAGATCCGTTTAGCCGTGCACATCGGTTTTTCAACCATCATGTTTTTGATCATTGTTATTTTCAGGGCGATTAACAACGACAGTGTGATTTCAGCTGTATTCACGATAGCAGGGTATACCTATGGACCCCTGCTGGGGCTATTTGCTTTCGGGATGTTTACCCGTATCAAGGTGCGGGATAAATTGGTTCCGGTTGTCGCCATCATTTCGCCCGTGATCAGTTACATTATCAGCGTAAATTCTGTCAGCTGGTTTAATGGCTACCGGTTTGGTTTTGAGTTGCTTATTGTGAATGGACTGCTTACGTTTATAGGGCTTTTGCTGATACGGAAAAGAACGAGGTAAAGTATTCAACGTTCAACATCGAACATACAACGTCCAACATCCATACTTATTAACTTATTAACGTATAACTTATAACATATAACTATCTTCCTCCATCAATACGTCCTTGTCATTGTCTCCGGAATAACGAGGATGTAGTTTGCCGTGTTAACATCCTCTTCCTCAACTACGTCCAGGTTATCCTGAAGCTTTGTGGTGATTGTACGGATGATCAATTCCGGATGGTCTTGCTGAATATACCAGACGATTCCCTGAAAATTATCGGAATGGTAACTACCATTAAAATGAATGATCTGTTTTCCGGGCTGCCAGTGCTTCAGGATAAAATAAGCCATCGTAGCATCTTTAACAGCCTGTGCTTTTGGAAGATTCTCATTTGTATGGGCTCCTCCCATTGGTCCCATTTTCAACATATCCTTATAACATTTCAATTCCGGATCATAGGGTATGGGAAGGGGATGAATAAACTGTTTTGCCGTTTCGGAAAGTTCTTCCAATCCTTCAAATCCTTTGCTGAATACAAGAGAAGCATAACGTCTGGGAATGTTTGAAGCAACGAACACCAATCCACTATCTTTTGCAAACTGTACCAATGGTTTATAATCGGTTTGGTAGTTCTTCCATAACCGCATTTCGCTTTCAAAGCTGCTTTCTGAAATTGCACCCTTCATGTATTCATTAAAAATGATCTGATTATCGGACTCAAACATTTCTGCAGCAAGCATAAGATCCTTTCCTTTCACTTCGAACAGATCGCTGGTAAGCTCATACTGAAGCCAGTGTGCTACGGGATTATCATGGAGTTCTCCGAAGAAGATCATGTCGGCGCCCTGCAGATCGTTAACCATTTTCGAATATGTAACCTCTTTCCCACTCTGGTTGAACAGGCGATAGGCAGGCTTATCCTTTTTGAAAGCGGTACTGATAAGTGCCAGAAAAAGTAAAACAAAAACTTTCCTTTTCATTTTTTAACCGTGTTAATGGATATTTCATTTCAAGCCAAAGTTTCTAAAAATTTTCTAAAAAACAAATCCAACAGGATATTATGGGAGAGAGAATCGATACTCCTTCAAATTATTCAAATTTGATTATATTTGATTAAACAAAAAATACAATCATGGAAGTAACCAGAACATTTGATCTTCTCGAACGGTCATTGGCAAACCATCCAAAAGAGGATGCCATTGCAGGCAAAAAAAATAACGAATGGGTCAGATACAGCACAAAAGAGTATGTTGATAATGCAACATTCATGAGCTATGGTTTGCTGGCACTTGGTTTGAAAAAAGGAGACAGGGTTGCAACCGTCTCCAGCGGACGACCCGAGTGGAATTTCGCCGATATGGGGATGAGTCAGACTGGTATTGTCCACGTCCCTATTTACCCCACAATCAGTTTTGAGGACTATGAGTATATCTTAGAGCACGCAGAGCCGAAGATTGTTTTCATTACTGATAAAAGCTTATACGAGAAGCTCAAACCCATAATCCAAAAAACCAAAACAGTGCAGGAAGTTTATACATTCAATGATGTTGAAGGAGCGAAATCATGGATGGAAGTGCTCGAACTTGGAAAAGAGAACGCATCAAAATTTGAGAATGAGCTGAAGGAAATCAAAAAGAGTATTTCTCCGCAGGATCTGTTGACCATTATTTATACATCCGGCACGACCGGCTTTCCAAAAGGTGTCATGCTCAATCACCACAACATCATTAGCAATGTCCTTGCCACAGCGAACGTGCATCCATTTGGACCAGAATCAAAAATTTTGAGTTTTCTTCCCATCAGCCATATCTATGAGCGGATGCTTAATTATCATTTCCAATACAAAGGGATGAGCATCTACTATGCCGAAAGCATGGGAACCATTATTGAGAACCTGAAAGAGGTTAAGCCCGATCTGTTCAGTACTGTCCCGAGACTGCTCGAGCGGGTTTATGACACAATCATTGGAAAAGGAAAGGATCTGACCTACCTGAAAAAACAGATCTTTTTCTGGGCCGTTAACCTGGGACTCAGATTCGAACCCCCAAAAGGGAATGGCTGGTGGTACATGAAGCAATTAGGCATTGCTGACAAGTTGATCTTTTCGAAATGGCGGGAAGCACTGGGCGGAAATGCAAAGATCATCGTCTCCGGTGGAGCTGCTCTCCAACCAAGGCTTGCCAGAGTATTTAGCGCTGCT
>Ga0315553_10001666_pt1 | contig 18247 bp, 18 predicted proteins | sample SalMarSW160140MG_FD_203099 | JGI IMG/M metagenome (GOLD analysis project Ga0315553, IMG submission 203099) | Salt marsh sediment microbial communities from the Plum Island Ecosystem LTER, Massachusetts, United States - Salt Marsh Sediment SW1601-40 ... | reverse complement strand
TTCTCGCCCGCATCATGCCGAACGCTACGGCCCGCGTCGTGCCCGGCCGGACGCATAGCTGGATCGCCGGCGAGCCGGAACTCCATGGCCGCATGGTAGAGGCCTGGCTCAACGGCCGCACGCTACCGCCCGAGCTTGCGGACGCGGACGCCTGAGCGTTCAGAAGCTCAGCCGTTTGGCCTGAACGACGTCTTCGAGCGCCCTCACCCGCTCCAACACCTGATCGCCGATCGGCTCGTCGATTTCGACAAGCGCGATGGCGTCCTGGCCGGGTGCCACCCGGCCAAGGTTGAAGGTGGCGATGTTGACGTGCTCGTCGCCGAGGAGCGTGCCGAGGCGACCGATGAAGCCCGGCTTGTCCCTGTTGGTCACGTAGAGCATGTGGGGGCCAAAGGCCGCTTCGAGGTCGATGCCCTTGATCTGGATGATGCGCGGTTTGCTGTCCGAGAACACCGTTCCCGCCACCGAACGTTCCTGGCGCTCGGTCCTCACCGTCAAGCGAATGTAGGTCTCGTACGCGCCGCGTTGCGTCTGGCGGACCTCGTCCACGGCCATGCCGCGCTCGCGCGCCACGACCGGCGCGTTGACCATGTTGACCTCGGTCAGGATCGGGCGAAGCATCCCGGCGAGCAACGCCGAGGTCAGCGCGTTGGTGTTCATCTCGGCGACGTCACCGGCGTATTCGATGGTGGCGCCGAGGATGGTGGTCTCGCTGAGCTGGCCCGCGAACGAGCCGAGATTCTCCGCCAGTGTCACGAACGGGCGGAGCCGCGGCGCTTCCTCTGCCGTGATCGACGGCATGTTGAGTGCGTTGGCGACGGCGCCGCTGATCAGGTAGTCGGCCATTTGTTCGGCGATCTGGATGGCGACGTTCTCCTGCGCCTCGGTGGTGGCGGCACCGAGGTGCGGCGTGCACACAACGTTCGGGAGCGCGAACAGTGGGCTGTCGTTGGCGGGCTCCGTGGCGAACACGTCGATGCCGGCGCCGGCCACCTTGCCCGACTTCAACGCCTCGACCAGGTCGTCCTCGACCACCAGCCCGCCGCGCGCGCAGTTGACGATGTAGACGCCGCCCTTCATCTTGGCGATCGCCGCGGCGTCGATGATGCCTTTGGTCTTGTCGGTCAGCGGCGTGTGCAGGGTGATGAAGTCGGCCCTGCGCAACAGCTCGTCGAGTTCGACCCGGTCTACGCCGAGCTGCATCGCGCGCTCTTCCGACAGGAAGGGATCGTAGGCGATCACCCGCATCTTCAGGCCGATCGCTCGCTCTGCCACGATCGAGCCGATGTTGCCGCAGCCGATCACGCCGAGCGTTTTGGCGGTGATCTCGACCCCCATGAAGCGGTTCTTCTCCCACTTGCCGGCCCGGGTTGAGGCATCGGCCGCCGGCAATTGGCGGGCCAGCGCGAACATCATGGCGATGGCGTGTTCGGCCGTGGTGATCGAGTTGCCGAACGGCGTGTTCATGACGATGATGCCGCGCTTGGTCGCCGCCGCAATGTCGATGTTGTCGACGCCGATACCGGCGCGGCCGATGACCTTGAGCCGCTCCGCCGCCGCGATCACTTTCTCGCTCGCCTTGGTCGCCGAGCGGATCGCCAAGCCGTCGTACTTGCCGATTGCGGCGAGGAGTCTGTCCTTGTCCTTGCCGAGGTCCGGTTCGTAGTCGACCGCGACGCCACGGTCCTGAAGGACCTGGACGGCGGTTTTGGAAAGCTTGTCCGAAACGAGGACGCGGGGAGTTGTCATGGTCGTCAATGAATCAGCCTAGGCCGCGGCCTTGAGCGCCGCCTTCTCGACGGCGAAGGCCCAGTCAAGCCATTCGGTCAGAATTGCAAGGTCGGAGGCCTCGATGGTCGCTCCCGCCCAGATGCGAAAATGGGGCGGCGCATCGCGGTGGTAGTTGATGTCGTGGGCGACGCCTTCCTTGTCCAGCCGGGCAGTGATCGACTTGAGGAATGCTTCCTGCGCCGCCACGTCCAGGCGCCTCACCGCGCCGTCGACGATCTTGAGCGTCACCGACGTGTTTGACCGCGTCGCCGGGTCGTCGGCGAAGAAAACGATCCACGGCGTGCGTTCGGCCCAATCGGCGAGGACTTTGAAGTTGGCGTTGGCCCGCGCCATCAGCGCCCCGAGGCCGCCGATCGACTTCGCCCATTGCAATGCGTCGAGGTAGTCCTCCACGCACAGCAGCGACGGCGTGTTGATCGTCTCGCCGACAAAGATGCCTTCGTTGAGCTTGCCGCCCTTCGTCATGCGGAAGATCTTCGGTAGCGGCCACGGCGGCGTGTAGCTTTCCAGCCGTTCCACGGCTCGCGGCGAAAGGATAAGCATGCCGTGCGCCGCCTCGCTGCCGAGCGCCTTCTGCCAGGAGAAGGTGACGACATCGAGCTTGTCGAAGGGCAACGCTTGCGCGAATGCCGCCGACGTTGCGTCGCAGATGGTGAGGCCTTCGCGGTCTGCCGCAATCCAGTCACCGTCGGGTACGCGCACGCCCGACGTAGTGCCGTTCCAAGTGAAGACCACGTCGTGGCTGAAGTCGACTTGACCGAGGTCTGGCAGCTTGCCGTAGTCGGCCTTGATCACCCGCGCGTCGGCGAGCTTGAGCTGCTTGGTGACGTCGGTCACCCACCCAAGGCCGAAGGATTCCCAGGCGAGAACGTCGACGGGGCGCTGGCCGAGCATCGACCACATCGCCATTTCGACCGCGCCGGTGTCCGACGCCGGCACAATACCGATGCGGTATTCGCTCGGCACCTCGAGGACCTCGCGGGTGAGGTCGATCGCGTGTTTGAGTTTCGCCTTACCGATCTTGGCGCGATGCGAGCGGCCGAGCGCCGCGTCCTTCAACGCCTGCAGCGACCAGCCGGGTCGCTTGGCGCAAGGTCCTGAAGAGAAATTTGGATTGACCGGCCGCTTGGCCGGCACGGCGGGCGTGTTCATCGGCTCTACCCTCTCAGATAGATGCCCCTCGTTGGGGAGGGGTGTCCCGCCGCCGCTGTTACCCCCGAGCTACCGGCAAGTCAATTCGCAAGAGTGCCACCAGGGTGCGACATCGGCGCCGCCATCGAAAAAACGCGGCGGACATGAATGTCCGCCGCGTTGGCCCGCAAGGGGCCGTTGCCGCGTGGAGAGGAGCCGCGGTCGAGTGGAGCGGGCGCCGTGCGCCGCTTGCGCCGGCGCGGGCCGGCGACGAGTCGGAAAGGATTGTGGGGTGCAATCGTTAAGTTGGAATTAACCACGTTGCTTGACCCGGACAATCCGTCAATCTTGCTACAGGATTAAATTCCCGAGCCCCGCTCGAAAACCGCAGAGGCAGTAGCTAACGGGCACCGACGGGCCCGCCGCCTGGCGTGAACACCAAGGTGCCAAGCGGCGCTGCCCGTCGCGGACGATTTGGATCTCGTAACGCTCGACCGCCGGGGGCTCAAGCCTGCGGCTGTGGCTCCATGCCCGGTTCCGGCCCGCGTTTCGGCTTGGTCTTGCCCTTGGTCACCGGCACGGCGGAGGTTTTCGGCGCCGCGGCTTCCTCGGCAGTCTCACGCACCGGCGGCTTGCCAGCGATGAGGTCCTTGATCTCCTGGCCAGACAGCGTCTCGTACTCCAGGAGCCCCTGCGCCAGAACCTCGAGGTCTTCGCTGTGCTCGTTGAGGATGCGCCGCGCCTCGTCGAGGCCGGCCTCGACTAGCCGCTTGATCTCGGCGTCGATCTTCTGCGCCGTCTGCTCGGAGACGTTCTGCTGCCGCGACACCGAATGGCCGAGGAACACCTCCTCCTGATTCTCGCCGTAGGCGACAGTCCCGAGCTCGTCGGAGAGCCCCCAGCGCGTCACCATCATGCGCGCCAGCCGCGTCGCCTGCTCGATGTCGGTCGCCGCGCCCGAGGTAACCTTCTCCTTGCCGAAGATCATCTCCTCAGCGATGCGCCCGCCCATCATGATGGCGAGCCGCGAGGTCATCTGCTCAAAGCTCATCGACAGCTTGTCGCGTTCGGGCAACTGCATGACCATGCCGAGCGCCCGCCCGCGCGGGATGATGGTCGCCTTGTGCACCGGGTCGGTGGCCGGCACATGGAGCGCGACGATGGCGTGACCGGCCTCGTGGTACGCGGTCAGCCGCTTCTCGTCCTCGGTCATCACCAGCGTGCGGCGCTCCGCGCCCATCATGACCTTGTCCTTGGCGTCCTCGAACTCGGCCATGGTAACCAGGCGCTTGCCCCGCCGGGCGGCAAGCAGCGCCGCCTCGTTGACGAGGTTCATCAGGTCGGCGCCGGAGAAGCCGGGCGTGCCGCGCGCCGCCACCTTGAGGTCGACGTCGGGCGCCAGCGGCACCTTCCTGACGTGGACCTTGAGGATCTTCTCGCGCCCGACGACGTCCGGATTGGGCACCACCACCTGGCGGTCGAAGCGGCCTGGGCGCAAGAGCGCCGGGTCGAGCACGTCCGGCCGGTTGGTGGCGGCGATCAGGATGATGCCTTCGTTCGATTCGAAGCCGTCCATCTCGACGAGGAGCTGGTTTAGCGTCTGCTCGCGCTCGTCGTTGCCGCCGCCGAGGCCGGCGCCGCGATGGCGGCCGACGGCGTCGATCTCATCGATGAAAATGATGCACGGCGCGTTCTTCTTGGCCTGCTCGAACATGTCGCGCACGCGACTCGCCCCCACGCCGACAAACATCTCGACGAAGTCGGAGCCGGAGATGGTGAAGAACGGCACGTTGGCCTCGCCGGCGATGGCGCGGGCAAGCAGCGTCTTGCCGGTGCCGGGTGGGCCGACCAGAAGCACGCCGCGGGGAATCCGCCCGCCGAGTCGCTGGAACTTCTGCGGGTCGCGCAGGAACTCAACGATCTCTTGCAGGTCCTCCTTGGCCTCGTCGACCCCGGCGACGTCCTCGAACATCACCCGGCCGTGCGATTCCGTCAGCAGTTTCGCTTTGGACTTGCCAAACCCGAGCGCTTTGCCGCCGGTTCCCTGCATCTGGCGCATAAAGAAAATCCACACCGCCAGGATCAGGAACATCGGCAGCCAAGAGATCAGCATGCCCACCAGCGATTGACCGTCCTCAGCCGCCGGCCTGGCGGTGATTTGCACGCCGCTGTCCTCAAGCCGCGCAACCAAGCCCGGGTCTTCGGGTGCGAAGGTCTGGAAGCTGCCACCGTCCGAATATGTGCCTGAAATCTGCTGGCCTGAGATGGTGACGCCGCGCACGCGACCTTGGTCGACCTCGCTTATGAACTGCGAGTAGGCGACATCGCGGCCAGGCGTTCGCTGGCCGGTGTTCTGGAACAGATTGAACAGGGCGATCAGGACGAGGCCGATGATCACCCACAGCGCGAAATTGCGGAAATTGGCGTTCATTACGCGTCCTTCGGCGCGCGAGCTTTGCGGCCAGCACCCGATGTCAGGCTTCAGTGGTCATTAAGATAGGGGCTCAATGTTACGAAGCCAATAAGACCCTGCGCCCGGATCATGCTCCAATTGCGGCAGAACGGCGGGATTCAGGTCGAATTGACCCTCGATCACGGGCCGACGGCGAAATCCGGGAAGAGCGGCGGGCGGCGTAGGCGCACGGCGACCGCCGGGCTGAGCGTCACCGGCAGAGCCTCTCCTCCACCCGCCACATAGTCGAGTGCCGGCACAGCGAGGAGCTTCTGCCGTCTGCGGATCGCCGGCACCGCCGCGAGCGCGCCCGCCGGCAAGTTCCCGGCGTAGGCGCCGACGAGCCGCCTCCCATCCTCTCCGAGCGGGCCGATGGTGAGGCCGCCGGGAGCATCTTTGCCGACCGCCACCTGGAATCGGTGGTCCCACACCCCATCGAACCCGACCTTAAGCGCCATCGTGGGCAGACCGCCGCGCCCCATCTCGCGGTAGAAGACGAACCGGCCGGCGCGCCACTCGACCACCGCACCGGCGAGCGTACGTTTGAACCGGCCGTTCCGGTGCGCCGCCATCGCCAAGGCCAGACGATCGAGCCGTTCGCGCTCCGGCGGATAATCCTCTCCCCCGATCGCGATCAACACGCGAACCAGAACGCGTAGACGCACCTCGTCCGGCGCCGCGGTTAAGCGCCGAAAATCCACCCAGGCAACCGCAAACGCGTCGGTCTCGACCGCTTCATCGATCAGCGCGCTTGCTGCCGCGTCAATCGCGTCGGCTGCCGCGGCCAACCGCCGCGCTGCATCGGCGAAGAGCGACGGGTCCAGACCGGCCTCGGCGATCCGCGGCAGCATCCGCCGCACCCGTGCCCTCAGGAAACGGGGGTCGGCGTTCATCGCATCCTCGACGGGCGCGAGGCTCGCGGCCGCCGTGGTCGCCACCAGCCGCCGTCGCGGCACGTCGAGGAACGGGCGCAAGATGGTGAGGCCGCCGACGCTGACGACCGGCCGCATCGCGGCAAGACCGAACACGCCGGCCCCGCGTTTGAGCCGCATGACAAAGGTCTCGGCAACATCGTCTCGATGGTGTGCGAGAAGGAGGTGACTGGCCCCCGCCTCGCCCGCCGCCTTGAGCAACAACCGATAGCGCACCGCGCGCGCCGCCGCCTCGACATTCGACTGGGGGGGCGGACCGGTCCACGCCAGCACACGCGCCATCATCCCCCGTTCGCGGGCGATCGCGACAACGTTAGCGGCTTCGCGCCTCGACCCGCGGCGCAGTCGATGATCGACCGTCAACACCAGTGCTTGCGGCACACCGCCGCGGCGGCGCCGCCAGCGCGTCACGCAGTCCGTGAGGGCTAGGGAGTCCGAACCGCCGGAGACGGCCAACGCGATCAGCGAAGCGTCGGCAAGCGGCGCAAAGAGGGCGTCGAGTTCGTCGTCGACGAGCGGCCCGTCGGCCTCAACAGCTGGCACTGGCCTGTTCGGTGACCACCCTTTGGTGCAGGGCGTTCGACATCTCTGGGTATTGCTTGAGCACCTGCGCGTAGATCTGACAGGCGGCGTCGCGCTCTCCGAGCCCGGCCAGCGACAGGCCCAGCTTCAAGAGCGTGTCCGGCGCCCGGCTGCTCTTCGGATACGCCTTGTAGCCCATGCGAAACGCCTCGGCCGCGTCGCCGAAGCGGCCGCGGGCGAAGTAGCTCTCCCCCAGCCAGTACTGCGCGTCGGGTGCGGCTTCGTCACCGGGGTAAGCCGCCAGGAACTGACGGAACGACTGCTCGGCCGCCTCGAACTTGCCCGACACGATCAGATTGTACGCACGGCTGTAGTCTGTTCGAGGATCGCCGCTCGGCTCGATGGCCACCACCTGTTGCGGCACCACGCCTCCGGGCGCTGTTTCATCCGACAGCGCCGGCGACTCGTTGGCCGCACCACGACGCGCGAGCGCCGAAAGATCGAGCGGCTGCCCGTCTGCGGGCGGCTCCGAACCGATAACCAACGTGCCCAGCGGCTGCGGCGGGGCGCCGAGCACGGTGCCGTCGTTGACCGACATGTTGTCCGGCTGACCGGCGATCGTGCCGATCGAATCGACCTGCGGCGACGCAGCGAGCGGCGCACCCGCGCCAACCTGCCGAGGCGATCCGGCTTCGCCGATCTGCTGGGGCTGCCCGCCGCCGCCCTCGAGAGTGCGTAGGCGATAGTCAGTGTCCTCTTGCGCGCGCCGTAGTTGATCCTCAAGCTGCCGGAGCTGGAAGCTCAGCTCATCGATCTGTCCTGTGAGCGTCCGCATCTGGGCCTCGACGCGGTTGAGCCGATCGGCATCCATCGACTGCGCCAGGCGCACGGGCTCATCCGTGGTCCCCGGCGCTTCCCTGGCAAGGTTCCACCACGCCGCCTCGGTTGTCGCAGTGGCCGCGCCGAGCCCGATGACGATGGTCGCGCCGGCCAGGAGCCCTTTGCTATTCAACATGATCACGATCCGCTTCTCGCGCCGAATGCGTCGCTGCCCCACCTGGCCCAGGTGGTAGCATAGGACAGGCTAGTTCGGCCAAATTTGGGCGCTGACGCGAGACTTGGGGCGCGCGGGTTTGCGGATTGTGAGCGGCCTAGCTGCCGGCGTTGTTAAGCACCGTCACCGCCCGACGGTTCTGCGACCAGCACGAGATGTCGTTGCACACCGCCACGGGCCGCTCCTTGCCGTAGGAGATGGTGTTCATGCGGTTGGCGCTTACGCCCCGCGCCATCAGATAGTCGTGCACCGCGTTCGCGCGCCTGGCGCCAAGCGCAATATTGTACTCGCGGGTGCCGCGCTCGTCGGCGTGCCCCTCAACGGTGAATGAGTACTGCGGGTATTGCCTGAGCCACTGCGCCTGGAGATCAAGCGTGCGCCGCGAGTCGGCGCCAAGCTCCGCGGAGTCGGTGTCGAAAAACACGCGGTCACCGACGTTGACGACGAAATCCTGAGCGGTCCCCGGCGCCGCCGAGCTGGCGCCGACACCGATTCCGAGACCCCCCGGCTCGCTGCCCGGCTGCTTGGCGCAGGCCGACAGCAGCAGCGCCGCGCACAGTGCCGCGGCCAAGCCGGCCCCGCGGGAGATGGTCGTCGATTTCGCCATTCGGAGTAACTCCTTGTCCACCATGCCGGACATTGGCCAGTAGTACCCGCGCGTCGGTTAAGCGCGCGTTCAGGAAGGTAGTTAAGATTGCGTAGTGGCGCCCACACACGATCCCCGATCGGCCGGCGATTCGCCGGCTGGCGCCCCCTCGCGAATCAAGCTAGCCGCCGCGACTCAGTTGATCAAGGGCGACCACGCCGGATCCGACCCGAACGACGGCAGCGGAATGCGGAATTCGTTGTAGCCCGTGAGATCGATCGTCCACAGCTGCGGCCCGCCGTTGGCGCCGGGCGTGTCGCGGAAGAACATGATCACCCGCCCATTCGGCGCCCAGGTCGGCCCCTCGTTGTGGAAGCCTTCGGTGAGGATGTGCGTGCCCGAACCGTCCGGCCGCATGACGCCGATGGCGAACTGGCCGGCGCTGCGCCGCGTGAACGCGATCAGGTCGCCGCGCGGCGACCATACCGGCGTCGAATACGTGCCTTCCGCGAACGAGATACGCCGGGGGTTGGAGCCGTCGGCGTTCATCACGTAGAGCTGCTGCGAACCGCCACGGTCCGACTCGAACACGATCTGCTGCCCGTCCGGCGAATACGATGGGCTGGTGTCGATGGCTGTCTCGTCGGTCAGGCGCGTCGTGCGCCGCGAGCGCAGGTCGAGAGTGAAAATGTTGGCGTTGCCGCCCTGCTGCAGGCTCATGATCACCTTCTGCCCGTCCGGCGAGAAGCGCGGCGCGAACGTCATGCCGGGAAAGTCGCCAACGACCTCGCGCTGTCCGGTCTCGATGTTAAGGAGATACACCCGCGGTTGACCGCCGCCGTAGGACATGTACGTGATCTCCTGGCTCGACGGGTTGAACCGTGGCGTCAGCACCAGGTCGTTGCCGCGCGTCAGGTAGCGCACGTTGGCGCCGTCCTGGTCCATGATCGCCAGACGCTTGACCCGATTGTCCTTCGGGCCGGTTTCGTCGACGAACACGATGCGCGTATCGAAATAGCCCTTCTCACCGGTCAGCCGCTCGTAGATCGCATCTGCAATGATGTGGGCGACCCGGCGCCAGTTGTCCGGGCTGGTGAAGAATTGCTGGCCGGTCATTTGCGCGGCCGCGAACACGTCCCATAACCGGAACTCGGCCCTGAGCCGCCCATCGGCCTGACGGGCGATGTCGCCGGTGACCAGCACCTGGGCATTGATGACCGCCCAATCGCCGAAACGCGGGGTGCGGCTTGTACCGATGGCCCGCTCGGGAAACGACGCCTGATCGATCGGCACGAATAGGCCCGAGCGTTGGAGATCGGCCGATATCACCGTCGCGATGTCGACGCCCAACTGGGCGTCATCGCCCGAGCCCGCGAAATCCGTGACCGCGATCGGCAGCGGCTGGACGTTGCCGCGGGTGATGTCGATCTCGATCAGCGCCGCGGCGGGCGACGCCCTGAGCACCAGCCCCAACGCGGCAACAAGCAGACCCATCGCCCATCGCGCCGGGACTGTGCACCCGCCGCTTGTGCCCATCGCCTGCGCTGACATCGTCATGCACCGCCCATTTCGATTGGATCGAACGTGACTCTCACCTGTTTCCATGCCTGGTACTTCTCGGCCGGCAGATCGTAGGGCGCGCACCGCTGAACCGCCCGCACGGCACTCTCAGGCGCGGCTTGCTGGTAGCGCCCACCCGGCGCCTCCAGCACCTGCGGCGCCGTGCCTATCGACCCGTCGGCTTCAAGATAAAGCATCAGGACGACGCGGACCTCCACAGGATCGGTCCAGCCGATCGGCGGGCTCCAGCATTGGGCGATACGGGCGCGCAAAGCGTCCAGCTCGTTCTGCGTCATCTTGGCGGCGACCGACCCGACGGTCGACCCGAACGGCGCGGTCTCCGGCGGCTCCACCGCTTCAGGAGGTGGCTCTTTGTCGAGCATCGCGGTGATTTGATCGATGTCGAACGACTTGTCTTTCTGTTCGGCGAGCTGCCGCTGGCTAACCTTTTGCTCCGGCACGGCGGGCCTGATACGCGGCTGCGGTACCGGGTCGGGCGCGACCGCGGTTTCCTCCGGCTGCGGCTCGGTCAGCGGCTCGGGCATCGCCGCCTCTGGCGGTGGTTCTGGCGGCAGCGGCGTTGGCTCTGGCTGCGGCGCGGGCTTCGGTTCGGGCGGTTGTGGCTTCGGCAGCGGCGGGGGCTCCTTTGCCGGCGCCTCGGCCGGCTCGGGCGGCGTCACTTCCTCGACCAGCGCCGCCGTCTGCATCCCCTTTGGTACGCTAGTCTCCTCGCCGATCTCGACGAAGTCGACCGGAATCGTTTCGATCTGGCTGGCGTCGGGTGGATTCGGGATGGGAAGCGAGAAGACGCCCCAGGCGATCAGGGCGGCATGGCCGACAATCGATACCGTGAGTCCGGCACGCATGACTGGATCAGCTATCCGGTTCTTTGAGCGCGACAAGGGCGATGCGGCGGAATCCGGCCCCGTTGATGGTGCCCATCACGCGCATGATGGCGCCGTAGCTGGCTGCCTTGTCGCCGCGTACGTAGATGCGCTCGTCGAGCCCCTGGGTGGCCGTTGCCATCAGCCGCGGCACGAGCTCGTCGACGGTGACCCGGTCGTCCTTGACGAAAATCCGACCGTCGGTGTCGACAGTGACGGTGATCGGCTCCTTCTCTACCGCGAGCGGGCTTGCCGGCGCCTCGGGCAGATCGACCGGCACCCCGGCCGAGAGCAGCGGCGCCGTCACCATGAACACGATCAGGAGCACCAGCATGACATCGACGAACGGCGTCACGTTGATCTCGCTCATAAGGCGGGGATGGCGCCTGCGGCGACTGAGCGCCCTGAACCCCCCGTTTCCAATCGGCTGGCTCATGGCTCAGTCACCCTCTCGTCGACCTGGCGCGACAGGATGGCGGAGAATTCGTCAGCGAAGCTTTCCATCCGCTGGCCGATCTTGCCGGCGTCGCTTGACAGCTTGTTGTAGGCGACCACCGCCGGGATGGCGGCGAGGAGCCCGAGGGCCGTCGCCAGCAGCGCTTCGGCAATACCTGGCGCCACTACGGCCAGCGCCGTGTTCTTGGATGCCGCGATCGCCTGGAACGAGGTCATGATGCCCCAAACGGTCCCAAACAGGCCGACAAAGGGAGCCGACGATCCGACGGTCGCCAGGAACAGCAGCCGACGCTCCAGCCGCTCGGTCTCGCGGCCGATGGTGACGTCGAGCACCTTGTCGATACGCGTCTGCAGGCCGATCGGCGAGCGGGCGCCCGCCTCGAAGCTCCGCTTCCATTCGCGCATCGCCGCGACGAACACCGATGCCGTCGCCGTGGGCGTGCGTCCGGTGAGTGATCGGTAGAGGTCCTCCAGCGACTGCCCCGACCAAAACACCCGCTCGAAGCGGTCCATCTGCCGCCTGACCCGACTGTAGGTCAACGTCTTGTCTACAATGATCGCCCACGTCCACACCGAGGCGATCAGCAGGCCGATGATGACGATCTTGACGACGATATGGGCCTGCATGAACAGCGAAACCAACGAGATTTCGCCACTTGGCACGGCCAGGATGACCTGCGTCACCGCGTCGTCGGGCATGGACTCCTGACCTCTCGGATGTCGAGAAACCCCGGCGCGCCCGCCGGTGGGATGCTCACGACCTGGCGACCGGCGGGCCGCATCCATTACGGACTTACAAGTGTTGGCCGGGCTTCCTTCTCGGACCGGCTCTGTCGCCCTCAATTTTGTCAAAACGAGGGCCGTTTTTCCCCGAAAACCAAGGCATTGCTATGGCTGCGGGAGTTAACGGACCGTTAAGCGGTGACCGCCACCGCAAGCCGCCGGCGCACCTCGGCCGGCAACCGCCGCGGCCGCCCTGCGGCGTTGACCAGCGCCACCGTCGCCTCCGCCTCCACCAGCGTGCGCCCGCCACAGGTCAGCGCTTGACGAAGCACGATGCGCGCCCCGGCAACCTCAACCAGCCGCGTTACGACCTCGACCACGTCGTCGATCCGCGCGGGCGCGAGGAAGTCGATGTTCATGTGACGGACCGCGAAGGCGAGCCGCTCGCCGTGCGCGCCACGGTCGAGCTCGTCGTGGCCGATGCCCATGAGGCGCAAATAATCCGACCGGCCGCGCTCCATGAACCGCAGGTAGCCGGCGTGGTAGATGGAGCCGGAGAAGTCCGTGTCCTCGAAATAGACGCGGACAGGGAGCACATGGCCGCTGTCCGTCAGACGACCGGCAAGGTCCGGCCAGTCACTATCACTCCCCGTCATCGGCCCCGTCTTGGAAGAGACCGAACTGGGCCGCGTCCGTGGCCGACGCGTCGAGGCCCAAGTGGCCGAACGCCTGCGGCGTCAGCAAGCGTCCACGCGGCGTGCGCTGGACGAAGCCCTGCTGGATCAGGAACGGCTCGACGATCTCCTCGATGGCGTCGCGCGGCTCCGACAGCGCTGCCGAGATGGTCTCCACGCCAACGGGACCGCCGCCGAAGCTCTCCGCGATCAGCGTCAGGTAGCGCCGGTCGAGCGCGTCGAAGCCGAGGGTGTCCACCTCGAGGCGCTGGAGCGCCTTGTCTGCGACCGCGGCGTCGATTGCGTCGACCTTCTCGACGGCCGCGAAGTCGCGCACGCGGCGCAGGAGCCGCGTCGCGATCCGCGGCGTTCCCCGCGAGCGCCGGGCGATCTCGCTGCCACCGCCGTCGGTCAAGTGGACACCGAGGATGCGCGCGCCCCGCCGAACGATATGCTCCAGTTCCGCGACCTCGTAGAAGTTGAGCCTGACCGGAATGCCGAAACGGTCGCGGAGCGGCGTCGTCAACAGGCCGAGCCGCGTCGTCGCCCCGATCAGCGTGAACGGTGAGAGCCCGATTTTGACCGAGCGCGCCGCCGGGCCCTCGCCGATGATCAGGTCGAGCTGGAAGTCTTCGAGCGCCGGGTAGAGGATCTCTTCCACCGCCGGCGACAGCCGGTGGATTTCGTCGATGAACAGGACGTCGCGCTCTTCCAGGTTGGTGAGAAGCGCGGCGAGGTCGCCCGCCCGCGCGATCACCGGTCCCGAGGTGGCGCGGAAATTGACACCGAGTTCGCGCGCCACGATCTGGGCCAGCGTCGTCTTGCCGAGGCCGGGCGGCCCGACGAACAGCACGTGGTCGAGCGGCTCCTTGCGTGCCCGCGCCGCCTCGATGAACACCTTGAGGTTGGCGCACGCCTGCCCCTGGCCGACGAACTCGGCGAGGTACTGCGGGCGAAGCGTCGCCTCCGGCGCATCGTCGTCGCGCTGCTCGGCCGAGACGACGCGGCTCACAGCCGATACTCCAGCTCGATCTCGTCGCGGATCGGGATACCGAAGTGACCGCTCTCCGGGATCGACGGCTTGATGCGCCGTTTCTCAGCCATGGCGTCGGCGTAGAGCGCCGTCAGTCGCCAGCCGCGCCGCTGATAGAAGCGCAGCGCATCGAGGTTGTCATTGGTGGTGACCAGCCACAGGCGCTTGGCGCCGCCGCGCCGGGCAAGCTCGATCGCCGCTTCCATCAGGCGCGTGCCGACGCCCTGTCCGGGCATGAGGCTGTCGAAGGTGACGATTTCCCAGTCGTCGGGATCGGCGCGCCAACTCACCAAGCCGGCGAGATCCTCGCCGTCCATGGCGCGGATCGCCGTGAGGTCGGCGCCGGTCCACACATGCCCGCGACTGATCACTCCCGGCGCGCCCCAGTGCTCCACGATGAAGTCGTTGAGCCACGCAGCATCATTCACCGGTTCCAAGCTGATCGCCGGCGCGTTCACCGCACAAGCTCCCTGAGGCCCGCCCGTATCAACTGCTCGGCGGTCGCCGCCTCCCCCGCCGCCCGCGACGCAGCAGCGACCGCAGCGCTTGCCTGGATCTGGGCGTAGCCGAGGTTGACCAACGCGGACACCGCGTCGGCCACCGGCCGCGGCGCCCGGTGCTCGGCGAGGTCGGCCTGGAGGTGGACCACCGCCGGGTCGGCGCTGGAGTATTCCGGCGCCTTGTCGCGAAGTTCGGAGACGATGCGCTCGGCCACCTTCTTGCCGACCCCCGGGGCCCGGGCGACGGTCGCCTTGTCTTGCAGGGCAATGGCGCTCGCGAGTTCGCCCGGCTTGATCGTTCCGAGCACCGCCAGCGCCACCCGCGCGCCGACCCCTTGCACAGTTTGCAGCAGCCGGAACCATTCGCGTTCCAGATCGGTGGCGAAGCCGTAGAGCCTGATCACGTCCTCGCGCAGGTACGTCTCGATCGCCATGGTCACCGGCTGCCCGACCGCCGGCAGCGCCTGTAGCGTGCGCGCCGAACAGAACACCTGGTAGCCGACGCCGCCGACATCGACGATGACCCAGTCCTCGCCGTAGGAGTCGATCGTGCCGCGGAGCTTCCCAATCATGGGCGTTTGTTACCACGAGTCGGCGACGACCGCGCCGGCTCGCGCCGCCGCGCTCTGCCGGTGATGTGCGTGGCAGATGGCGACCGCCAGCGCGTCGGCTGCGTCGTCGGTATCGAATTCCGCCCGCGGCAAGAGCACCCGAACCATCGCCCTGATCTGCCCCTTGTCGGCGTGACCGGCCCCGACGATCGCCTTCTTCACCGCGTTCGGCGCGTACTCGGCGACCGCGAGGCCGGCCTGCGCCGGCACCAGGAGCGCGATCCCGCGCGCCTGACCGAGTTTCAAAGTCGCGCTCGCATCGCGGCTGACGAAGGTCTGCTCGACCGCCGCCTCGTCCGGCACCCAACGGTCAACGACGGCCGCCAAGCCTGCGTGGAGCGCCCTCAGCCGCGACCCAAGGTCGCCATCGAGCGGCGCGGTGACGGTGCCCGCGGCGACAAACGCGAGCGCGTTTCCATCGATCGCTACCACGCCCCATCCGGTGCGCCGGAGGCCCGGGTCGACGCCCAGCACGCGAATCGGTCCCGTCATGGTTGAAGGCGTAGCGCCGAACCGCGAGCAAGGCCATCGCACCCGCGCGTTGACGGCGATAGAATGGGACCTGCTGCGGCTCTTCTTCCCCTCAGGCGCAGCCCATCCCTTCCGGCGCCGCCCCCGATGCCCCTCGACTTCGCCCTCTTCACCGTGCTCTTGACCGTCGTCGTCGCCGCGCTGGTGCGCGGCTTCACCGGCTTCGGTTCGGCGCTCATCTTCATGCCCGTCGCCAGCGCAACGTTCGGGCCGACGGTCGCCGCGCCGACGCTGCTCGTCGTCGACTTCGTCTTGTCAGTGCCGCTCTTTGCGACCTCGCTGCGCGAATGCCGCTGGCCGGCCGTGCTGCCGACCGCGCTGGCCGCCGCCGCCACTGCGCCGCTCGGCGCCTATGCACTTGCCGCCGGCGACCCGGTCGCTCTGCGCTGGGGCTTGTCGGTGATCATCGTCCTCCTGCTCGGGCTGCTCGCCTCCGGCTGGCGCTACCGCTCCGAGCCGACGGCACCCGTCTCCGTTGGAGTCGGCACGCTCGCCGGCCTCCTCAGCGGCTTCGGCCAGGTCGGTGGACCGCCGGTGATCGCGTTCTGGGTGAGCGGGCCCTACCCGACTAAGACCATCCGCGCCAACATGTTTGCCTTCTTCGGACTGATCTCGCTATCGTCGTTCGCCGCCTACCTGTGGAACGGCTTCTTCACCGCTGACGTTTTCCAGCTAACCCTTGTGGTCGCGCCGGCGTACGCGTTGGCGCTCTACGCCGGCTCGCGTCTGTTCGGCCATACGGAGGGCACCGGCTACCGGCTTCTGGCCTACGCCGTCATCGCGCTCGCCGCCGTAACCTCGATCCCGGCATTCGACGGCGTCTTGCGCTAGGCTCTGCTTCTCTCGCCGACGAGATCGCCCTATGTCACCCCGAATGAAGGGCGCCGACGTTCTCCTGTACGATCACCCCGGATCGATCTGCAGCCAGATGGCGCGGCTTGCCCTCGTCGAAAAGGGCGTCCCCTTCGCCCGGCGCACCATCGACATCATGGTTACCGCCGAGCAGTTCGAGCCCTGGTACACAGCGCTCAACCCCAAGGCCGTCGTGCCCACCCTGAAGATCGGCGACGAGATCGTCACCGACACCATCCGCATCGTCTACCGCATCGACCGTGCGTTCGAGGGGCCGCCCCTCACGCCGTCCGACACCGCGGCCGCGGCGGCCATGGACGGCATGATGAAGGACATCATGGGCCTCCACTACGGCGTGCTCCTGTATTCGCGCCGGCTCGACGCCGCCGGCAAATCGCCGACGGTTATCGAGCGCGGGAAATACCTACGCGAGCAGCTCACCAAGCACCCGGAACGCGCCGAGGTTCTGGAGCGCCGCATCGCCGGCAACGACCGCCTGCTGGAAATCCTAGCCGACCCGGCCGAGGTGGAGCGGCACGTCGACGCTGCGAGGGCGCTGGTCGGCCGGCTCGATCAAGCGATCGACGGTAGCGACTTCGTCTGCGGCGACCGCTACACCTTGGCCGACACCTTCGCCGCCCCGTGCCTCGCCCGTTTCCGCATCCACGGCTTCGAGCCGTGGTGGTCTGGCGGCGACAACGCCAACGTCGCCGGCTACTACCGGCGCATGAAGGAACGGCCGAGTTGGTCGATCGCCGGCGTCGTCGATTCCGGCAGCGAGCGCGATCTGTGAGGACCCGACCTCACGCGCGCTCGCGGGGGCCAATGCGCCGATCGACGGCGAGGATCAGAAGTGCCGCCGCGGCGAACCCGAGAATGAACCTGGCGATGCTCAGCGCCACGCCTACGTAGCCCAGCACCGTCACGTCGACGAACGGATAAGGGTACCAGCCCGCGAACGCGCCGCGGATCAGCGTGTAGGCGGCGTAGACCGCCGGAAAGATCAGCCACTTTGCAGCGCTCCAGACGTCGAGCGTGCCCTTGGGCACGAACACCAGCCAGAACGCGACGAATGCCGGCGGTACCACGTAGTGAAGGAGATTCGTGGCAACGAGCTCGGCTCCGTGCGGATCGTAGAGGTGTCTGAGCAGGAAGTAGTAGGTGACGCCGGTGACCGAGGCGTAGAGGCAAATCGCGCCGGCAACGGCCGGTTGCCCGATCAACACCGTCTCCCGCCGCGTCGGTGCAAGCGCAAGGGCCGTGGTGAATACGGCGACCAGCAGTCCGGACTCAATCGTGAAGAAACTGAAGAATTGGATCGTCCGGATCGCCAACCCGCCGTCGGACGTGGACACGTAGTCTCGGTAGAGAAGGACGATACCGACGACCGCCGCAACCGCGATCGTCGCGGCCGATAGCCGTGCCGCCAGCGTGCGCATCACGCGGCGGTCAGCCGCTCCATGATTTCGTCGGCGACTTCGAAGTTCGAATAGACGTCCTGTACATCGTCGTCGTCGTCGAGAAGGGCGAGCAGCTTCATCATCGTCGTCGCCCTTTCTTCGTCGAGCGTGGTGGTTGCCTGCGGCCGCCACACCGCCTTCACCGTTTCGGCTTCGCCCAGCACTTCTTCCAGCGCTTTGGCCACGTCGCCGAGATCCGCGAACGCGCAGGTTATGACGTGGCCGTTGCGATCGCTTTCGACGTCGTCGGCACCGGCCTCGATCGCAGCACCCAGCACGCGGTCTGGGCTCCCTACCCCGGCTCCGTAAACGATCTGCCCGACCCGGTCGAACAGGAACGCCACCGACCCGGTCTCGCCGAGCTGGCCGCCGCTGCGCGTGAAGTAAGAGCGCACCGCCGCCGCGGTGCGATTGCGGTTGTCGGTCAGCGCCTCGACAATCATGGCGACGCCACCCGGCCCGTAGCCTTCGTAGCGAATCTCTTCGTAGCTCTCG
>Ga0315553_10001665_pt1 | contig 18249 bp, 16 predicted proteins | sample SalMarSW160140MG_FD_203099 | JGI IMG/M metagenome (GOLD analysis project Ga0315553, IMG submission 203099) | Salt marsh sediment microbial communities from the Plum Island Ecosystem LTER, Massachusetts, United States - Salt Marsh Sediment SW1601-40 ... | reverse complement strand
AGAGGCTTCCTAACGACAGTCTTCCAAGACGAGCCCTTCCGAAGAGACGGGATTTTATCAAGATCATTTTCAACAAAGGGAATTTCATGGTTCAGGTCGGGGGAACGAAGCCGAAGCGGAAGGTACCGTCCGTCCGCCGCAAGACTGCGCGCGGCGAGAGGGATCATTCGGTGACGGCGGAGATCACACTGCTGTTGAACACGTTGCGGGAGCTCGCGGCCATCCGCAGCACCGCGGAGGACGCGGCGGCGCGCATCCTCGACTCGGCGGAAGGGCTGCTGGCCCTCGCCGACAAGGAGGAAGCCGAAAAGGCCGAGGAGGCAATCCTCGCGATCATGACGGCGTGCGGGTTTCATGACCTCGTCGGCCAGCGCGTCACCAAGATCACCGAGACGCTCGACTGCGTCATCGCAAGCCGCCTCACGGGCGAGAAGCCGGCGCAGTTGTCGGCCAAAGAGGGCGCGGCGATTGCGCTCGAAGGGCCGAGCCACGACAGCGCGGCGCAGGACCAGGCGCAGATCGACGCGCTGTTCGCCAAGAAAAACTAGCGCCTACCACACAAGCGCGTGCATGGCGGCGATCGGCCGCCGGCTCTGATAAGCGAAAAGCTCGGCGAGATGCGGCCCGTCGAGCGCCTCACTCCCCTCGCCCGGCGCATGCAGCGCGCTCGCCACGAAGACAGCATCGAGGCCGAAGCTGCCGGCGCCCGCGATATCGGTTTTAACCCCATCCCCGATGGCGAGCACCTGGTCCTTGCCGACGTCGCGCCCGGCAAGGTCAGAGATCGTTTCGAGCGCAAGCTCGTAGACCGGCGTGTGCGGCTTGCCGGCGTAAATGACCGCGCCGCCGAGATCCTCGTAGACCGCCGCGAGCGCGCCCGCGCACCAGATGAGCCTGTTGCCGCGCTCCACGAGGTGATCGGGATTGGCGCAGATCATAAGAAGTTTGCGCGCCGCGAGATCGCGCAAGAGCGGCGCGTAGTCGTCCGGCGTCTCGATATCGTCATCGAACAGCCCTGAGCAAACCACGAGGTCGGCATGCTCGGGGCCCGTCAGCTCGACGTCGAGGCCCTCGAAGATGGGACGGTCGCGCTCAGGGCCGAGATGGAAGACGCGTGCGTTCTTGTGCTTGCAGAGCTCGTGGCGGGTGAGATCGCCGGAGGTCACGGTGGCGTCGTAGGCATCGTCGGGCACGCCGAACTGGCGGAGCTGCGCCTGCACGGACGGGCTCGGCCGCGGCGAGTTCGACAGGAGCACGACGATGCCGCCTCCGTCGCGAAAGGCGCGGGTCGCGGCCGCAGCGCGCGGAAAGGCGTTCCGCCCGTTGTGCATGACGCCCCAAATGTCGACGACCCAGGCGCGATAGCGCCCGCCAATATCCTTGATGGAATCGATGACGGGGATGGTGGGCGAGGCGACGGTCATGGGGGCTCGTTAGAGGCTCGGGAGATAGGGGTCAAGGCAGAGGGCTTGCTCCGGGTGCGCAAATAGGCCGCAAGGAAGAGAGGGAGACCTCCTTTGCCGGCATCCCTCTTCCAAAAGCGGCTCTTGTGAGCCCCCTCACAAACACGTCCGCGCAGGGCCCTTAGGTCAGGAGCTGGCAGGCTTGGCTCGAACGCTCAATTGGGTATAATATTTATACCTATTAAGTTAATATTCCTCCACCCAGAAGGACCCCTCACCATGCTCAAAGCGTCCCCCCGCACCCTCGTCACTTTCCTTCTCGACCGCACCGGCTCCATGGAGCCGATCCGCGACGACACGATCGGTGCCTTCAACGGCTACCTCGAAAGCTTGCAGCGCGGCGGCGAGGCCATCGACTTCACCTTCCTGCAATTCGACTCGATGAGCATCGACAAGCTCTACGTCGCCGTGCCCGTGGGCGAGGTGCCGCGGCTCAGCCGCGAGACATACGAGCCGCGCGCCTCGACGCCGCTGATCGACGCGGCGTACAAGACCGTCAAGGCGGTCGAGGAACAGCTCAAGGAAGCGCCCAACACCAAGGTGGTGATCTGCTTTCAGACCGACGGGCAGGAGAATGCGTCCACCGAGCATGGCTGGGACGAGCTCAACGCGCTCATCAAAGAGAAGGCGGCGCTCGGCTGGCAGTTCAACTTCATGGGCGTCGGCATCGACGCCTACGAGCAAGGCGGCCGCATGGGCATCGCGCCGCAGGCGACCTTGGCCTACGACCATCTTGACAAGATGGCGACGCACGCGGCTTTCTCAGCAAGCGCAGAGAACGCGCGCAGTTTCGCAAGCGGCGCGGCGCCGTCGACCGCGTATTCGCCCGCCCAGAAGCAGGGATCCGGAGACCGATTCTTCGCCGGGCTGTTTTCGCGGAAGACCGGCTCGACCGCGCCCAAGGGGAAGAAGAAACCGATCGTGGACGATATCGAGCTTTAGTGACCCGCCGATCGCGATATACCAGTCCATTCGGAGCCTCGGTGAGCGTGGCGCTCGCCGAGGCCCGCATGACCCAAACCGAGCTTGCGGCCAAGACCGGCCGCTCGACGGCTTACGTCAACCAGCTCATCACCGGACACAAGAAGCCGTCGCCCGAATGGGTCGAGCTCATCGCCGACACGCTGAATCTCAACCCGAAGCAAAGGCAGGCTTTGCACGTGGCCGCCGCCAAGCAGCACGGCTTCAAGCTCGACCTCACCAAGAAGGCGCGCACTTAGCTGGACTTGAAGGCTACCGGGCGCGAAAGTCCCATCATTTCTCATGCCTGAGCATGCGCCATGCCCATCATCATCGTGCATCTCGAAGGACCGCTCGCAGGACGGGAGCAGCAGTTCGACGACTCGATCGATCTGATCCTGTTTGGACGGGATGCCGATTGCCAGGTCGTCTATCCTCCGGAAACCAGGACTGTCGGCGGACGGCACTTCGCGCTCCGGAGAGTGGGGGACGGTGACTACGCCGTCGATCTGTTCGGCCTTGGGCGCGTCGTCGAGATCGACGGCATCCGCGCAGACGACGGCACACCGGTGAAATCTGGAAGCGCCATCCGGCTGGGTGGCCTCGGCGGACCATGCTTCACGGTCGAGATCGCGCGCAATTTGTCCAAGTCCGTGCAGGTCGAGGCGGAGCCTGAACTCGACGCTGTGCCCGCGTCTGACCCCGCGCCAGCCAGCGAAATGGCGGAGATTGCATTCGATTCAGACCAGGCGGACGTCCTGGATGATCCGGCCCCGTCGTCTGAGGACCGGTTGGTGGATCTGCTCCTCATGAGGAAATGGGAAAATCCGGGATTCATCGCAGGGGTCGCCGGCCCCGGTGGACGCGATATTCCATTTGGAGAGGTAGTCGCGAGCAGCGTCCCCCAGCTCGATGCACCCCTGCCAGAATCAGCCCCGAGTTCTTCACGCACAGAGGCATCCAGCCTCCGCGGCGCGATCTGGTGGGTCGCGGCAGCTGTCGCCGCGGCGGCGGCGGCCTATTTCCTGTTTCGCCGGGAGATTGTCGTTGGAGCGACGTTCGCGAAGTTGCTTCATGCCGTCACGCCGCCCGGTCCGGCACCGGATGCGACACGTGCCGATCTCGTCGATGCCAGCGTGTTTGGCCCCACCGCCGTGCAGGCGGGGGAGGAATGCCTGATCCAGGTTTTCCTGCATCGGCTCGGTCAGCGCGAAGTCGCGAAGGCTCTCGCCCTAGAAGCTGATCCGGATGCGACGCCAAGGGGCCTGCAGACCCTTGCCGCAGAGATCGAGCGCGGGCAGCAGGTCGACATCATCCTCGAGGGGCGTGGCCTCGGCGTCGAGGATGAGAGGCAGACTCTCGTCTGGCGCGGCGAGCCTTGCGCTTGCCAGTTCATCGTGACGGCGCCGGGGAGTTCGGGCGGCCGTACGTTCCATCCCCGCGTGATCGTGCTCGTGGATTCCGTTCCGGTCGGCTCGATCACTTTCGCGCTCATAACGAAAAAGGATGAGACGACCGCCCCCAAGACCGAGCAGCTCGGCGACCGGGCCAAGCGCTATACTTACGCGTTCCTCTCCTACGCCTCGCCTGACCGCGCCGAGGTGATCAAACGCGCACAAGGGCTCAAGGCCGGTGGCACGCATTTCTTCAACGACCTCTTGTCGCTCGAGCCCGGCGAGCGCTGGGAGAAGCGGCTCTATCGAGAGATCGACCGTTGCGACGTGTTCTATCTGTTCTGGTCGTCCAAGGCGAAAGACTCCGAGTGGGTGATGAAAGAGACCAACTATGCGCTCGCCCGGCGCGCCGGGTCAGGCGACGGCGATCCGGACATCATCCCTGTGATCATCGAGGGCCCGCCGCCGCCTGCCCCGCCAGAATCGCTCAAGGATATCCATTTCAACGACTCTCTGCTTTATGTGCTCGCCGGACACAGAACCACGCCGCCCTAGAGGCTCGGGCCCGAGGGCCCGTTGAAAGCTCCCGTTAAGAAGCTGTGCTAAGGTCTCCCCCGCGCCGACTCGGGCCGACGGCATCAGGCCGCGAAACCTTCGGCGATGGAGGCTGAGATGCATCATCTTCGTTTGAAGACCGGTGTGGTCGCGAGTGCCTGTGCGCTCGCTTTTTTCGCGGCGCCCGGCCCCGCCAAGGCCGCTTCGCCGCTTGGCTTGGATCAGGCGAGACCCATCGTGGTTCCTGTCGTCGACCAGGAAGACCTCAGCGTCGAGGAGGATCTGCGGCCCGACGAACCGCCGGAAGCCCTCGAAGGCGCGCCGGAGAAACCAGAGATGGCGCCGATGGCACCTCCTCCCAAGGAGATGGAAGGCGAAAGCTCCGGCAATATCGAAGATCAGATGATCGACAAGATCGGCCCCGGGGCCCCGTAGGCGCCTTTCGGGTCACAGGCGGCGCGTCCTAAAAGGGCGCGACTTTTTGCCTTAGGCGCCGGCGCCGGCGAGCTCGATGGACAGCGCCGCATTCATCGGTCGCGGCTGACCGAACAGGTGCCCTTGCGCAAGCTCGATGCCGTGGTCGAGGAGCTCCGCCACGTCGCCTTCTTCCTCGACCTTCTCGATGATGAGCTGGATGCCGAGACCGTCGAGGTCCCGTTTCAGACCGGACGCCGTCCGGCCGGGACTTCCGAGAAAGCGCGCGGCGCTGAGCTTGACGTAGCGGAAATAGCGGTCGCTCAGGGTGGCGAAATCGGTGCCGAGATCGGACACGTTGTCGAGGCAGAAATTGTATCCGAGCGCGCCCAGCGTATCGAGGCAGCCGAGCTCCGCATCGGTGAGGCCAAGCATCTCGGCCTGGCTCAGCTCGAAGATGAGATGCTCGCTGAGGCCGCTGTTCTCCTCCATGAACTCGATCAGCTCGGGGAAGTAGTCGGGATCGAGCAGCGAGTGCATGGAGACGTTGCAGAACAGGCCCCGGATTTTTGAATCGGTGCCAATCCGGCGCAGCACCTGCACGCTGCGCACCAGCAAGACGTTGTCGATCAGCGGCATCAACGCGGCGCGCTTGGCCACGGGCATGTAGTCGCCGGGCAGGATAAGCCCTTCCTCCGCCGTTCGGATCCGGGTCAAAGCCTCGAAATAGCGGACCTTGCGGTTGGGCAGCGTGACGGTCGGCTGCAAATAGAGATCGACGCCGCCCGTCTCGACCGCGTGACGGATGATGTCCCGCATCCGGGCATCTTCGGCCTCGTCGTCCTCCAGGAAGGCGCTCATGGCCGGCGCTGCGGCCTCTGCTTCCTCGGGCTCTACTTCCAGGAAGGTCTCTACGTCCGCTGCGGTCTCTGCTTCCTCGGCACCCTCGGCTTCGGCGACCATCTCTGCTTCCGCGACGGTGTCGGCTTCAGGGACGTCCTCCGCATCCTCAAAGAGCGGGCGGCGGATTTCCGGCTCCTCGTCCTCCGCTGGCTCGACCTCGATGACCGTCTCGGGCTCGGCTTCGTCCGTGGGCTCTTCCTCGTCTTCGAGCGCGAGCAGGGGCTCCGGCGCGGGCTCCGGCTCCTCAACGGTTTCGATCTCCTCCTCTTCCTCGACCACCGCCACAGGCCGTGCACGCGGCGGCTCGCGGGCTATTACAGCCTCCGCCGAAGCGGCGACGGAACTCGCAGCCGTCAGGTTGCTGGAGAGACGCTTGATCAGGTCCTCGAGGACGCCGAGATCGTTCGCGACCCGGTCGCGCTGGCTGCGATTCTCGGCCTCCACGTCGGCGCGCAAGGACTCGATCCGCGCATAGACATTCTCGAACTCCACGGCGAGCTCCTCTGGCCGCGCCTGGCCGCCCGCGAAGTCCGAGGGCGCGACCCCGCCGAGGGCTTGGTCGAGCCGCTCGACGCGATCCGACAAGAGATCGATACGGGCGATGTCGTCCTCGACCCGGTCGATGCGCTGGAGATCGGTGTCGATGATCTCGAGCGCTTCCTCGAGCTCGGCGAGACGGTCGCCGCCGCCCGTGCGCGAGCCGCGTCCGAGCCTAACGAAGGACGCGGCCATGACGAGGAACAGCGCCGCGCTGGCGATGAGAACCGGGATCAAGGGCAGGCCGGCCTGGACCGTCAAGCCAGCGGCGAACGCGGCCGCAGTAATGGCCATGGCGATCAGTACGATCACGTCAAGCATGGCGAGCCCTCCTGAGGCGGCGCCGTGCCTGGGAGACATGGTGATGCTGTTCTGCATGCTGGCGCCACCCCCTCACACGGAATCATGGGCGACAGGCTACTGCAACGCAACATCAAACTCACCGCCGCAAGCCTGTGATAGCAGCCAAGGCCGCGAAGGCCAAGACACGCGCCGTTCTCATGGCGGCCGCGCGAGGGTTCGGGTGAGCGCCGCAAATATCCTCCCCGCGCGCGACGCGGCGGCGTGCCACAGGCCGATCACCAAGGCGTGTCCCCCACGCATATTTCGTGACATCGTCCATGGAGTAGACTGCGGAACGCTCAACGAGGAGTCCCGAGCATGAAAAGCCACAGACGCGTCTTCGCCACGATCCTTGCGCTCGCCATCATTGCCGGGACCGCGGTTGCCGCCAAAGCCCAACAGGCGAGCCCGGTCGATTTGGTCGATGCCCTCAATGCGGTGTTCGGCAAGCATGCCGGCGCCCGCGCTGCCCATACCAAGGGTATCTGTCTCACCGGCATGTTCACCCCCTCGGCGGACGCGCCGAAGCTTTCCAAGGCGCCGCATTTCGCCAAGCCTGTTCCCATCATTGCCCGCTTCTCGCTGGGCGGCGGGAATCCCAACGCGCCCGACAGTGCGCAGGACAATGTGCGCGGCTTCGCTATCAAGTTCGACCTCGGGGATGGCGCCAGCACCGATCTCGTGACCATCTCGGCGCCGGTGTTCTTCGCCGCGACGCCCGCGCAGTTCGTCGCGTTCTTGCAGGCTGTGGGCTCGGGCGATCAGGACAAGATCAAGGCCTTCTTCGCGGCGCATCCGGAGACCACGCGGCAAAACGCTTGGCTCACCTCGCACCCGGTTCCGGCGAGCTACGCGGGGGTGGACTATTGGGGCGTGCACGCCTTCACCTTCACCAACGCGGACGGCAAGGCGAGCCTCGTGAAATACAAGCTCGTCCCCGAGGCGGGCGAGCTCGGGCTCACCCCCGAGGAGGCGAAAGCCAAAGGACCGGACTTCTATGCCGAAGAGTTGAAAGAGCGCTTGGCCAAGGGGCCGGCGGTCTTCGACCTCACGGCGATCATGGGCAAGACGGGCGATCAGACCAGCGATCCGACGCAGAGATGGGACGGCGAGGACAACCGCCCGACGACGATGCTCGGCAAGATCAGTATCGAAGCCATCGCGCCGCAGGCAACATGCGATGCCTTCAGCTTCCTCCCCGGCAACGTGGTCGACGGCATCGCCGGCCCTACCGACGATCCGATCTTCGCGATACGCACGCCGGCCTATATCGTGTCCTTGACCCGCAGACAGACGCCGTGACGCCGTCTTCGATGACCGGGTAGACCAAATTCACCGTTAGCGGCGATAGGCGGCGAGGAAGGTTCTGACCGCCGTTGCCACGACATGGTCTGTCCACGCCTCGCTCGGGGCGTCGGCCGCGTTCATGAGCAACGGAAGCAAGGTCATCGACTTGCAGGAATCGAGGAACTGCGCGGCGGCCACCTCGCAATCCGGAACGTCGAGGATCCCCGCGGCGATCTGATCCTTCAGATAGGTGGCGAGGCGTTCGATGCCGCAGGCCGGACCCATCGCATAGAAGCGCTTGCCGAGCTCCGGCATGCGTTCGGCGATGGCGATGACGGTGCGCAGCGACGACACGCGATGAGGCTCACAGAGGAACCGGACGAACTCCCGGCCAAGGCGGGTCAGGACCGCCTCGACGTCGTGATCCGCCGAATCGAAGGCAAAAACCTGCTCGGCCTGGGCGGCGCGCTCCTCCTGCACGATTGCCTGGAACAGGTCCTCCTTCGACTCGAAATAGACGTAGAGCGTGCCCTTGGAGACGCCGGCTTCGCGGGCGATCTCGCCCATGCTTGCGGCATCGAAGCCCCGTGCCAGGAAAACCGCCCGCGCGCCGTCGAGAATCTGGCGGCGCTTGGCGCTTTCGGCCTCCTCATGGGCGACGTCCGCACTCAGCGACATATTCGGGGGCTCCTTTCTCGGGTTCCCGCGACGATATGACCGAACGGTTCGGTCGGTATTGACATAGGGCACGACCATGCGTAAGTCAATGACCGAACCGTTCGGTCAATAGTGGAGAGTCGCATGTTTCGGAACCGTGGAAATACCGCGCTGTCCGAAGACGCCCTGGAAAAAGACGCCCAGGACCAGGAAGAGCCAGCAGAAGGCCTCACGACGCCTTCTGCGGGGCGCCGCGCACACCAGCCCCCGCTCCGCGCGGTGCCGGAGGCGGAGACGTCTCCCTCTCCTGCCCAGCCTGGTCCCGAGGAGCGCGCGCCCTCGCCCGCCCCGGAGGCGCTGGCGCCGTCCGCGCCCGCCGAGGCCGACGCGGAGCTCGCGCCGGCCCCCACACGCCGGCGCTTCCGCAAGATCGCCCTCATCAGCGGCCTCGCGGTGCTGCTCGCGGCCGGGGCCTGGTACGGCCATTACTACTGGACCATCGGCCAGTATCTGGTGTCGACCGACGACGCCTATGTGGGCGCCAAGACCGCGACGCTCGCCGCCAAGGTCTCGGGCTACGTGATCGACGTCGCCGTCGACGACAACGCCCATGTGGAGAAGGGCGACGTCATCGCAAGGATCGACGACGGCGACTATCAGCTTGCCGTGCAGACCGCGAAGGACAATGTCGCCACGGAACAGTCCACCATCGACCGGATCGGTAAGCAGGTCACCGCGCAGATCGCGGCCGTCGATCAGGCGAAGGCCAATCTCGCCTCGGCACAGGCCGAGCAGACCCGCACGGAACTGGAGCTCCAGCGCCAGCAGGAGCTCGCGAAAAAGGACTTCGCCAGCCATCAGACGCTCGAACAGGCGCAAGCCAATCGCGATCAGGCGGTCGCCGCCGTGCAGGCGGCTGAAGCCGGGGTCGAGGCGGCGGAAGCCAATGTGGACGTGCTGAAGGGCCAGCAGAACGAGGCCAAGAACACGGAGAAGCAGCTCGAGACCACGCTCGCCAAGGCCGAGCGCGACCTCTCCTTCACCGTCATCCGCGCGCCCTTCGACGGCGTCATGGGCAACCGCGCGGTGCAGATCGGCGACTACGTCCAGCCGGGGCAGCGCCTTGCGACCCTGGTGCCGCTCGATGGCGTCTATATCGATGCGAACTTCAAGGAGACGCAGCTTAACGGCCTGAAGCCGGGGCAGACGGTCGACATCTCGGTCGACGCCCTCCCCGACCGCGACATCGAGGGCACGGTGGTGAGCGTCGCTCCGGCCGCCGGCTCGGTGTTCTCGCTCCTGCCGCCCGACAACGCCACCGGCAACTTCACCAAGATCGTGCAGCGCCTGGCCGTGCGCATCAAGGTGCCGCCCAAAATTGCCGACCAAGAGGTGCTGCGGCCCGGCATGTCAGTCGTGGTCAGCGTCGATACGAAGCCTGCCGCATCGTCCGCCGCCGCCGCCGGGGGAAGCGACGCGGCCTCGGCGGCGCTTCCCTAAGAGTCCGGCATGGCTACCGCCGCGACACTCAGCGAAGGACGTCCGGTCCCGGAGATTGCGCTGTCGCGCACCGACGACAGCATCGATCCCCGCCGGCTGATCGCCTTCCTGTCCATGGTGTTCGGGATGTTCATGGCCATCCTGGACATCCAGATCGTGTCGGCGTCGCTCACGGAGATTCAAGCCGGGCTCGCGGCGAGCTCCAACGAGATCACCTGGGTGCAGACCGCCTATCTGATCGCCGAGGTCATCATGATCCCGCTGTCGGGATTCCTGTCGCGAGCGCTCGGCACGCGCATCCTGTTCGCCGTGTCGGCGGGGGGCTTTGCCGCGGCGAGCCTGATGTGCGGGCTCTCGAGCTCGATCAACGAGATGATCGTGTGGCGCGCCATCCAGGGCTTCATCGGCGGGGGCATGATCCCGACCGTGTTCGCCTCGGCCTATATCATCTTCCCGCGGAGCCGCATGAACCTGATCAATCCGCTGATCGGCCTGATCGCCACGCTCGCGCCGACGATCGGCCCGACCGTCGGCGGCTACCTCACCGATACGCTGTCCTGGCACTGGCTGTTCTTCATCAACGTCATACCCGGCATCGCCGTGTCGGTCGCCGCGCTGACCTTGATCGATTTCGACAAGCCCGACTTCAAGCTCCTGGACCGCTTCGACTGGTGGGGTCTGCTGTTCATGGCGGGCTTTCTCGGCGGTCTCCAATATGTGCTCGAGGAAGGGCCGCGCTACGATTGGTTCGGCGACCAGAGCGTGCTGCTGTTCGCCTGGCTCTCGGGCCTTTCGGCGATCGCCTTCTTCGCCCGCGTGCTCCTGGCCAAGGAGCCGATCGTCGATCTCAAGGCCTATTTGGACCGCAACTTCGCGCTCGGCTCGCTGTTCTCCTTCACCCTCGGCATCGGGCTCTATGGCCTGACCTACATCTATCCGCTCTATCTCGCCGAGATCAGAGGCTACGACGCGCGCATGATCGGCGAGACCGTGTTCGTCTCGGGCCTCGCCATGTTCCTGACGGCACCCTTTGCGGGGCGTCTCGTCAACAAGGTCGATCCGCGCTTCATGCTGGCGGCAGGGTTCTTGAGCTTCGCGATCGGCGCCTGGTGGATGACCTACATCACGAGCGACTGGGATTTCTGGGAGCTGATGTGGCCGCAGATCTTCCGCGGCGTGGGGCTGATGATGGCCATCATCCCCATCAACAACGTCGCGCTCGGCACTCTGCCGCCGGACCGGCTGAAAAACGCCTCGGGCCTCTACAATCTGATGCGGAATCTCGGGGGCGCCGTCGGCCTTGCCGGCCTCACGACCATCCTCAATATCCGCACCGACGTGCATCTGGAGCGGCTGCACGAGGCCATCACCTTTGCGCGGCGCCCGGCGGTGGAGACCCTGGACCTACTGACCCAGCGTTTTCAGAGCTTCGGCAGCGATGCGCACGACATGGCGCTGAAGGCGCTCATGCAGCTGGTCCACGTCCAAGGCGTGGTCATGGCCTTTGCCGACCTGTTCCTGCTGCTGGCGATCCTGTTCGTGGTGCTGGCCGGCCTCGCCATCGTGGTGAAAAAGCCCGCGACCTAAGGCGCTCCAGCCCCCGCTTTCCAAAGCGCCGCCTTGACAGTTTGCGGCGGCGGACCTTACAAGCGGCCCATTAGCACTCTCAAAAGACGAGTGCCAAAGGGCACAGGTTCAGCATATAGGAGCGAGATCCATGAAATTCCGTCCCCTGCATGACCGCGTCGTGGTCGAGCGGCTCGAGGAGGAGCTCAAGACCAAAGGCGGGATCATCATCCCCGACACCGCAGCCGAGAAGCCGCAGACCGGCAAGGTCGTCTCTGCCGGCCCCGGCGCTCGCGGCGAGGACGGCAAGCTTCAGCCCATGGGCGTCAAGGCCGGCGACACGGTGCTGTTCGGCAAGTGGTCCGGCACCGAGGTCAAGATCGACGGCAAGGACCTCCTCATCATGAAGGAGTCCGACATCATGGGCATCCTCGGCTAACACCTCACGACAACACCCACCCTTCGAGGCTCGGCCGCACGCGGCCCCTCGGGGTGACGGCAAATCAAAGGAACGGAGAGCAGTTCAATGGCAGCTAAAGATGTGAAATTCGCCGCCGACGCCCGCGAGCGCATGCTCAGAGGCGTCGACGTGCTGGCCAACGCGGTCAAGGTGACGCTCGGCCCGAAAGGCCGCAACGTGATCATCGACAAGGCGTTCGGCGCGCCGCGCTCGACCAAGGACGGCGTTACCGTCGCGAAGGAGATCGAGCTCGAGGATAAGTTCGAGAACATGGGCGCCCAGATGCTGAAAGAGGTCGCCCAGAAGACCAACGAGACCGCGGGCGACGGCACCACGACGGCGACCGTGCTGGCTCAGGCCATCGTGCGCGAGGGCCTGAAGGCCGTCGCCGCCGGCATGAACCCGATGGACCTCAAGCGCGGTATCGACAAGGCCGTGACGGAGGTCGTCGCGGCGATCAAGAAGCAGTCGAAGGTGGTCAGCGGCTCCGCCGAGATCGCCCAGGTCGGCACGATCTCTGCCAACGGCGAGAAGTCGATCGGCGACATGATCGCCAAGGCGATGCAGAAGGTGGGCAATGAGGGCGTGATCACCGTCGAGGAGGCCAAGAGCCTCGACTCAGAGCTCGAAGTCGTCGAGGGCATGCAGTTCGACCGGGGCTACATCTCGCCCTACTTCATCACCAATGCCGAGAAGATGATCACCGAGCTCGAGAACCCGTATATCCTCATCTACGAAAAGAAGCTGTCGGGTCTCCAGGCCATGCTGCCGCTGCTCGAGGCGGTGGTGCAGTCGGGCCGTCCGCTGCTGGTCATCGCCGAGGACGTCGAGGGCGAGGCGCTGGCCACGCTCGTGGTCAACAAGCTGCGTGGCGGTCTGAAGGTCGCCGCGGTGAAGGCGCCCGGCTTCGGCGATCGCCGCAAGGCCATGCTGCAAGACATCGCGGTCCTGACCGGCGGCGAGCTGATCTCCGAGGATCTCGGCATCAAGCTCGAGAACGTCACGGTGCAGATGCTCGGCAAGGCGAAGCGCGTCACCATCACCAAGGACGACACCACGATCGTCCGCGGCGGCGGCAAGAAGGACGACATCGAGGCACGCGTCTCCCAGATCAAGCAGCAGATCGAGGACACCACGTCCGACTACGACCGCGAGAAGCTGCAGGAGCGGCTGGCCAAGCTCGCCGGCGGCGTTGCCGTGATCAAGGTCGGCGGTGCCACCGAGGTCGAGGTCAAGGAGAAGAAGGATCGCGTCGACGATGCGTTGAACGCGACCCGCGCGGCCGTCGAGGAGGGCATTGTTCCCGGCGGTGGCGTGGCCCTGCTCCATGCCTCGAAGTCGATCAAGGCCAAGGGTGACAACGACGACCAGGAGGCGGGCATCAATATCGTGCGCCGCGCGCTCCAGGCGCCGATCCGCCAGATCGCCGAGAACGCCGGCGTCGAGGGCTCCATCGTGGTCGGCAAGGTGCTCGATCAGAAGTCGGCCTCGTTCGGCTACGACGCCCAGAACGACACCTATGTGGACCTGATCCAGAAGGGCATCATCGACCCGGCCAAGGTGGTGCGCACGGCGCTGCAGGACGCGGCGTCCGTGGCCGGCCTCCTGGTCACCACCGAGGCGGGCGTGGCCGAGGCGCCAAAGAAGGACAGCGATGGCCATGCGCATATGCCGGGTGGCGGCATGGGCGGCATGGACATGATGTAGGCGGCCGAAAACGCCGTTTAGGGTTAAGCGAAGGGGGCGGCTTTTAGCCGCCCCTTTTTGCATTTTTGGCGCGCTTCGGCCCCGGTTCACGGCCGCCTTACGCAATCGTAATTTCCCAGGCGCCCGGCTTTGGCCCTATCGTCGGCGCAGATTCGCCCTGCCACCATTGCGAGGGCGCTTTTCGAGGGTTTTCTCCCCACATGGAGAAGTTTCGCCGCACAGCCAGAGAGTTTGCCCGCATCGCCTTCCCCTATTTCCGCGGCAATGACCGCTGGTGGGGCCGCGGACTCCTGCTCGTCGTCATCGGCTTGCAGCTCTTTCAAGTGTGGCTGAACGTCCGCTTCAACGCTTGGTACAACACATTCTACACGGCGCTCCAGGACAAGAACTGGGACGTGTTCCTCTACCAGTTCGGCGTGTTCACCGTCCTCGCCGTGTTCTTCATCGTCACCGCTGTCTATCAGCTCTATTTGCAGCAATGGCTGCAGATCCGCTGGCGGGGCTGGCTGACGGAGGCCTATCTCGAGCGCTGGCTCACGGACGGCACGCACTACCGCATGCGGCTCAGAGGCGACGAGGCCGACAACCCGGACCAGCGTATCTCCGAAGACATCAAGCTCTTCATCAACGCGACGCTCGATATCGGCATCGCGCTGCTCGGCTCCATCGTCACGCTGATCTCCTTCGTGGTGATCTTGTGGAATCTTTCGGCGGCGACGCCGCTCATGATCGGCAACGCGTCCTACCAGATCCCCGGCTATCTCGTGTGGGCGGCGCTGATCTACGCCATTTTCGGCACGTGGGTGACGCATCTCGTCGGCCGGCCCCTGATCAAGCTCAATTTCGACCAGCAGCGCTACGAGGCCGATTTCCGTTTCTCGCTGGTCCGCTTGCGGGAGAACGCCGAGGAGGTGACGCTGCTCGCGGGCGAGCCGGCCGAGTCCGAGCGCTTGCGCGACCGCTTCGCCAATGTGGTGAAGAACTGGCACGGCATCATGACCCGGACCAAGCGGCTCACCTTCCTGACCGCCGGCTACAACCAGGCGGCCATCATCTTTCCGTTCCTGGTGGTGAGCCCGGTCTATTTCTTCGGGTCGCTGACCCTCGGCGGCTTGATGCAGATCTCGCAAGCCTTCAGCCAGGTCCAGAGCGCGCTCTCCTTCTTCGTCTCCGCATATTCGAGCATCGCCGATTGGAAGGCGGTGCTCGATCGGTTGGCGGGCTTCGAGGCGTCCATCGATTGGGCGCAGGCGCTCGGCGAGACCGCGCCGCGCGTCGAGTTCATCAGCGAAGGCGCCGGCACGCTCCATGTCGAGCAGATGGCGGTGGGCTTGCCCAACGGTGAGGAGATCGTGCACCTCTCCGACCTCGTCATCTCGCCGGGCGAGCGCATCCTCGTCACCGGGCCGTCCGGCTCGGGCAAGACGAGCCTGTTCCGGGCGCTCGGCGGCATCTGGCCGTTCGGCACGGGCTCGGTGCGCATTCCGGAAGGCGCAAGCGTGCTCGTCCTGCCGCAGCGGCCTTATCTCCCGCTCGGCACGCTGCGCGGCGCACTCGCCTATCCCGGACCGCAGGAGTCCTTCTCGGCCGAGGAGATCGACGAGGTGCTCGACGCCGTGGGCCTTTCGGCTCTGCGCGACGCGCTCGACGAGACCGCCTATTGGACCGACAAGCTCTCGGGCGGCGAGAAGCAGCGGCTCTCCATCGCCCGCGCACTCCTGCAAAAGCCGCAATGGCTGTTCCTGGACGAGGCGACGAGCGCGCTCGACGAGACCTCGGAGGCCACGCTCTATCACCTTCTGCTCAAGCGTTTGCCCGACTCGGCCATCGTCTCGATCGGCCACCGGTCGAGCCTCGTGCAGTTCCACGGACGGTTCTTCAAGCTCTCGCCCGTGCGTAAAGGCCTGCATCGCCTGTCCGAGGCGGACAAGGCGCATGCGCCGGCGGCAGAGGCGGAAGAAGACAAGCGCGAGCCGGCGCTTCCCCCGGCCTAGTCCTTGGCCTTCGCTTCGCAGCCGCTGCCGGCGGGGAGATCTTCCGGCTTGCCCCAATCATTGGCGGGCACGTCGGGGAAGGACGTGCCGAACTCCTGCTTCACCATGGTGAACTTGGACGGCACGTTGGAGTCCTTGGGAAAGTCGAGAATCCAGAAATAGTCGTAGGTATCGTCAGGCCAGGCGTCGGGAACGCCGGGCAGGATGTCCATGCGGAAGAGCTTGCGGAGCGTCACCGCATCCTCGCGCTCATGATCGGCATCGAGCTTCGGGTCGGCGATGTGATGGTGCTCCCATACCATCACCACGGTTTTTCCCTTCAGCGCCGGGTTGGTGAGGATGTTGGCTGTCGCCGCGCGCGTACGCTCGTTCAGCGCCGCGGTCATCTCCTTCTCATTGGCCTCGGGCATCACCGAATAGAAGATGATCGGCTTGTTCCAACTCGTCACCGCGGGCGTGGCAAGCTCGGCGGTGTGCGGCGTGATGGCGAAGAAGTAGGCGGGCGGGTCGTCGCCGTCGAATAAGGACTTCGCGGCGCCGCGGCCGAGATAGTTGAATTTCAGTGCCACGGCGCGCTGCTTGCCGATGGTGCACAGCCGGTAGTCGTCGGCCTTCTCGCCATGGCGCAGGATGATGATGCGCGACGGCGCGGCGAATGCGCTCGCGGCGAAGCAAAGGGCGATGGCGGCCGCCGAACTGAAGCGCAAACCGAAGCGAATGGGCATCGTGACCTCCTGACAACGTCCCGCGCGGGGACCTTTAGCGGTCATAGCCCGCGCGCGCGCCGGTCATAAGCCACAAGTCTTCACAAGAAAGTGTGAAACGCCTCTCAGGCGGCCTGGAGCCGGTCGAGAATGGCATCCCGGCGCCGCGTCGCCGCGTCATCCCAGGCACCCGCGCGCGCCGCGAAGAGATGCGCTTGGCTCTTCAGGATCAGCCCATCCTCGAGCACTCTGAGGTGGTTCGCCTTGAGCGTGGTGCCCGTGGTGGTGATGTCGACGATCAGCTCGGCCGTGCCGGTCGCGGGCGTCGCCTCGGTGGCGCCGACGCTCTCGACGATGCGGTAGCCGGTGACGCCCTTCCTGGAGAAGAAGCGCCGCGTGAGATTCATATACTTGGTGGCGACACGTAAGCGGCGGCCACGCGCCCGCGCGAACTGCGCGGCGACGTCTTCCAGGTCAGCCATGTGCGAAACGTCGAGCCAGCAATCGGGGACGGCGACCACGACATCGGCATATCCGAAGCCGAGCGGCTTCAAGAAGTCGACGGTCGAGTCCACATCCGCAAGCGTCTCGCGCACCAGGTCCTCCCCGGTGATGCCGAGATGCACGCGGCCCGCCTTCAGCTGATGCACGATCTCGGCCGCCGAGGTGTACTCAACTTCCACGTCGTCGAGCCCTTCGAGCTGGCCGCGATAGCCGCGCTCGTGACCCTTGACGCGCAGCGGCATGCCCGCCCGCTCGAACATGGAAGCGGCTTGCTCCTTGAGACGTCCCTTCGACGGAACCGCGATGACGAGCGCAGGCGAGGCCATCACGACGCCCTCTCGACCGCGGCGAGCAGGCGCTCGGTGTGGATGGCGGAGCCCACGGCGGGCACGTCGCGGGGCGCGCCCAGCGCGCGAAGCATGCCGTCATAACGGCCGCCGCCCGCGACCGGCTCGGTCTCGTCCATGCCGGCGCCCTCGATCTGGAACACGACGCCCGAATAATATTCGAGGTTGCGGCCGAACTCCGTGGCGAAGGTCGCGCGGGAAAGATCAATGCCGTCGCGCGCCAGGCGATCGAACCGGCGCAGGCTCGCGTCGAGCGCCGCATCGATGTCGAGGCCCGCACCCTTGGCGATCATGGCGACCTTGTCGGCGGCTTCCCGCGGCGGGGCGGCGACGGCGAGGTAATAATCGATGACCGTCGCCACCTCTTTTGGTAGCGGGTCGGCGCGCAGGTCCGCGGCGTGATCGAGCAGCCGCATGGCGATCTCGCGCAATGAGCGGTTGCCGGCCAGAGGAATGCCTTGCGCGTCGAGATAGGCGCCGACGATCTCCTCGGCGCGCTCTTGGCTCTCGCCGGCGAGCTTGCCGGCAAGCGCCGCGGCAAGTCCGTCCGAGTCGGGACGCTCTCCCTTCGCCAAGCGATCGAGCAGCCCGTGGAACACGGGCGGCCGCCAGAAATAGTGACGCAGCTTGAGGCGCCAGCGTTCCGGCAGATTGAGCGCGTCGATCAGCGCGTAGAACAGCGCGATGTCGCCGAAGCGGAGCCAATATTCACGGAGTCCCGCGCTCTTCACCGCCTCGACCGCCAGCAGCACCACCTCGACGTCGGCGCTTTCCTTGTCGGGCGCGCCGAAGCACTCGATGCCCGCCTGGCGGAACTCGCGCGGATGCGTGGCGCTGGGGCCGAGCGGCTGGAAGCGGAAGGCCGGGCCGTTATAGCAATAGCGCGCCGTCTTATCGGCCTTCGGGTGCCGCTCCAGATAAAGCCGCGACACCGGCACGGTGAGGTCCGGGCGCA
>Ga0315553_10001664_pt1 | contig 18256 bp, 18 predicted proteins | sample SalMarSW160140MG_FD_203099 | JGI IMG/M metagenome (GOLD analysis project Ga0315553, IMG submission 203099) | Salt marsh sediment microbial communities from the Plum Island Ecosystem LTER, Massachusetts, United States - Salt Marsh Sediment SW1601-40 ... | reverse complement strand
TCCTAAGTTCCTTCGCTCTCGTCATGTCGCCTCGCTAGCAACACCAACGCTGCCACGCAAACCCACAACTCACGCCCCGCGAAAAATGTGGGTAAGAACAAGGCCGGAAGGCCGGGGATGGCGGCCCGTCGATTTGACTCGTTTGGAGCTTTAGCATTTGGAATTTGAAAGTTGTTTGTGATTTGTGATTTGTGACTTCCCGATGAACGTGGTTCCCGGTTCCGCTCGGCAAGCGGGACCTACTTGGTCGTCGCTGTTGGATTATTCCGCTCGGCCAGCACCTCGGCAATCCGCCGCTGCAATTGTCCGCTGGCCAATGCGGATTCCAGCGATTCGATGTCTGGGTACACCTCGTGGCTCAAAAACCGAACGGCCCAATTGTGCACCAGCAGGCTGACCGTTACGACCGCCGCGCGGCCGTGCTCGTGCGCTTCCCACATTTCGATCGCCGTGCCCATCGAGGCTTCGGGCACGAACGCCAACACCAGGTCGACCTCGCGGCATAGGCGATTATGATGGAAGAAGACTCGCTTGCCCCGATCGGCGTCGTAGTCGATCGAATTCTGGTGGTCGGCCAGCGGGTCGTAGATTTCAGCATGCGGCCAGTACTGGGCCAACAGCGCGGCGAGCTGTTCGCGATACTGCTGATCGTGTAGCTCGGCCCCGCGATGCGAGCCCTGCATGATTCCAGCGAGAAAAATTCGCATGGTGTTCAAATCGTAACCCGAAGCGTCAGCGAGGGCGAAGTACGTCGCGCCATGCCGCCCTGCCCGGGTTACGATAACGGCCCCTTCCTGGTTACGATAGGGGCTCGTCGGCCGTGAACCGGGCCGTTAATTCACGCCAACGCGCTCATTCGCACGCCCATCGGTAATCCTCCCGCCCCATGCCTAAAAAGATGCCGCGAGCCAAACAACCGACCAAATCCTCCCCGCCGACCACTCTCCCCGAACCGAACCTTCGCCGCGCCACGAAGCTGGTGATGCAGCTCATGGCGATGCCCGGCCGTAGCGGTCAGGAAGCACAAGTCGCGCGGTTCCTGCGCGACTCGCTTCGTCGCGCCGGCGCGCCGGCCCGCTCCATTCACAACGACGCCACGCACAAGCAGCCCCAAACTCCGGGCGAATGTGGCAATCTGATTCTCACGCTTCCCGGCACGTTGCGCGGCGGTCGGCGGCTCATGACCGCGCACATGGATACCGTGCCGCTGTGCGTCGGCTCGCGGCCGCGACAGCAGAATGGACTGGTGCGGTCGACCGATCCGCGCACCGCCCTGGGAGCCGACGATCGCGCCGGGTGCGCCGTGCTGCTGTCGGTGGCGCTGGAGATTCTGGAGCGCGGCTTACCCCATCCGCCGCTCACGTTTTGCTGGTTCGTGCAGGAAGAGATCGGCCTGTTCGGTGCTCGCTCCGTCGACAAAAAACTGCTGGGCCGTCCGCGAATGACGATCAATTGGGATGGCGGCTCGCCGGCGAAGGTGACGATCGGCGCCACGGGTGGCTACCGCATTCGCATCGAAGTCGACGGCATCGCCAGCCACGCGGGAGGCGCTCCCGAGTGGGGCGTGAGCGCCATCGCCATCGCGTCGCTGGCCATCGCCGACCTGCACCAAAGCGGCTGGCACGGGAAGATCGATAAGGGCAAGAATCACGGCACCAGCAACGTCGGCATCATCGACGGCGGAGAGGCCACCAACGTCGTCACCGATCGCGTCGTGGTACGGGCCGAAGCACGCAGTCATGATCCCGCCTTTCGCCAGCGCATCGTGCGGCAGATCGAAACGTCATTCCAGAAAGCGGTCCAAGCGGTAAAGAATGTGGCCGGCGCCACGGGCAGCGTGCGTTGCAACGGCCGGCTCGATTACGAGTCGTATCGTCTGCGCGACGACGAGCCGTGCGTGCTGGCGGCGGAACACGCTGTGCGCCGCGTGGGGCGCGAGCCGATCCGCGCCGTATCCAACGGCGGGCTCGACGCCAACTGGCTCACGGCGCGGGGCATTCCCGCCGTATCGCTCGGTTGCGGGCAGTTGAATCCGCACACCGTCGACGAAGCGCTCGACCTGGCCGACTTCCACGACGCCTGCCGCATCGCGCTGTGCCTGGCCACGGCGAACGAGGCATAGGACATCAGAACAGCTCGCTCATCACGCTGCCTTCGTCAAGAATCGGCCGTGGGCGGTCGAGCATGTCGTACACCATGGTGGCCGGGTCGATTCCCAGGGCGGCATACATCGTGGCTGCCACGTCGGCCGGCGTGTACGGATGCGTGGTGGGAGCGGCGGCGTGCTCGTCGGTGGCGCCGATCACTTGCCCCGCCTTGGTGCCGCCGCCGGCAAAGAAGATCGAGCCCGCGGCTCCCCAGTGGTCGCGGCCTCCGTTGGGATTGATTCGCGGCGTGCGGCCGAACTCGGTTAGATACACGACCAGCGTCCGCTCGAGCATCCCCCGCTCCGCCAGATCGGTGACGAGCGCCGCAAACGCCTTGTCCATTCCCGCCAGGTGATACCCGCGGCGGCACATCTCCTGAATCGGCGGGTGATTCTGCGACGGCGCGTTGTGGTTGTCCCACACGTTGCCGTAGTCGGGGTCGTAACCGTAGTCGACCAGCACGAACCGCGCACCCGCTTCGACCAGCCGCCGCGCCACCAGACACCGGCCGCCCAATTTCGTTCGCCCGTACGCCTGCCGCACCTTCTGTGGCTCGCCGGCGAAGTCGAAAGCGTCGCGAACCTCGGGCGTCTGCAAGAGTCGCAAGGCGCTGTGGTATTGCTCGTCGGCGGCCAGCAGCGCGTCGTCGCGTTCGAGTCGGCCGAGAGCGGCGTCAAGACTCTGCCGCAGCTCGACGCGGCGATCGAGACGCGACAGCGGAATCTCCTCGGGCAGCTTGAGCGAACGAGGCTGCAAGTCCTCTTCCACCTGCGACGGCGGATCGATCAGCTTCTCGCCCACCGTGAAGTCGGGTTCGGCCGGCAGCCCGCCCAACGCATACGGCACGAAGCGGCTCCCCAGCCATCCGCCCACGAACAGGTTGTACGGCGGCGGCCCGGGCCGCGTGATGCCCGGCACGGCGATGTAGCCCGGCAGCCCGCGCCGCGGCCCACACAGGTACGACACAACCGAGCCGATGTTGGGCTCGCTGTAGAGCTGGCTCTGCGTGACCCGGTGGCCCGAGAGCGTGAACACCTGGCTGATGAGGTGATCGTCGCTGTCATGCGAGTAGCTGCGCACCAGAGCGATTCTGTCGGCGACCTTGGCCAGCTCGGGCATCGTTTCGCAGAACCGCACGCCGGTGAGGCTGGTGCCGATGTCGCCCAACGTGCCGCGGATCTCCTGCGGCGCCTGCGGCTTGGGGTCGAACGAGTCAATGTGCGTAACGCCGCCGGCCATCCACAGCACGATCACGGCGTCGGCTTTGCCACGCGCGTGCACAGCCGACAATTCCGGCTGTACTTCCAGCGCAGCGAGCGAACGGGTGAGCGCGGCCGGAAGCGCTGACGCGGCCAGACCCAGCGAACCGACCCGCAACAGGTCGCGGCGGTTCAAGAGGCCGAATGTCGCGCTTTGCAATGAGCCGGCTCTGCGCGCCGTGTCGCGCGACGGCGGCGCGATGTGCGATGACTGCTCATGGCGTGACGATTGCGAGCGGGGCACCGCTGGGCCCTCCAGGAGTGCCAGCATTATCGAAATCCGCGCCGGCCAATGCAAGCGAAACCGTGCAGGTAACGCGGACAAGCCCAAACGGTCAACTTTCGTCGTCCCGGATCGGCGTAGCCCCCGGCGGCGGCGTCCCCTTCCCTTCCTTCACGTAATGGGTGCGCAGGCGGGCGTACTCGTCGGCTTCGGGTAGCTCGACGCTCGTCGAATCGCACGCAGCCGCGGCTTCTTGCTGCGCTTGCTCGTAGAGCTTATTCAGATATGGGCGGCACCACCCGCAGCCGGTGCCTGCGCCAAAGCACTCGCTGAGCTGGCCCACGCGGCGAGGCTTCTCGATGCGGAGAAAGTTCTTTACCTTCCGCACTGACACGTGAAAACACAAACACAGTTCATCATCCAGTTCCATCCGGAATTCGCTCCATTTCGTGAAGGCACGCGGCGATGCTCAGCGGCGCTTACCGGATACGTTCACCCCGCTGCCGATGATCAAGTCGTTCTTGTAGGCCCAGCGGTAGAGGCGCCCGGTTTTCTCCGGCGGCAACACCACCAGGTCGTCGTAACCAGCCTCCCGGAACCACTCGCACAGCTCCTCGACCGAGTGGTGGTGCTGATAGCGCGGCGCGTACCAATCGAACGTGTCGCACACGCGGTTTTCGCGCACCGCGTGGTTGCTGAAGTTGATCAACTTGTTGAGCGTGCGATTGACCAGCGGCACGCCTCCCAGCCACGCGCCCCGTTTGCACCAGCGTTCGAGATGCTCGGGCTCCATGCGCGTGGTGCGGCGGCGCGCGGCGGTGTTGATCGCTTCTTGCCACCACTGGTTGCGGCGGTACAGCCACACGGCCAGACGTCCGCCCGGACGGACCATCTCGGCCACGGCGTCGAACACGGTGCGCGTGCTCTCGTCGTGGTGCATTACGCCGATGGAGAACGCCGCGTCGAACGATTCCTTGCGCAATGGCAGGCGTTTGAGGTCGGCCTCGACAAACTCCGCCGATAGCCCCTGGCATAGACTACTCGCCTTTTCGACCGCCGTGCTCTGGTCGACGCCCACCACGATCGCCCCGGCTTCGGCAGCCACCTTGCTGTACCGGCCGCCACCGCATCCCGCGTCGAGCACGGTCTTGCCGGCCAGGTTCGCAAGCGAGAAGCCCGTCTTGGCTTGAAACGTGGCGCGATCCTCGTCGTCGTGGGCCACTTCGTATTTGTTCCACTGACGACCGAAGCTAGCCAGGTGCTCTTCGTCGACGAAGCGAGCGATGCCGCCGCGGACCACAAACACGCGGTGGCACTCCATGCACAGCGGTCCTTCTTGCGTCGCGGGCCACTTCAGCGCGACGTGGCAGTTGGGGCACACCAGGCGATCAAGCAACGCCGATCGCGCGTCTTCCTGGACGGAAGGGGCCGAAACGCGCGATGCTGGCTCGACGCCGGTCATGGAGTTGGGAGAGGAACGTTCCACCGCCGCCCCTCCGATAGCACCTGCTGGTACATCTCGACAAGCCGCCCTGACAGTTCTTTCAGGCGCTCGGGCTCCTCTGTCGTGAGGTCGCGCGTCTCGGCGGGGTCGTCGACCAGATTGTACAACTCGAAGCCGACGAGCTTGGCGCTGTTAATGATTTCCATGTCGCCCGCGTGCACGCCCGAGCCGGGCGCGAGCTCCGGCCCGTCCCAGTGCCCCAGCACGACCCAGGAGCCGTCGCGCAGCGCCGCCTTCGGCTCGCCGATCGAACGGAAGTAATGCCAGAACAGCGGCACGCGGCGCTCGACCGGCTTCTCGTCGAACAGTGGTGTGAAGCTCGTGCCGTCGAGCACGCGGTCGTGCGGGGGCTCGATACCGGCCAGCTCGCAAAACGTGGGGAGGATGTCGAGCGACGACACGACCTCGCTGCTTTCGCGCCCCGGTTCGATGTGCCCGGGAAAACACATAATGCCCGGCACGCGAACTCCCCCCTCGTACAAGTGCAGCTTCATGCCGCGATAGGGGCCAGGCGAACCGTGCGACCGCCAGGCGTTTTCGTAGCGGCCGAGCGTTTCGGGCCCGTTATCGCTGGTAAATAAGACGAGCGTGTCGTCGGTCAGGTTCTCTTCGTCGAGGGCTGTCATCAGCCGCCCTACTGCAAGGTCCATGTTGGTCACGTTGGCGTAATAGAGGGCCTCGCCCCGCTTGGTCGCCTCGGGATACGTTTCGACCAACTCCGGCGGCGAAGCGATCTGCTCGTGCGGTTCGTGAAAGCAGACGAACAGAAAGAACGGCGCCTCGCGGTCGCGTTTCTCGCGCAGCCAGCCAATGGCTTCATCGGCCACTACCTGGCATGAGTACCCCTTCGTCGGGCCGACCCGCTTACCGTTGCGAACAAAGTTGCGCACGTTCTCGTGGCTGGGAGCGGCGTTGTTCTGCGTGCTGAACCAGTACCGGAAACCGTGATCGCCCGGCTGCGGCTGCTCGGGGGAGTTGAACATCCCGTTCAGGTGCCACTTGCCCACGTGGCACGTGTCGTAGCCGGCGTCGCGCAGCAACGTGGCGATGGTCTTCTCCTCGGGCGCAAGGTGCATCACGTGGTTAGCCGGTATCCAGTCGTAGATGCCGACGCGGCTCGGCGTGCGCCCGGTCAATAGTCCCGCCCGCGACGGCGAACATACTGGCGCCGCCGAGTAACAGTCGGTCAGCCGAACGCCCTGCGACGCCAGCCGGTCGAGGTTCGGCGTGCGAATGTGCGGGTGGCCGTAGCAGCCCAAGTCGCCGTAACCCAGATCGTCGCACAGGATGACGACAAAGTTGGGCCGCTTGTCGGAGGGATCGCGCTCGGCGGCTGACAGCGCTGGGGCGCGAATCATTAGCGCCGTTAGACACACCAGCGACAACAAATTCATGTACCGTTTCATCTATTCCTTCCGCTCCGGGAACTTCCAGATGGCAGAAGGCGTGTACGCCTGATCCATCAATCGCTGGGCCTTCTCGACGAGGTCGCTGTGCTGCAAGGCCACATCGGTCGCTTCGCCCAGGTCGCTTTCCAGGTCGTACAAGCGAATGGGGGTGCGGATCGGCTGCTGCACCGCCTTCCAATTGCCCATGCGAATGGCGCGGGCACCACCCCCTTCATAGAACGCCCAGTACAGGTAGTCGTGCTTCGCCTGGCGATCATTGTGCCCCAGCAAAGTGGGAACGATCGACAAGCCATCGATGTCGTCCGGCACTTCTTTCTGCGCGCCCAGGCCGGCCAACTCGGCCAGCGTAGGCATCACATCGCAGAATGAGCCCGCGAATTCATTGGTGCTGTCGGCCGCCACCTTGCCCGGCCAGCGGACGATCATGGGTACGCGGATGCCCCCCTCGGTCAGATCACGCTTCTTTCCACGGAGCGGCCCGTTGGAGTCGTTGAATTCGGGGTCGCTGCCTCCTTCGCTGTGCGGTCCGTTGTCGGAAGTGAAGAACACGATCGTATTCTCATCGAGCCCCAGGTCGGCCAGCTTCGACATGAGCCGGCCGACATCGCCGTCCATCCGCGTGATCATGGCGGCATGCCCCTTCTGCGGCTGGGGCCAGTCGGTGTCGGCGTAGGGGCCGTAGTCGGGCACCTCCATCCCTTCCCGGCCAGCTTCGTTGTTGGCGTGCGGAATGGTCCAGGCGAGATACAGGAAGAAGGGCTGGTCCTGCGAGCGGTCGATGAAATCCAGCGCCTCGGCGGTGATCAGGTCGTGGCTGTACTCCACCTTTTCGCTCGCCACGCCGCCGCCGTACCGGTCGATCTTGGGCACGACGTTCTTCAGCGGCACGCGATCCAGATTTCGCAGCAGATAGGCCGGGTAATAGTTGTGGGCATGATGCTGGTCGAGATAGCCGTAGAAATAGTCGAAGCCTTGCCGCGTGGGCACACCGTCGGATCCCTCATGGCCCAGCCCCCATTTGCCGCACAACGCAGACGTATAACCGGCGGCCTTGAGCGCTTCGGCCACGGTGACGTCGTCGGGTCGTAGGTTTTCCTTCGAGTTGCCGCGGATGAAGCAATGCCCCGTGTGGTAGCCGGTCATCAGCACGCACCGCGAAGGGGCGCAAACGGTCGACCCGGCATAGAAGTCGGTGAATCGCATCCCCTCGCGGGCCAGTCGGTCGATGTGCGGCGTTTCGATTCGCTTCTGTCCATAACAGCCCAGGTCGCCATACCCCAGATCATCGGCCATGATGAAGACGATGTTGGGCGGCCGATCCTCCGCGGCACATAGCCCGATCGGACTCAGCGCGAGAGATAACGCCGATACGACCGACAGCGCAGCGGCAATCAGCGCGATGGTCCGCCGCACGGCCCAAAGAGAGGGCACGCCGACATTCGCCCGGAAAGAATCGACGTGGCACGCGAAGGTCATGAGCGTGTCGCCTTGGAAAGAGTCGCCATGCCGAGCCAGTACTGTCGACCGGCCGCCGCATGGCCAGGGGCCCCAGCGATCAGTGTAGACCCATTGGCCCAGCGATGCCACCAAGTTGGGCCTCACATTCCATCGGCGCGCGGCCACCTTGTTTCCGTCGGCTCGGTGGCGTCCGCAAAGAGCGGCGAAGCGCAAAGAAAAAGCGCCGGAGCAGCCTGTGTGACCGCTCCGGCGCCTGTGCTTCCGGTGCATCGATTGGTCGATGGATCGTTCCATCGACCTGTCGAATGGATCGCTTAGTAGCGACCTCGCGACGGGCCGCGACCGCCTCCGCCCCCACCTCGGGGTCCACGGTCTTCCCGCGGCCGGGCTTCGTTCACCACAATCGGGCGGCCGTCCACCGTCGTGTCGTGCAGGCCGCGAATGGCCTCCTGCGCCTCGTTGTCGTTCTCCATCTCCACGAAACCAAAGCCCTTGCTGGTTCCCGTGGATCGGTCCTGAATCACTTCGGCGCTTCGCACGCTCCCATATTGGGAGAACAGCTCTTCCAGAGCCTCGTTGTTCACCTTGTAATTCAGGTTACCGACATACAGCTTCTTGCCCACAGTGCAACTCCTCAAAGAACATCTCGGCCCTGCGTTACTTTCCGAGCCGAATCGAAAGGGGCCAGAGTGGTGGCCCGCCAGGTGGAAAGGGCGAGCAAGAGTGCTGCGGGCCGGCTTCCCTGCAAGAAGAGGCGGCGCAACGGTTCGCATCGTCAAATCGACCGCCGCCATTATAGCGCGATCGCGACAAAAGTACCAGGGGGAAGGGCCGCCCTGCCCTGGCCGCAGCGATTGCTCAACTGCCCAGATGCGGCCGCCGCCGCGTTGCCACGACCGCCGCGTTGCTCTGTTGCCGCCCGCGAGCGATCGGACACGTCCCTTCGAGTTCCCGGAAATGACGCGCGAGGGACGGCGCGGGACCCAAAGTTCGGCCCCGGCATTCGTTTCCGCCTACACGTGCAGATAGCCGTGCCCCCAGAGAAACAGGGCGACGAACGCCAGTAGCATCGCCCCGGCCGTCACGTGCTCGCGATTGAGGTACCACTGAGAGAGCCGCCACTCGCCGGGAGCATACGACGACAGCCGTAGCGGAAGGAACCGCCACGTTCGCCGCGCATACTCGTCCCAGGCATCGCCAAATCTCTTTTTGAGCCGCCGCTCCTCACAATGCACGTGCACCAGATAGAGGGCCAACACCGGCCCCAGAATGATCCAGAAGTTTTCGGGATCGCCGATGATCAGGCAGTACCCGATCATGGCCAGAAACGAACCCACATAGAGTGGGTGTCGCATCAGGCTGTACACACCTGTCGTGGCCAGACGCTGTGATTTGCGAAGCGTTCCCGCAGCCCAGCTTCGCAGCGCCAGACCGCCCAGCACCAACAGCGCTCCGGCGACCGCGTGCCAGTCGCGAACGTTGAGCACGTCGTGAGGCCGCACGCCCGATAGCAGGTCCTCGGCAATCAAGCTAAAGAAGATGATGATCGAGATGGCAACGCGGCGGCGCGAGAGAAACGCCGACACATGTTCCCAAACGGAAGCGCGGGGGAGCGCCGATTGTTCCGGAGCGGTCGGTATCATGCTGGTCGCCGTGCGCGTGGTGCAAGCTCGAAGAAGCAGTTCCTTGGGCGCGATGCTTCGCACCGACGCGCAAAGCCTTTTCGATGGCTTGAGACTCTAGGGGGGAAAGGAAGGATGGACCGGCATCTGCTGAGCCGGCCCGCACTAACTTCTGTCGGCACCATCGACCCGCGCGGGTAACTGTTACTGAAAATCAGGCGTTCTTGTCAATTGAGATTTCGGCGCCGCGGAGGGACGGCCCGAACCGCAAGCGGACCGCTCGCAATGCGCGGATCGACGATGCGCAGCCCCGCGCGCCCCGTTTCTGCCGGGAATCGGCCGATTTTTTGACGCGGAGGAGGCAATCGTCGACGCGCACCGTGGCGCGCCTTCCAGCGCGAAAGCGCGCGGCCCCGCCCGATGGGGCGGTGCCGTGCCAGCAAAACTTTTTGGCAAAAATCACGCCGATGCCGCCCCCCGGACAATGAGGAAGCCCGAATGACGAATGAAGGCCGAATGTCGAAGCCCGAATGACGGACTAGGATCGGTCTTTGTCCAACGACGAGTGTTCCAACGTCACGAGCCGCTGCAAGCCGAGGGGAGTGATTCGGCATTCGGTGTAACGCGGCCCCATGGGCAGCTCGAAGTCCCCTTGACCTTGCGCAAATCCGTCGCGAATCAATTGCCGTAGTGCGAAGTAAAATGTTTTCGTGACCGAATCCTCGATGCCGTCATTGCAGAGAGCCTCTTCGCACGAGTCGTCTAACTTCCCCATGGCGCTCATCGCCATGCGCAGGACCTTAGCGCTTTTGACGCCGTACTCTGGCTGATGCAGCGTTCGCATCGCTTTCAGCAATTCGAGTTCTGTGCGTCGCGAATCCAGATTGGACATTGGGATTTGGAGCTTCTTCGCCCGAGCGTCGGCTCACTTACCGTCAGGATCGCAATGGCACTTCGTAATACTCCAGCGCCCATTCGCGCATGTAGCGGACGCGCGTCGGGCTGATGCGGTAAAGAATCAGCTCCGGGTTGTCGAGCGTGCCCAGGTACTGCCTCAGCAGCGGATTGGCCTCCCAGATTTCCCCGAGCAGCGCGCGGTCGGTCACCACCTCGGCCACGCCCGTGATGCGGACCTGGTTGTGCCCCGAGTCGACGTAGCACAGCTCGACCTTCGGGTTGGCGGCGATCTCAACCGTCTTGTGGTACGAGCGTAAGTTGGCTACGTAAATGGTGAAGCCGTCAGTCTTCACCGGCGAAACAGGCCGCAGCCGCGGTTGATCGCCGTCGATCGAAGCAAGCTGCGGGAAGCGGTCGGCGGCAACCACTGCAAGCGCAAGCTCCCGCACCTGCTTCGCATCAACCGGTTCGGGCTGCGGCTTGGTCATGGCTCTTAACTACTTCGAGCGGCTGTCGAAAAACGATACGTCGTGGCCGAAGGGACGAGATACGACGGCGCGACAGACTTCCTTTGGCAAACTGCGAACATTCCCGCCGCGTCTTCAAGCTAGGTCGGCAACATTGAGCTAAGCCCAACGCCCACGATGCCCGCAAGGATTGCCGTCGTCCAGATCAGCATGACCGTTTCGACCCCGTACTCCTTGGCATTCATCCATCCAATGATGAGTGCCAGGAGGGGGCCAATTCCACAGAAAATCGTCAGCACGATGCAAATCGCACCAAGCTTCCCGTCGCCGCTCTGAAACATCTTGACCAGCACGATGATGTAGCACACCGGCGAGACAAATATAAAAGCGGCCAGCAGAATCGTCACAGCGAGCGTTACCATGGAAGAATCCTTGACGCGTCGCGATTCGGAAGACTGGATGAGCGCAACGACGTCCCATTCTGGCCGCTACGTTTCCCAGAATGCAAGCGCTTTTCCGCCACGACCGCCTGCTTCGCCCTTTACAGTCCTTGGCGCGCGCTACTCGCCTTTCTCCCCCTCTTCCCTCAGTCGGTCTGCGTGCACCCGCGCCACGTCCCACATGTAGTGGCCGATCTTGTGCTTGTCGGCTGCTTCGATGATGTGCGTCTTGGCCCGCTCCTTTTCACCCGCCGCTTCGTAGAAGAGGCCCAGGTACAGATGGGCGTAGAACAATCGCTGGTTGAGCTCCGTGGCCGATGGCTCACCGGCGTTAGCGGCAGTCAGCACGTCGTCGGGCGTGGCGCGGCCGCGGTACAACTCGTACACCTGCATCATCGGCACGCGGGGGTCGTTCTTGATCGGGAGCATCGCGTCGCGAGCCTTCTCGACCCCCTCCGCACGGGCCATGCACAAGTAGCGCCACACCGAGTTCTCCACGTCGTTGTCGTGAAACGACTGGTACAGCTCGAACTGCTTGGCCCCTTGCTCGAACTTGCCGGCGTAGTAGCAGGTGATGCCCCGCTCCCATTGCCGCGACGCGAGATCCGCGCGCAGCTCGACAAACCGATCGAAATCAGCCAGCGACTCGTCGAACCGCGCCAGTCGAAAATGCTCGCGACCACGCAGATACCAAGCACCAGCTAGATCAGGCTGCTTACGAGTGGCGGCAGTGGCCAACTCGACGGCCTTGGCGCTGTCGCCCGATTCGGCCGCTTGCGATGCTAGTTCCAAAAGTTCCTTGGCCGATGCATCGTTCGTGGAATCGTCGGCGCGCGCGACTGGGAAACTCGGAATACTGATCGGCGATAACATCGCGATGAGTACCGGAATGGTAAGAAGTGTTCGTGTCATCCGCCGATCCTTGTGTAGGAACTCCAACGGTGGTCGAGATGCCGCGTCGATGACCTCGACTTTGTATCACCGCACCAGCCCTGTGGCAACTTTTTGTAGGGCGGCAGCCACGCGGTCGATTGTTTCGGCCGATTCAAGCAGGACGGGATGGTGGAGCAGCACAGTGGATTCGGCTGCACGTTGGGCATGGGGGAGGTCGCCGACTTTGCGGCAGCGGCGTTCCGGGCGGCGGGCGAAGCCGTGAAAGCCGGTGTCGAGGGCGACGCCTTCGGCCCGCGCGGCGGCGACGAATGATTCGTGGTTTGCGCCGCCGCAGTGCGACGAATCGTAGAGCCACGCGAGTTTGTAGTAGCTTGCGTGGCCGGCGTCGGCGGGATTCAAAACCGGCGTAAGCGCTTTCACCTCGCGCAACGCGGCGAGTAATCGTTTCACGTTGTCTCGCCGTGTCTCGTTGCGCGCGGCGAGCTTTTCGAGCTGCGGCGGAAGCACGGCGGCTTGCAATTCGCTCATCGGGAACGCATCGTTGCCCCAGTCGCAGAAGATTTTGGCGCGCTGGTGAACCATCGCGTCGCGCATGACGAGCGCGCCGCCACGTCCGGCCGTGAGCAGCTTGCTCCCGCCGAAGCTCAGCACGCCCACATCGCCCCACGTGCCGGCGATGCGCCCATACACTCTCGCGCCTTGCGCCTGGCAGGCGTCCTCGATCACGGTTGCGCCGTGCTCGGAGGCAACGCGGCAGATGGCCGGCATGTCGGCCATCCCACCGTGCAGGTGTGAAGCGATGATACACCGCACTTTGGCGCTCATCGCTTCGGCAAGCGCGGCCGCATCGAGACTCCACGTGCGCGGGTCAACGTCGACCAGCACGGGCCGCGCACCCACTGCCTCGATTGCGCGAAAATTGCCGGGAAAGTCGTACGCCGCCAGCGCCACTTCGTCGCCCGATTCGATTCCCAGACCGCGCAAGGCAATTTCGACCGCCACCGTGCCGGACGAACAAAGCAGCACGTGCTCGACCGCGTGCATGTTGGCGAGCAGTTCCGCCAGCCGAGCGCAGTGCGGTCCGTGATAGCGCCCCCAGCTTCCGTCTTCGTACGCTGACAGGAGCGCGGCGCGAACCTGCTCATCGGCGGGCGGCCAATCGGGCGGTCCCTCGGGAATCGCGGGCTGACCGCCGTGAATGGCGAGACACGGGTAAGACATGGTCCTACTTTTCCGGCAGCCACCAGTCGTCGAGCCGCGCCGAAAGCCGCTGCACGGTCTCGGGCTCGCGCTCAGCGAGATTTTTCGTTTCATGCGGGTCGGCGGCGAGATCGAATAGCTCGACCGGTCCGTCTTTCGCGCGGTCGCCGTGCGGCACGATCAGTTTCCAGCGATCGGCCACGCACCAGCGGAAGAGCAGGCTGGCGGCCGGGTTGTCGATGTCCGCCACGTCGTGCTCAAAAATCTCGCCGTACACTCCCTCGTCGCGCCGCGGAGCGAGCCCGCGTGACTCGAGCAGGCTAAAGCCGGACATCCCTTTTGGCGGGTCGATGCCACATGCCGCCAGAATGCTCGGGGCCAGATCAATGCTGCTGACCGGCGTGTCGTCGTCGCGGCGCGGCGCAATGTGCCCGGGCCAGCGAAACATGATCGGCGTGCGCACTCCCCCTTCATAGGGCGACCGCTTGCTGCGCTCGGCGTATCGTGGCGACTCGGGATCCTGAATCCAACCGTTGTCGGCTATGTAGACGACCAGCGTGTTCTCGGCCAGGCCCTCGCGATCCAGGTAGTCCAGCAGCTCGCCGCACGTTTCGTCGAACCACTCACACATGGCCCAATAGCGGGCGACGTGCAGCGAGTCGGTCTTGCCGCGGTACTTTGCGAGCAGCCGGTCGGGGGGATTGTGCGGCGAATGGGGTAAAAACGGCGCGTACCAGATGAAGAACGGCTTGTCGCCGCGCGACTCGAGAAAATCGTAAATCGGCGCGAGCCCCTGCCGGCCGATGGCCAGCCCGTCGTCGCCGTGCCGTCCGCCGCGCGCGGGATCGCCGTGCGTCATGCCCTGCGTGAACCCGCCCAGCGCGTAATTGCCCTCCCACCACTTGCCCGTTTGCAGGCTCACGTAGCCAGCGTCGCCCAGCAGCTTCGGCAACGTGACCGCGCCGCGAATGTGCTTGAGCATCTCGGTGCGGTCGGTGCCGCGCGGAGGATCGTTGCCCGACACCTTGTGCTGGTGCGGATACCGTCCCGTGATGATCGACATCAAGCTCGGCCGGCACAGGCTGGAAGGAACATAGCCACGGGTAAACGTGAGGCTCTCTTTTGCCAGGCGGTCGATGTTGGGCGTGCTGATCGCCTCATGCCCCATGAACGAGTAATCGCCCCAAGCTTGATCGTCGGAAATGATGAGCAATACGTTCGGCGGCGCGGCGTGCGTTGGCGTGGAGAGCGCGAACGCGAGACATATCGCGATGATTGTGAACCAAAGCGGAAAGCGGAAAGCGGAAAGCGGATGAAGACCCGATCCTCCGCTCTCCGCTTTCCGCTTTCCGCTTTCTCCACAACTGAAAACTGAAAACTGAAAACTGAAAACTATTGCTTGGTGCTTCGTCATTCGGATTTCTTTCGTCATTCGTGCTTCGACATTCGTCATTATCCCGCTTCCCTTATCGCTTCCACTTCGGTACCGTCGGCGCGTCGGCGCGTAGCTCCCCCTTGTTATTCGCCTGCCACACGGTGCCCGATTCCACGTCGACCGCCGTCAGCCAGGCGCCGCCGAAGCAGAACGTATCGATGCATAGCAGGTGTCCCAGATCGAGGATCTCGCCGCTGGTCTGTGGCGTGTGCCCGACGATGGCCCGCTTGCCGGACACGTGCCGAACAGGCGTCCGCGTGTTGAGATGGTCCCAGAATAGCACGGTTTCGGGCGTCTCTTCCAGCGCCAGCATGGGTGAGTAGCCGGCGTGCACGAACAGATGCGTTTCGGTTTCGTGATAACGGCGGCAATTTCGCACGAAGTCCAGGTGCTCCTCGGGCAAACGATCGAGCATCGCACCGTAGCTGTAAAGGGTCTCGGCCCCGCCGTAGGCCAGCCAGAAGGGCATTTCGACCGCGTCTTCCAGCGAGCGCAGCATCATGATCTCGTGATTGCCTAACAGGGGTACGAGCGTGCACCGCTTCGATAGCGAGAGGAGCCGCTCAATTACCTGGCGGCTGGCCTCGCCGCGATCAATGTAGTCGCCCAGTGCGACGATCGTGTCGCCCGCTTGTGGGTCGACCGCCTCCAAGATCGCAGCCAAAGCGCGGTCGCAGCCGTGGATATCGCCGACGGCAATCGTGCGATCAGGCATGGCGTCGACCGGCAAGCTGAATGATGAAACGGGTAACGATAGGCGAGCCGACGGCGGCGAGATGCACGTCGATCCAGGCGCGCAGCAATCGGGAAGGAAATCAATGCCAGGGTCGGCACATCCCACCGCGTTCCGGCCGTTCGGCGAGATGATTCACCTTACGGCAGACTGTCCGATGTCGCAAGCGGCGTGCGCGCGAACGAGCCGACCGCGTAGCTGGACTCGCAAGAGTTCAGCAGCCGCCGCTGCGCCACGGCTGAATTCTTGCGAATCGAGCTACTTCGGCAAGCGGCGGTGATTCGATTGAAACGGCGGGCTGGAAACGCCGCTCACTCCTCGATAGGTTGAATTGCAGTGCCTTCGAACGGCGCAGCACCTCGAACCACCGCAAGGCAACAACCGAACATGAGCCTCTACGACATCGACGTGGCCGCCTGCCGATCGCGGCAAGCTCGCCTGTTGGACGAAATGCAAAGTCTTCGCCTCGACGTGGTCGTGGTGACGCAGATCGAGCACGTGCAGTGGCTGGCCGGTCCGCGTTTCGCGTGGACGCACCAACCCGCCGCGGCGCTCACCGCCGATGGCAAGTTGATCCTGGTCGCCCCGAACAGATTCCCGGCGGTGGCAGCCGCCGACGAGGTTCTCACGTACGAGGCGAATTGGCATTCGACGCTTCGCAACGACCAGCGAGCCGCGTCGTCCGAAGTGCTTGTCGACGCCCTGCTACGAAAGGTGCGGCCGAAGCGAATGGGAGGTGCGTTCTCGACCCTCAGCCCCCACCTGACCGTGCCGCTCGAAGCGGAGCTCGTCGACGTCGAACCCGTGCTGTACGGCCTGCGGCGCCGCAAGGACCCCGACGAGCTGGCCCGGCTCAAGCACGCGATCGCCGCCACGGGCCGCATGTACCAGGTCGCGCGGGAAATCATCGAACCCGGCATCAGCGAGATCGAAGTGTTCAATGCACTCCAGGCGGCCGCCGTCGAGTTTTTGGGCGAGATGCTCACGGGTACCGGCAACGACTACCAGTGCGGAGCTCGCGGCGGACCGCCACGCCGGGGACGACGCGCCGAAGCGGGCGAGCTGTACATTCTCGACCTGGGGCCCGCTTTCCGCGGCTACTTCGCCGACAACTGCCGCACAGTCGCCGTCACGGAGCCCACCGACGTGCAACTCGAAGCGTGGCGACACGTGACCAGCGTGTTCGAGCACATTGAGCGAACGGTAAAGCCTGGCACCAGCGCCAAGGCGCTATTCCACGAGGCGCAAGCGATGCTCGACCAGGCACCGGTCGGCGTTTTCAACCACCACCTGGGGCACGGCATCGGCCTGTTCCCGCACGAGGGGCCGCACTTGAACCCCAACTGGGACGACACGTTCGAGGTGGGCGAGGTCTTCGCCGCCGAGCCCGGCCTGTACGCGCCCGAGCTGAAGGTCGGCATGCGCATCGAGAACGACTACCTGGTGACGGAGACGGGCGTGGAACTGCTTTCAGACTTTCCGCTCGAACTATAACGTGGCCAAAAGCGGAGACCGGTGGTTGTCCGTTGTCAGTTGTCCGTGGTCAGTTGTTGGTCGTTGGTTGTTTGTTGTTGGTGGTCGGTTGTTGGTGGTTGGTTGTCGGTTGCAAATCGCCCGTCTCACGTCATTCCCGCGCAGGCGGGAATCCAGGCGCCGACACGGTGACGATCTGAATCGCCCTCCGCTGCAACTGACAACGGACAACTGACAACTGACTTCCTCCGGCTGAGCGCTGAAAGCTTCTGAACTCAATTCACCGACGGATCGTCCGGCAGCTTGCGGTCCTTAAACACGGGCCGCAGCACGTCCCGGCCGATCGCGCGGATCACCTCGCGCCACAGATCTTCCTCGCGGCCGAAGATCAGGTCCGACGTAGCAGGCATGGTGAGCCAGCCGCCCATCTTCAGCTCCCCTTCGAGCTGGCCGCCGGCCCAACCTGCGTAGCCGCTGAACACGCGGAACGGCCGCCCTTTTTGCGTGACGACGCTGTCCAGGAAATCCTTCTGCGTGGCGACATACACGCCGGGCAGCACTTCGTTCTCCGAACACGTGGGCTCGGTGTGTACCGCGATGAGGGGCCCATCGACGGGCCCGCCCACGTTCACCGGCTCCTGGCTGTCGCATGCATGCTCGGAAACCTTCTTCCAAACTTCGCCAACGGTCACGCCGCTGGGCCGGTTGAGCACGACGCCAAACGCCCCCTCGCCGGTGTGCTGAATCATTAGCACGACCGTGTGGTAGAAATTCTCATCGGGCAATCGCGGCGACGCCACCAACAATTGACCTTGCAGCGACGGCATGGGTTGGTCCTCCATGCGAATTCTACCATCGCAGTGGAGTGGAAATCGAGCAGGCAGACACGTATACGCAGCCAAAAGCGGAAAGCGGGGCGGGGCGAATGCAGAATGAAGAGTGCAGAATGAAGAGTGGCCGGAGAGCCGGGCAACCCAACCCCCGGCCTGCCGGCCTTGTTCTTACCCACATTTTTTGGCGCCGGACATCAGTGTTGCGCCGCGCACGAGCAGGTTGAGTTTCTCCCAGCCGCGCCAGACGGTGATCCAGCCGGGC
>Ga0315553_10001663_pt1 | contig 18261 bp, 17 predicted proteins | sample SalMarSW160140MG_FD_203099 | JGI IMG/M metagenome (GOLD analysis project Ga0315553, IMG submission 203099) | Salt marsh sediment microbial communities from the Plum Island Ecosystem LTER, Massachusetts, United States - Salt Marsh Sediment SW1601-40 ... | reverse complement strand
AGCAGCAGAAGATCACCCTCTCAACGCTCTGATTGTCCGCCATCCAGTCCGAAACCGCCTGAACCGCCACCTCGGCCGCCGCCCCGCGCGGATAGCCGAAGATGCCGGTCGAAATTGCCGGAAAGGCGATCGAAGTGCAGCCGATCTCCTCGGCCAGTTCCAGCGCGCGGTGATAGCAGGAGCTCAGAAGCGCCGCCTCGCCGGCCTCGCCCCCCCGCCACACCGGCCCGACCGCGTGAATGACGTATGTGGCCAGCAAATCGTAGCCGCCGGTCAGCTTGGCGTCGCCGGTCTCGCAGCCGCCCAGCCGCGCGCATTCCTCGGCCAGCCCGGGCCCCGCCGCCCGGTGGATCGCTCCGCACACCCCGCCGCCCGGCGCCAGCCGCGCGTTGGCGGCGTTGACGATGGCGTCGACCTGAAGCGTGGTGATATCGCCCTCGATGACCTGCATGCGTTCATCGGCCATTCTCATCCCCTTACAGCGGGATGTTCCCGTGCTTTTTCGGCGGCAGCTCCTGGCGCTTTGATCTCAGCGTCTGAAATGCCCCGATCGCCCGGCGCCGGGTATCGCGGGGCAGAATCACGTCGTCGATGAAGCCGCGTTCGGCGGCAATGAAGGGATTGGCGAAACGCGCCTCGTACTCGTCTGTCCGCGCTGCGATCTTTTCCGGGTCATCGCGCTCGGAGCGATAGATGATTTCGACCGCGCCCTTTGCCCCCATCACCGCGATCTCGGCGGTCGGCCAGGCGTAGTTGACGTCGGCGCGGATGTGCTTGGACGCCATCACGTCATAGGCCCCGCCGTAGGCCTTGCGGGTGATCACCGTCACCTTTGGCACCGTCGCCTCGGCATAGGCGAAGAGCAGCTTCGCCCCGTGCTTGATGATGCCGCCATATTCCTGCGCCACCCCCGGCAGGAAGCCGGGCACGTCGACGAAGCTCAAGACGGGGATGTTGAATGCATCGCAAAAACGAATGAACCGCGCCGCCTTCTTCGAGGCGTTGATATCCAGGCACCCCGCGAGCACCAGCGGCTGGTTGGCGACCACCCCCACCGTCTCCCCGTTCAGCCGGATGAAGCCGATGATGATGTTGCGCGCGTGCGCCGACTGCAGGGCCAGAAATTCCCCCTCGTCCGCCACCTTTCGGACCACCTCGTGCATGTCGTAGGGCGTCGAGGTGTCCTGCGGAATGATGGTGTCGAGGCTCGGCTCCTCGCGGTCCGCCGAATCGTTGACCGCCGCCCGCGGCGCCCGTTCGCCGGCGTTGGCGGGCAGATAGTCGACGAGCCGCCGCACCTCCAGGAGCGTGTCGATATCGTTCTCGAACGCCGCGTCGGCGACCGAGGAGCGCGAGGTGTGGGTCGCCGCCCCGCCCAGCTCCTCTTGCGTGACCTCCTCGTTGGTCACCGCCCGCACCACGTCCGGGCCGGTCACGAACATGTAAGATGTGTCGCGGACCATGTAGATGAAGTCGGTGATCGCCGGCGAATAGACCGCCCCGCCGGCGCACGGACCCATGATGACCGAAATCTGCGGCACCGCCCCGGAGGCCATCACGTTGCGCATGAACACCTCCGCATAGCCGGCGAGCGAGGCGACCCCTTCCTGGATGCGGGCGCCGCCCGAATCGTTGATACCGACCACCGGCGCCCCGTTCTGCACCGCCAGCTCAAGGACCTTGCAGATCTTCTTGGCATGGGTCTCGCTGAGCGAACCGCCGAAGACCGTGAAGTCCTGGGAAAAGACATAGACCATCCGGCCGCCGATTCGGCCCCATCCGGTCACCACGCCGTCGCCGGGCACCACCTGCTCCGCCATCCCGAACTCGGTCGCCCGATGGGTGACGAACATGTCGTATTCCTCGAAGCTGCCCGGATCGAGCAGCACCTCCAGCCGCTCGCGGGCGGTCAGCTTGCCCTTCGAATGCTGGATGTCGATACGCCGTTGCCCGCCACCCAGCCGCGCCTGCTGCCGCTTGCGCTCGAGCTGGGCCAGAATGTCGTGCATGTCGGGCTCCCGGAGCAACGATTCGGCAAACACTACCCCGGTTTGACCGAGGGGGCGAGACAGAACGGTGCGAATATGTTACGAATAGCAATATTGCAATGTGCAAGTTTGTGGAGCTTGCGAATATGGCCCGTCGCAAGGTTTTCGCCGGCGCCCGCCTCAGGGCATTGCGCGAGGAGCACACGCTGACCCAGGCCGCGCTCGCCGCCCGGCTCGAGATCTCGCCCTCCTACGTCAATCAGATCGAGAACAACCAGCGCCCGCTCACCGCCGCGGTCATGGTCGCCTTGGCCGAGCGCTTTCGTCTCGATCTGAGCGAGCTGATGACCGACAGGTCCGACCGCCTGCTGGCCGATCTGCGCGAGGCGCTCGCCGATCCCGTCTTCGCCGGCGACGTCCCGGCACTTTCCGAGCTCAAATCCGTCACCGTCTCCGCTCCCGACACGGCGCACGCCCTGCTCAGGCTCCACGATTCCTGGCGCCAGCGCGTCGAGCGCCTGGCCTCGGTGGACGGCGCCATCGCTCAAGGGACCGCCCCTCCCGGCACCGCTTGGGAAGAGGCCCGCGCGTTTTTTCAGCGGGCCGGCAACTATTTCCACGCCCTCGACCACGCCGCCGAGGAACTGGCCGCCGAGATCGAACCCGGCACCGACGCCGGCCCCCGTCGGCGCCTCGACCGCCTCGTGCACTACTTCGAGCGCGCCCACGAACTCCGCATCCGGTTCGCCGCGCCCGAGCCCGTCAATGTCATCCGGCAGTTCGACCGCGCCGCCCGAACACTGCTTGTGAACGACCGCTTGCCGGCCGCGAGCCAGTTCTTCCAGATTGCCGCGCAATTGGCGTTGATGGAGCAGACGACACTGATCGGATCGATTCTCGAGGCGGCGGAACTGGCCACCGACGAAGCCCGCGGCCTTTGCCGCACCGGTCTCGCCAGCTATTTCGCCGGCGCCCTGCAAATGCCCTACGAACGCTTTCGCGCGCTCGCCGATGAGCTCAGGCACGATCTCGACGAGCTGGGCTACCGCTTCGGCGCTTCCCGGGAACAGGTGGCGCATCGCCTGTCGACCCTGCAACGGCCGGGCGCCAGCGGACTACCGTTCTTCTTTGCCCGGCTCGACCCGGCCGGCACGATCACCAAGTCCTACTCGGCAGCCCCGATACAATTCCCGCGTTTCGGGGGCACCTGCCCGCTTTGGGTCGTCCATGAGGCCTCTGCTGACCCGGGCCGCATCCGCGCCCAACGCGCCCGGACCCCCGACGGCCAATGCTACTTCGCGCTGGCCTGGTCCGCCGAAAAACCGCTGCCGCCCCACCGCACGCCGCCGCGCCGTTACGGATACCTGCTTGGCTGCGAGATCGAGCACGCCGGCCACCTGCGCTACAGTGACGATGTGGACATCGGCCCGGACGCGCCATTCGTGCCCGTCGGCATCTCCTGCCCGGTTTGCGAGCGACGCCAATGCGCTCATCGCTCGATGCCCCCGCTCGCCGCCGCCATTGAAATCGATCCCGACCGGCGCGAAATCGTCCCCTACCGGATCCGTTGAAGCGCTAGCGCTCCTGGTCCGAACGCCTGCGGCCTGCCTTCGTCGTGCGGTGTTCGACCAGCCGCAGCGCCCACAGAATCAGGACCGCCAGAATCGCCGACACCGCCGCCAGCACCAGATGTCCGGTGGCGCACGCAATTCCGATCGCCCCGGCCATCCACATCCCGGCGCCGGTAGTGAGCCCCCTGACGGCCCGGTTGCGCTGAATGATGGCACCGGCGCCCAGAAACGCCACGCCCGTCGTCACCGCCGCCACCACCCGGATCGGATCGACGACGCCGGTCGTGATCAGCCCGCGGAGGGAATACAGAATCTCGATCGCGATGATCGTGAACAGCGCCGCCGCCAGCGCCACCAGCATATGCGTGCGCAGCCCCGCGGCGCGCTCGCGCATTTCCCGTTCGAATCCGATCGCGCCGCCCAACACCGCCGCCGCGACAAGGCGCGCAATGATCACCTGCGTGGGCGCGGAAGCCTCACCGACGCTGACCTGAGCCAACCAGTCCATCTCAGCGGCTCCTCATCGCGCTGCCGCTATTTCATCTCTGAGAAGGGCACGCCGCCGCGTGCCTTGTTCTTCTTCTCCGATTCGACAATCTGCACGACGACTCGCTCAGCCGGCACCCCGACATTGGAAACCACCGCGTCGGTAATGTCCTTCATGAGCGCCCGCTTCACCTCGTCGCTGCGCCCTTCCACCAGATAGACCACGATCTCCGGCATGCGTCTCTCCTGCTTGCGTTTTTGCCCGCGACGCCTGTGCGCAACCGGGCTCCGCCCCGCGTTCCCCGAGGAGGTCCCGGATGTCGCCATCCGGGGTTCCCCGCTTTACAGATGCGGCAACGGCGAGCTAACTCCCCGATTGCGTGTACATCAACGGCCGCGGCGCCGTCACGTCCATCCGTTGTGATGCCGGACGCGAATGTCGCCGCCTTCATCGCGCCGCTGTCCAGGTCGACATGGATGGCGACCGGGTTCTGGGAGCCGGACGTGGGCAAGCCCGATCAGTTGCGGCTCAACATCTTCCTCGTCGCCAGCGAGCACGAGTTGCCCTACATGCTGCAACGGGCATTCGAAGAGCTCAACATCGCCGCGGATGTTCACTGGGAGGGGGTGGCGGCCACAGCCCTCGAGGTCCTCGCGAAACGTGCCGGCGAGGGAGAGCCGATCGACCTGATCATCGTCGACTGGCGGGCCGGCAACGACGCCGGCGTCGAACTCGTGCGCGCGGCCCGCCGGATTTCGGGTCTGGAAACGGTCGTCGTCGCGGTTTTCACCGGCGAGCACGAGGCCGCCCAACAGCCGCTCATCGAGGCCGGCGCCGACGCGCTGTTTCAGCGCCGCTGGCAGTTCGACGAACTGCTTGTCGAGGTCAGGGATCTCCAGGAGTTCTGGCTGCGCAACACGCCCCGGGTCTTCGTCTGACCGCACGGCCTCGCGCCGTACAATTGCCTCCGCCCGCCCGCCCGCCGCGCGCGCCGCGCCACGCACCAAGCGCGACCGATACGTACAATTGCGCAGGTTTAATCTCGTATTTAGCTCTGCCGCCTCATAGTGCCGCCCGGAGGGGCGGCAGATGCCGGAACCGGCTGCACGACAAATTATCCCTTTGAAACTGCGTCTGTTCTCGGCGCTGGAGGAAGGCGGCGCCGGCAACCGGACCGCCCTGGCCGTGGACCGCGCGATCGTGGCGCTCATCCTCGCCAATCTGTTTACCGCCATGCTCTCCACCGTTTCCGAGCTTGCCGCCTTCGAGCCGGTTTTCGTCACCGTCGAGATCGCAACCGTATCGGCCTTCGCACTCGAGTACGCGCTCAGGCTCTGGGTCGCCGACGAGCATCTCACCCTGCGTTGCCATGGTCCCATCGGCGCCCGCCTGCGCTACATGATCCAGCCGGTCGCCATTATCGACCTGATGGCGATCCTGCCCGCTGCCGCGGCGATGATCTTTGTGGATGCGCCGCTGGCCATGCTGGTGGTGTTTCGGCTGTTGCGCTTTCTGAAGCTCGCCCGCTACTCGCCGGGGATGCGTTCGCTGGTCAGCGCCGTCACATCCGAGCGCCGGGCGCTGCTGGCCTGCGGCGTCATCATGGGGGGCCTGATCCTCATCGCGGCTTCCGTGATGCATGTCGTCGAGGGCGGCGCCCAGCCGGAAGCGTTCGGCTCGGTCCCGGCCGCCATCTATTGGGCCATCGCGACAATCTCGACGGTGGGCTACGGCGACGTCATCCCCGTCACCCCGCTCGGCAAGGCGGTTGCCGGGCTCGCCATGATCACCGGCTATTGCATGTTCGCCCTGCCGGTCGGCATCATCGCCACCGCCTTCGCCCGCGAAATCCATCAACGCGATTTCGTCGTTACCTGGGGGATGCTGACGCGGGTACCGCTGTTCGCCGACCTCGAAGCGGACGACATCGCCGCCATCGTCCCGCTCCTGCAAGCCCTCAAGGTCGAGGCAGGGACCCATATCACCAAGGCCGGCGAGCCGGCCCACTCGATGTATTTCATCGTCGCCGGCGAGGTCGAGGTCCGCCTGCCCCGAGGCGGTGTGGTGCTCAACGAAGGCGCCTTCTTCGGCGAGGTCGCGGTGCTCCGCAAGTCTCGCCGCACCGCCGACACGGTCGCCCTGGAGCCCACCCGAATGCTGGTTCTGGAAGCCGGGGAGCTGCAGAACCTGATGCAACGCCGACCGGAATTCGGCACCCGCATCCTCGCCGCCGCCAGCAAGCGGCTTCGGGAGAATGAAGCGCTTGCCGATGGCGACATTCTCGGCGAGGAACTGGCCGAAAGCGAACTCGGGGCCGCCCGATCCCGGGCCGCCGGGGCGTTCCGCGAGGCCGGCTAGCGGAGGCCCTTTTCGCCCTCTTCGTGTAATTTCGGGCCGCGCACTTCGATTTTCTCCGGCGTGTCTTCGAGCGACACCTGCAGGGCCTCGATGATGTCACTCTTCAGGCGCGCCGGATTGCGCCCCCACTTCGCGGCATTCCGCAGCACCTGCCCCACCGTCTCGTTGTGATAGACTGGATAAGTCTCGTGGCCCGGCCGGAAATAGAAGATTTTCCCCGCTCCCCGCCGCCAGGTCAGCCCCGATCGGAACACCTCGCCGCCCTGGAACCAGGAAACGAAGACGGTCTCCAGCGGTTCCGGAACCGTGAACGGCTCCCCGTACATCTCGGCGTTTTCGACCGTGAACGACCGGGGAATGTCCCGGGCGATTTCATGACCGGGATTGACCGTCCAGATTCGCTCCCGCTCCCCGGCCTCGCGCCAATGGAGCGCACAAGGCGTTCCCATCAACCTCCTGAAGATCTTCGAGAAATGCCCCGAATGCAGGACCACCAGCCCCAGCCCGCGCCACACTTCGAGCGCCACGCGGTCGACAACTTCGTCGGCCACCTCGCCATGGGCGGCGTGCCCCCACCAGAACAGGACATCGGTCTGCTCGAGGCGCTTCTGGGTCAGCCCGTGCTCGGGGTCCTGCAGCGTCGCCGTCTCGGCCGTGATATCCGGGTCCTGTCCGAGCTGCGCCGCGATCATCCCATGGAGGCCGTCGGGATAGATTTCGCGCACCGTCGGATTGGTCTGCTCGTGCACGTTCTCGCCCCACACCAGCGCTCTGACAGCCATGTCGTGCTCCTCTCCTGCTGAACGATCGGCGCCCGGGCGCAAGGCCTGCGTCAGCGCCGCCCGACACCTCTCACTAGCGCATTCGCCAGCCCGCTGATAGCGGGCCGCCTCCGGCCGATCACATATTGGGGTAGTTCGGCCCCGAGCCGCCTTCCGGCGTCGTCCAGGTGATGTTCTGGGCCGGGTCCTTGATATCGCAAGCCTTGCAGTGCACGCAGTTCTGGGCGTTGATCTGGAACCGCTTGCGCCCCTCCACTTCGACGATCTCGTAAACGCCCGCCGGGCAGTAGCGCTGCGCCGGCTCGGCGTAGTCGGGCAGGTTGCGGGCGATGGGCAACCCGGGATCGGCGAGAACCAGGTGCGCGGGCTCGTTCTCCGAGTGGTGGACGCCGGAATAGGCAAGGCTCGTCGCCCGGTCGAACGAGAGCACGCCGTCGGGCCTGGGATAGTCGATTGGACGGAAATCCGCCGCCCGCCCCGTCGCCTCGGCGTCGGATCGGCGGTGATGCAACGACCCCAGGAGGTTTCGCCGCAAGATCGCCGCCGCCCACATATCCGCGCCGCCCAGCGCCAGCGCCCCGAAGTCCCCCAGGCGCGACCAAAGCGGCTTGACGTTGCGCACCGGCTTCAGATCGGCGGCGATCGGTCCGGTTCGGACCGACGCTTCGTAGGCGTCCAGTGCGTCGCCCCGCCGGCCCCCGATCACCGCTGTGAAAGCCGCCTCGGCCGCCGCCATGCCGGATTGCATCGCGTTGTGGATGCCCTTGATCCGGGGCACGTTGACCATGCCGGCGGCGCAGCCCAGCAGCGCCCCACCGGCAAAGGTCAAAGTCGGCAATGACTGCCACGCCCCCTCGGTGATCGCCCGCGCGCCATAGGCGACCCGCTCCCCGCCGGCGAGTGTCGCCGCCACCGACGGGTGATGCTTGAAGCGTTGGAACTCCTTGAACGGATCGAGATACGGGTTGGCATAGTCAAGGTGCACCACCAGCCCGACATAGGCTTCCCCCGCCTCGCCGTGGTAGACGAACCCCCCGCCGCCGGCATTGCCACCGAGCGGCCAGCCCAGTGTGTGCACGACCCGCCCCGGCCGGTGCTTGTCGGGCGTCAGGCGCCAGATTTCCTTGAGCCCCAGCCCGAACTTCTGCGGATCGGACGCGGCGTCGAGCCCGAACCTCGCGATGCACTGCTTGGCGAGCGAGCCGCGCGCGCCTTCCGCGACCAGCACGTACTTGCCGGCGACCTCGACGCCGGGTTCGTAGGTCGGCCCTTCTCCGCCGTCCCTGAGCCGCCCGAACTCGCCGGCGACGACGGCGGTCAGTTCCCCGGCCTCGCCAAACACTGGCGCCGACGCCGCCATGCCGGCGAAAATCTCGACGCCGAGCGCCGTCGCCTGGTCCGCCAGCCAGCGACAGAGCATGCCCAGCGAAATGACATAGCAGCCACGATTGCGCATCAGCGGCGGCAGTGCGAATTCCGGCACCCGCAGCGCACCGCGCTCGGTGAGCAGCTCGAACCGGTCTTCCGCAACCGCAACGCTCACCGGTGCGCCCTTCTCGCGCCAGTCCGGGATCAGCGCATTGAGCGCCGATGGATCCAGGACCGCCCCGGAGAGGATGTGGGCGCCGACTTCGGCGCCCTTTTCGATCACGCACACCGTGACACGGTCACCGCCAAGCTGCTTCAGCCGGATCGCCGCCGATAGTCCCGCCGGGCCGGCCCCGACGATGACGACATCGTATTCGATCCGCTCGCGCTGCGCCTCGCTCATGGGCGCCCGCCTAGCACGGCCGCGAGGGCCCGGAAACCCGCTCAGGGCAACCGTGCCAACCGTTCGGTCAGAAGCGTAAACAGGCCCTCCGCGTCGACATCGGTCAGCAAATCGACATTCGGCGCCCGCTCCGTGACCTCCCAGAAGTCAACGACCGTCATCCCGACCGTCAGCTCGCTTGCGGTTTCGATGACGATATTGACCCTTGTGCCCTCGAAGAGGTCGGGCTGCAGGAGATGGGCGATCACGCACGGGTCATGCAGCGGCGGCGCCGCCAGCCGTTCCCGCGCCCGGCCTGCCCGGCCGGTGAATCCCATGAGGTCGGCGGCCACCGCCCCGGCGTGGTTGCCCAGCGCCCTGAGCGCCGCCAGGCGCGCATCGGTGCACAGAACTCGGTGCGTGACGTCCAGCGGAACAAGGGTCACGGGCACGCCGGCCCCGAAGACGATATCCGCCGCCTCCGGATCGGCGAAGATGTTGAATTCTGCCGCCGGCGTGATGTTGCCGCCCCCCAAATGCGCCCCGCCCATCGCCACGATCTCCTTGATCTGCGGAGCGATCTGCGGCGCCTTGACCAGCGCCAACGCCACGTCGGTGAGCGGTCCGAGGGCGCAGATTGTCACCTCGCCCGGACCGTGGACCGAAAGCGCGCCGATCAGAAAGTCGGCCCCGTGGGTGGGCCGCACCGCGATCGTGGGCTCTGGCAGCGACGCGCCGTCGAGACCGGTCTTGCCGTGCACCGCCTCGGCGGTTACCGGTTGCCGCCTGAGCGGCCGCGCTGCGCCGGCATAGACGGGAACCTCCGTGCGGCCGCTGAGCTCGACGATCTTCAGCGCGTTCCTCGCCGTCAGCTCCACCGGCACATTCCCGGCGACCGCCACGATGCCGAGAATGTCGAGTTCGTCCGGCGCGGCCAGCGCCAGGAGCATCGCCACCGCGTCGTCCTGACCGGGGTCGGTGTCGATGATGATCTTGCGAGTCATGGGGTCGCCGGACTGCCCAACCCGCGCCCGCTTGCCGGGACGCCGGTTCCGCGTTTGCTCACTTGGGCGCCGGGATCAGCCGGAAATCGGGCAACTCGCGCAGGGCGTGTTCGGGGCCGGCGGGCGAATACACCACAAACAGCTTCATCGGCCCGGACCCGGTGTTCTTGGTGGCGTGGTAGCGGCTTTCGGGAATGTAGATCGTCGTCCCCGGTCCCACCTGCTGCACGATCGGGGCGCCGGTTTCGTCCTCGACCATCTGCTCGCCGGTGCCCTCGATGACCAGGATGATCTCCTCGGCGCCCGGATGGTTGTGGCGCTCGTGCCCAAGCCCTTCGTTGAGCTCGACGAGCCCGGAACTGAACCGCCGCGCGTCGTTGACCTCCGGTGAGCAGGTTATCGAAAGCTGCCCCCAGTCGAAGGCAAAGGTGTCGACGTCCGCTGCATCGACGAAAAAGCCACGTTTTGCTGTCATGCCGACCTCCCCCCTAGGAGCGTTCGCCATTTTAGGCCATTTCGGCCACGGCGGGCCAGCCCGATACCCCGTGCGGCGCCGGCCGCTATTTCATGCTCGGAAAGTGGTACTCGGCCCCCTGCCGGATTCCCGCCGGCCAGCGGGAGGTCGTGGTTTTGAGGCGGGAGTAGAAATGAACCCCTTCCGGCCCGTAAATCGCGTGGTCGCCGAACAAGGACTGCTTCCAGCCGCCGAAGGAATGCTGGGCCACCGGCACCGGAATCGGCACGTTGATCCCGACCATCCCCGCTTGCACCTGGTCGACGAATGACCGCGCCGCATCGCCGTCGCGGGTGAAGATCGCCGCTCCGTTGCCGTAGGCGTGATTGTTGACCATCTCCAGCGCCTCGGCGAATTCCCCGGCTCTGACCACGCTCAGCACCGGCCCGAAAATCTCGTCGGTGTAGATCGACATCCCGGTCGTCACCCGGTCGAACAGCGTTCCGCCGACGAAATACCCGTCCTCGTAGCCCTGCAGCGAGAATCCCCGCCCGTCGACGACCAGTTCGGCGCCTTCCTCCAGCCCCTTGTCGATGTAGCCGATGACCCGGTCCTTGGCTTCCCGGGTGATCAGCGGGCCCATTTCCGCGTTGGGATCGGTCGCCGGCCCGATCTTCAGCGCCTCGATCCTGGGCTTGAGTCTGGCGACCAGCGCGTCGCCCACCTTCTCGCCCACCGGCACCGCCACCGACACCGCCATGCAGCGCTCGCCGGCCGAGCCGTAGGCGGCCCCCATCAGGGCATCGGCGGCCTGGTCGAGATCGGCGTCTTCCATCACGATCATGTGGTTCTTGGCGCCGCCCAGCGCCTGCACCCGCTTCCCCGCCGCCGTTCCGCGCGCATAGACATGCTGCGCGACCAGCGATGAGCCGACAAAGCTCACCGCCGCGATCCCCGGATGATCGAGGATCGCGTCGACCGCTTCCTTGTCGCCATGAACGACGTTGAAAACGCCCGCCGGCAGTCCCGCTTGCCGGAACAGCTCCCAGCACACCAGCGAGGCCGACGGGTCGCGTTCCGACGGCTTGAGCACGAACGCATTCCCGCAGGCAATCGCGATCGGATACATCCACATCGGCACCATCGCCGGAAAGTTGAACGGGGTGATCCCGGCCACCACCCCGAGTGGCTGGCGCTGTGAGAAGGTGTCGATCGCCGGCCCCGCGTTGCGCGTAAACTCGCCGTTGAGAAGCGCCGGCACCCCGCAGGCATACTCGACGATCTCGATCCCGCGGGTCACCTCGCCGAGCGCGTCGGCATGGGTCTTGCCGTGCTGGCGCGAGATCTCCGCCGCGATGGCATCGGCATTCTCCTCCAGCAGCTGCCGGAATTCGAACATCACGCGGGCGCGCCGGGCCGGCGGCATCATCCCCCACTCGATGGCCGCCGCCGCGGCCACCTCGACGGCCTGGTCGATCTCGGCCCGGGAGGAGAACGCCACCTCGGCGATCTGCTCCCCGGTGGCGGGATTGAACACCGGCCCGCGCCGCGCCGACGCCGACACCGACCGCTTTCCGCCAACGGCGTTCTCGATCAGCGGCAGTCCGGCTTCGGTGTGTTGGTCTACGGCCATTCTATTCGATCTCCCTGAGTACGTCGCCGATCCCCCCGACCAACTCGTCGATGTGCTGTTTTTCGACGATCAGTGGCGGCGATAGCGCGATGATGTCGCCGGTGGTGCGGATCAATAGCCCATTTTCAAATGCCTTCACGAACGCCGAATAGGCGCGCCGCGTCGGCGCCCCCGCGATCGGCTCGAGCTCAATGGCGCCCATCAGGCCGAGATTGCGGATGTCGATAACATGGGGCGCCCCGCGGAGCGAATGCAGCGCCTCCTCCCAATACGCCGCGAGCTCGGCGCCGCGGGTCAGAAGCCCCTCCTCCGCATAGGTCTCAAGCGTCGCCAGCCCCGCCGCTGCGCCCACGGGCGTGCCCGAATTGGTGTAGCCGTGGAACAGCTCGATGAACTGCTCCGGCCCGGTCATGAAGGCATCGTGTATCTGGGAACTCACCAGCACCGCCCCCATCGGGATCACCCCGTTGGTGAGCCCCTTGGCGAGGGTGATCATGTCGGGCCTGATCCCGAAATAGTCAGCCGCAAATGCGGTCCCGAGCCGCCCGAAGCCGGTGATGACCTCGTCGAAGATGAGCAATATCCCGTGCCGGTCGCAGATTTCTCTGAGCCGCTTGAGATAGCCTTTTGGCGGCACCAGCACCCCCGTCGAGCCTGCTACCGGCTCGACGATCACGGCCGCGATGGTCGAGGCGTCGTGCAAGGCGACGATGCGCTCCAGCGCCTCGGCCAGCTCAAGCCCGTGCGCGGGTACCCCGCGGCTGAAGGCGTTTTGCTCCGGCAGATGGGTGTGCGGCAGGTGATCGACGCCGCCGAGCAGCGTGCCGAACATTCTGCGGTTCGGGCCGATACCGCCCACCGAGGTGCCACCGAGATTGACCCCGTGATAGGCCCGCTCGCGTCCGATCAGCCGCGTCCGCGATCCCTCGCCCCGGGCCAGATGATAGGCGAGCGCGATCTTCAGCGCCGTTTCCACCGCTTCCGAGCCCGAGTTGGCGAAGAACACATGCTCGAGCCCCTCCGGGGCGATATCGACAATTCGATTGGCGAGCTCGAAGGCCTTCGGATGCCCCATCTGGAAGCCGGGCGCGTAGTCGAGCTCCGCTGCCTGCCGCGCGATCGCCTCGCTGATCCTCGGGCGGCCGTGACCGGCGTTCACGCACCACATTCCGGCGGTTCCGTCGAGGATCTGGCGCCCGTCGCCGGCTGTGAAATGCATGTCTCTGGCCGCAACCAGCATCCGCGGCGCCGCCTTGAACTGGCGGTTGGCCGTGAACGGCATCCAGTAGGCGCGCAGGTCGTTCGGGGCGCGGACTTCCGACCCGTCCATCATTGCGGCTCCCCGCTCTCCTCAGGCGAAGTAGCCGACATAGCTCAGATACGCCCCCGCCAAAAGGTAGGCGACGCCGGAAACGCGAAGTGTCGCGCCCGAGGATTTGGGCGATCTCAAGGTCAGCGCCGGCACCACGATCAGCGCCAGCCCTTTCAGGACCGCAGCCAATCCCAGTACGCTCACCACGCCCTCGGCGAGACTGCCGAACCGCAGATGTTGGGCGACGATCACCATCCCCACCACGAAATGCACCGCCCCCGAAAGATTGAGAGTCACGGGATGAGCGGCGGCATTGTCGGCCACCATGCGGGTGTAGAACCCGGTCGAGATCAGGAAGCCCAGGCCCGTCGCGATCAGATACGGGCCCGCCACCATCGCGATGAGTTCGGTCACCTGTGTGCCTCCAGGATTGGCTGAGGGGTACGCGGGTCGCCTTCGGCCGGGCACCCGGTCACCGGCGCCGCCGCCTCAGCTCATCGCCGCTTCCAGCATCATACGGTAGTCGTCGGCGCTGGGCGCGCGCGGATTGGTCGCATGGCTGTGGTCGGCAAGCGCACCGGCGATCACCGGCTCGAACATCGGGGTGGCAACGCCAAGCGTCGCGAGTCCCTCCGGGATGCCGATCCGATTGTTGAGAGCGTCGAGCGCGTCGGCAAGATCAGCGGCCGCCGGCACTCCCATGGCCGCTTTCAGCCGGGCCAGCTTGTCGCCGATGGCGCTGGCGTTGAACCGCAGCACGATCGGCATCAGGATCGCATTGAGGGTCCCATGGTGCAGCTTCGGTTCGGCCAGACCGCCCAGCGCGTGACTGAGCGAATGCACCGCCCCAAGCCCCTTCTGGAAGCTCAGCCCGCCCTCCAGCGCCCCCATCATCATCTCGGACCGCGCCTCGATATCGCCGCCGGCCTCGACCGCCCGCTCGAGATTTCGCCAGATGCGGGAGGCCCCGTCCAGCGCCAGCGCCTCGGCGGGCGGGTTGAACCGCGGCGAACACAAGGTCTCGATGCAGTGGCTGAGCGCATCGAGCCCGGTCGCCGCCGTCAGCCCGGGCGGCAGTCCCAGGGTCAGTTCGGGGTCGCACACCGCCCGCTTCGGTATCAGATGCGGCGAGATGAAGCCGAGTTTGCGCCCGTCCTCAAGCGTCAGCAGGGAGGCTCGGCCCACCTCGGCGCCGGTGCCGGCGGTCGTCGGCACCGCGATGACCGGCGCCACCCCGGAACCGATTCGGTCGAGCCCGCCCTCGATCGCCGCGTATTGCGCCAGTGGGCCCTCGTGGGTCGCCAGAAGCGCCACGCCTTTGGCCAGATCGATCGGCGAGCCGCCCCCAACGGCGACGATTCCGTCGCAGCCCCCCTCGCGATAGGCCGCGAGCCCCGCCTCGACCGCCACTTCGGTAGGATTGCCGGGCACGTCCAGAAACTGCGGCGCCTCGGCCGGCAGATGTTGCGCCGCCCGCGCCAGCAGCCCCGCCGCCTCGACCCCCCGATCGCTGACCAGGAGCGGGCGCGCGATCGAGAGCTCCTCGAGCATCGCCGCCAGCGCGCCCACGGCACCCGGCGCGAATTCAATGATGGTCAGATAGGCAATGCGGGCCATCGGTTGTGCCCCACTCCAGCCCGGCTCGGGGACCGGGCAATCGCGAACCGATCTCGCCCCCTAGGGCAGACCGCCCGAAAGCGAAAGCAGCGCCAGGTAGATCATGGCCACATAGGTGAGCTGGTGCAGAAGCTGGTCCAGCCCGAACATCGCCCAATACCTGGCCGGCCGCGCGACCTCGTCGACCCCGGCCGAATAGTGCGCCTTGGCGAAGTCGAGGGCGTAGTGGACCACGAGCTCGGCCACGACCAGCGCCACCAGCACCCACGTCGGCACCCCCGCGATCAGCAGCACCAGCGCCGAGCACGCCGCATGGATGCCTGCATGCACATAGCCGCCCACGGCGGCGAGACTGCCCTTGCCCTGGAGCATCCAGTCCGGCTGCGCGAGAAAATCGGCGATGAAGTGCTTGATCTGAAAGCCGACAAGCAGGACGAAGAATGAGGCGATCATGGAATGGTCCTGGCTGCCCGCGAATTCTGTTCCTGCCCGGTCTCGTTTTAGCGGCCGGTGCCGCCGCAGGCCACCCGCAACCGCCCCACCCGGCCGGCACGCCCCGATAATGGCCCAATCGTGGCCGATTCAACACAAATCCCCGGCAAACTCTAGCGCCACGGCACCACCGTCCCCGCTTTCGTTGACGCCGTAGGAGGGCCCGTTAATAATTCGTTAAGGAATTGAGCTGCCGGGGCGGCCGCATGCGTATCCAGCAAGTCTGCCGCGTTTTCGTGGTTTTCGCCCTCGCTTTCGGCGCCGGGCCCGCCCTTGCGCAGGACATTGACTATCAGAAGGCGTTCGAGGCCCGGCTCGCCAATCCCTCCGACACCTTCGTTCTCGGCCAGTTTCTCGCCGTCGCCGTGCAGGCCGGCCAGTACGACCAGGCGATCTCGACCGTCGAGCAGCACCTCATCGATCATCCCCGCGACGCCAAGGCGCGGCTCATCGTTGCCCGGCTCTATTTCAACGTCGGCTCGTACGAACTGGCACGCCGGCAGCTGATGCACGCGCTCGCGATCGGTACCCTGTCGACGGCCGACCGCGAGGCCGCCGAGGCGTTGCTCAAGACCGTCGAGGACCGGCTGCGCGGGGTCGCGGCGATGTTCTTCTTCACCGGCGGCGTTCGCGCCGAGCATATCGATTTCGACGACGCCGCGCCCTGGGCCGACCGCACCGACGTCAATCCCTTCGCCACGATCGGCGGACGGGTGGTCGTGGACCTCGATACGCCGACAAGCGATGCGTTCATCGTCGAAGGCAGCCTCGGCGCTGAGCGCCGCTTCGGCGATTTCGATTTCGACGGGTTCGGCGGGCTGTACACGGGCTGGATGGGGGACTTCTCCCTGACCCTGTCCAAAGGGCTGCCCGGCGTCAGCCCGACCTTGCGCGGCGACTATTCCGTCTACGCCCGCGCGCAGAGCTTCGACGACGCCCTGGCGCGCCGGGAGATCGGCGTCTCCAAACGCTATTCGGTGCGGCCCAATGCCGGCAGCCTGCTCTTCACCGAGGCCGCGCTCGGCTGGCTGGGCGCCTCTTCGGGCCTGCCCGGCGAAGTTCGCGGCCACCTGGAGGCCGGCGGCACGGCCCGGCTCGCCGGCGGCGCCACCGCGGGTCTCGCAGCCCGCGGGTTCATCGATTTCGACGATACCTTCGCCCGGATCGGCCACACCGCCGAACTCGAAGCCTCGCTTGCCGCCCAGATCGCCTCGCTCCCCGGCCGCCTCGCCTGGTCGCACCGGCTTGCGGTCGCGATCGGCGTTCTGTCGGTGCCCGACACGCTCGTGCCGGGCACGACCCTCGATGGCACCTATTGGCGGGCCAGTTGGGACCACGTCCTGCAGCTGCACAGCGGCAACCGCTTCAACTTCTCCTTGAGCTACCGCAACGCCACATACGATCTCAATCCCGAACGCGACATGTCGGTATTGGCCGGTTCGCTCAGCTACACGCTGGTACTGGACTGATGCGGGAGGGCATCATGCGATCAGCCGCGATTGTCAGCCTTGCGTTCGCGCTCGCCCTCGGCGCGGCGCCGGCCGCCTTCGGCCAGCCCGTCGGCGTGATGACCGCCTTCCAGACCCTGATCAGCCGCGAAGGTGGCCCCGAACTCGGCGTCGGCGCCGAGATATTTCTGGGCGACCACCTGGTCTCCAATGAGACCGGACTTGGCATGATTGTCTTCGACGACGAATCCAGCGCCAAGATCGGCCCCAACGCCTCGCTGATCATCGACTCCTTCGTCTACGACCCCGCCAGCCGCTCCGGCAGCTCGAACCTGACGCTCAATTCCGGCCTGATCCGGCTCTATGGCGGCCAGCTTTCCAAGTCCGGCGACATGCAGGTCACCACCCCGCACGTGGTTTTGGGCGCCCGCGGCGGCATTATGGAGGTTTTCAGCGGCGTTGAACGTTCGATCGGCATTCTCAGGGCCGGCCAGCTCACCTGCATCCTCGGCGACATCGTCAAGATCATCACCAATCCCGGATTCGGCTGCGTCGGCGACGGCAAGGAAATTTCGGTCGAGAAATTCGGTCTCGAGATCAACCAGATCCTCGACAGTCTCGACGAGACCGCGGGCACCGGCGTGCCCGGCGATCCCGGCGGCGGCTTCGACACCGACGTTTTGTGCGCCTCCGCCATCGCCCAGTTCCTGGGCGTCTGCCAGTCCTCCGACGGCTCACTGCCCGGCGCCGGCGGCGGCCTGCCCGATGCCCCCGCGGGCGACGTCTGCGAGCCCTGGGAGGACTACTACTGCTATCAGGGCGAAGGCGGTCTTGTCTGCTACTGCACGGGCGACTGATCGTCGGCATCGTTTCGCCACGGTGCGCGCAGGGAGTGGCAATTGAATCTTCGCGCCTTCCGGGCCAGCCTGCCCGTCGCCTCGCTGCTGCTGGCGGCCGTGCTGGCGACCAGCCACGTCGCCTTCGATCCGCAGCTCTCCTTCCTGCGCGGCCGCACCTTCGACCTCTATCAGGTGCTCTTTCCCAAGCCCGACCGGCCCTCGCCGGTGGTGCTGGTCACCATCGACGAGGCGGCGCTGGCCGAATACGGGCGTTGGCCGTGGAATCGGGGCGTCGTCGCCAACCTCGTGCGCGCCATCGCCCGCAACCGCGCCGCCGTCATCGGCCTCGACCTGCTGTTCCCCGAGCCCGACGCGACCGCCAACGGGCGCCGCGGCGACAACGCCCTGGCGGCGGCGCTGGCGGAATCCCCTACCGTTCTCGCCGCCAGCCTTGCCGACACCGCGTCCACCTCGCAGCTATCGCCGAAGGTCGGCTATCCCGTCGTCGGCGAGGCGCGGGCCGAGC